>Ga0080004_1131245_pt1 | contig 12337 bp, 8 predicted proteins | sample WasSprMetagenome_FD_69207 | JGI IMG/M metagenome (GOLD analysis project Ga0080004, IMG submission 69207) | Sulfidic aquatic microbial communities from Washburn Spring, Yellowstone National Park, USA - WS (SPADES assembly) (version 2) | ecosystem: Environmental > Aquatic > Thermal springs > Hot... | reverse complement strand
CGTCCCTCCCCCTCCAGCTCTTAAGCTTCACTAATTCCTCATCGACATCCAACCCTTTCTCCAAAAGCGCCTTTTTATATCCATTGAACCTATCAGCCATAAAGCTCGTCTCCAAACTGATACCCACGATAGCAATCCTCTTATGCCCCTTTTGTAGGAGATATCTCGTAGCAAGATATCCACCTCTTGCGTTATCGTAATCCACCCTATTCCCTTTAAAATGGGGATGAGTCCCCACTAAAACAAGGGGAATGTCTATCTCGTTCCATTTCAATACCTCCTTATCATCCTCACGCACGGGTCCCAAAGCGATAACTCCATCAACCCTCCCTTTCAAATCCTCTATCGGAGGGAAGAAACCAGATTTTCTCGCCTTTGGAGCTTTGAGAAATAGGCTGTATCCAGCCCTCCTCGCCTTATCCCATATCCCTGATATAATCTGCGAAGCCATATAACTGCTCAGGAAAGCAGGCGAGGGATAGGTGAAAAGAACACCTATCGTGTAGGTCTTCCCTTTCACTAACCCTCTGGCGAGGATATTGGGTTGATAGCCAAGCTTTTGGGCTACCTCCAATATCCTCTTCTTTATCTCGGGACGCACAGTCGCGGTCGTCCTGCTTTTATTCAGAACCTTAGAGACAACCGCGACAGATGTTCCCGCTTCCTTCGCTATATCCTTCAATGTCGCCATCATCAACCTCTTTATTAAACGATTAATAATATTATAATCGTGCCGTTTGATCGGTCAATAAATTTTTGGGAGACTTCGTCGCTCCCATTCTCTCACTTATTTAATTAAGATGCTTTCTCCCTATTTCTCTAAGATAGATTAAGACGATAAAGCGAGCACATCCTCTGCAAGTAGATTATCTTTTATACTTTATCTTGGCGTGCCCATCGGCGTAGAGGATTATATCCGCTTCCGGTGATACTTCCCAAATGACAGCAATTACCTCTGAGGGATTTTTCATCTCCTTATAGGGAGGTGGTGGGGAGTAATGGAAATTCGGGTCGGAGAAAATCGATTTGAATTTCTCGTCCTTTAAGTAAGGCATCAAGGCTTCCTCCAAACTTGACTGCGGTGGGTAGCGCATATCCCAATCCTGAACATAAATCATCATAGCCAGTCCAATCATTCTCATATGCGATAGCTTCTCAGCTAATTCCGCCTGCTCCTTCGCCCTCTCGAAGATTCCCTTCCTCTCCGAAGGGAGCTGAGCGGGTGGGAAATTAGAAGCAAAAGGCGGAACTCTTGGATTCGTGGTAATGTAAATCGCGGAGAGGACAACGACTATGGCTATCGCCAATATAATCCAACCCCTCTTATCCATCACTATTCACCTCCTTTCTCAACGCTTGTATGCCCATCAACATAAAGATTTATGGAGAGCCCTGGCGATACCTCCCATCTCGCAAGAAGTGTCTGGGCGGGAGCTTGTATCTTTTCTATGGGTGGAGGAGGATAATAGTGAAAATGGGGGTCGGTTAGAATGGATAGAACGAGCTCGTTCTTCAGATAGGGATACAATGCATCGTGAAGATTTTCCGCGGGTGGGAAAGTTTCATCGTAGTCTTGAAAATACATCAAGAGAGCCAATCCTATCTGCTTCATCTGGTTGACCTTCTCGGAAAGCTCTTTACTCCCTTCCTCCGTTGAAGGCAAGAAGGAAGTAAATTTCTCAATGTTGATCAGGCAGAGCTTTCCCTCTTTAGTGAAAGCTAAAAGTCTCCCATCCGGTGATAGAGAGGGAAGGCTATCGCCATCGCAATAGGGGACAAGCAGCTCCTCCCCAACAGCGCTCCAAAGACTGCTCACTACGCCTTTCAATGCTCCCTTATCGTTAAGAAGGGGTGTGTTCCTGATATAAACTAACATTCCCCTCGAGGAAAGGACGGGATTGAAGGAAGCGCCGTTTCTCGTTATCGCTCCCTCCTTCACTTCCTTATCCTCCAACTCCAATGCGATTATATCCGCCCCTGAAATGGGAAGCAAATCGGGAGAGAACTGCGCCTGATGGGAGAAAACGCTCGCCAAAAGCACGCCCTCGGCTACATAATAAAGAGAAATAATCCTTTTATCGGTAGGGAAAAACTTCACATCAGGATTCGGTTTATCCCATATCACCTCATAAATGCCATCGTCCCCGCCTATATAGATGACTTTTCCATCCTTTGACCAAGTGAGGCAATTCGCTTTCAATCCCTCCAATTTCATCATCCATTTGCCTTTTTCCCTCTCGTAGAACCAAAGGGAGGCGTTGTTTGGTGCCCCCCTCAAGGAAGCTATAATCGTTCCATTGGGAGAGAAAGAAGGGGAGAAGAAATCCTCGCTTTCCGTTATAGGGGATTGTCTCCCTGATGGGAGGTTTATGAGCCAGATAGTGCCCTTTGGAATGAGGGCAGGAGAGGCTTGGGTGGAATTTGCGAGGAAGAGGAGAGCGTCTCCTGAGGGAGACCAGCGGATGGGGAAGTAGGGATTGGGAAAGAGCTTCTGTCTTTGGGAGGTAAAGAGGGTCTTGCCCTGCTTTTTGGATTTCCCCAAATCCAGAAGGATGAGGGAGGATTCGTCCTTTTTAAGCGAGAAACAAGCGATTGTGTTGGCGTCGCTGGGAGAGAAGGATGGCTGGGAGATGTAGCCCTCAAGGGGAAGCTCCTCAATGCTGAAAGGCGTTTTCGCTCCTCCCAAAAGGGGAAAGGAGACGATAGAAAGAACGAAGATGAGATAAAGAAGTTCTTTCCTTTTCACCCAATATCACTCCTTCAAAAATATTATGACAATTTAAGGGTGATTTGAAAATAATGTTGAAATGTCAAAATGAGATGGATAATTTCTTTTGAGTGAAGTTGGTATAAGGCGAAGGAGAGAAGCTATGGCAATCCCTGTTTAAGAGAAAGCAAAAGATGTTTGCTTCGCCATCATATCTACAAACGAGATTGCTTCGTCGCTTTGCTCCTCGCAATGACAGGGGGGGGTGGATGTCATTGCGAGGCTTCTCGAAGGGAAGCCGTGGCAATCGCGTCTTTAAATGGATAAATTGGACGGGATTTCTTAGCTATCGCTGGCAATGTCTTACATCCCAACCTGAAAAAGGAGAAAATTTTGATATAATAGAAACTGCTATGGCAGAGATTGAGAAAGATTACTACGAGATTCTCGGCGTTCCCAAGGATGCCTCTCTAAACGAGATCAAGAAAGCCTATCGGAGGCTGGCGAAGCTCCATCATCCCGACCTCTTTCCCGGCGATAAAGAAAGAGAGGAAAAGTTCAGGTTGATAAAGGAAGCATATGAGGTGCTCTCAGATGATAAGAAAAGGGAGGCTTACGACCGCCTGGGGACTACGGAGGTCGGAGAGGGCAGGGAGTTCTTTGAGACCACCTTTGTTTCCTCTCAAGAGATGAGGGGATGCGATGATGTGATAAAAGAGGTAACAATTCCTTCACCTATGGTTGAGGAGCTCCAGATAACATATGAGAGAATGGAGATATGCCCTGTTTGTGGTGGCAAGGGAACGCTTTCTCCTGATTCAGAATGGGATACCTGCCCGGTTTGTGAGGGGAAAGGACGGAGGAAGAGGGTTAAGTCGGGGATTTTAAGCGAGGAGATTTCCTATGAGACCTGCCCGAAGTGCGGAGGTAGGGGGAAGATTCCCCACGAGCCCTGCCCGCGCTGTGAAGGGAGAGGATTGATAAGGAAAAGGGAAACGATAAAGATAAAGCTTCCCTCTCGTCTAAGCGATGGACAGAGGATGGTTCTGAAGGGCTTGGGAAATGAATGCGTTGGAGGTGGAAAAGGGAATTTGATATTGATTTTTAAGAAGGTCTAATAAATGTCATTGAATTGCAAACCATTCTATAATTTAATTTTTTACCTTTCAGTAGAAAATTTTCGATAACGAAATGGACATAAACTGGCTATATCTCTTTTTATTATCCAACAAAATTGACTATTTAATTTTTTATCTTAAATTTTGATTGATAAAAGATGCGTCTTTTAGAGATTTGCTTTCTTATCCTTTTTTGTCTTAGCGTGATGGCGCAAAGGAATCTCGTGCCCAATGGCGATTTTGAGAACGACGCGAATGGGGATGGTTTGCCGGATTTCTGGACCACAGCGGGAGCGCCCCAAATTAAACAGAAGCTCGTTCGCGATATCGGACGGGATGGGAAGGGCTTTTCCGGGAAATTGATTTGCACGGAGTTCGGAGACGGAACACCGGCAAGCCACGCTATGATTTGCCAAGTCGGAACCATCGGCGTGCAAAAGGGAAAATGGTATCGCTTAACCCTCTGGGCTAAAGCGGAAGACATAAAGCGGGATTGGTCAGGGTTGCCCTCGTCAATACTCGCATCTGGGACGATGTCGGTCTACAGGATGTCTTCCATCCCACTAATCGCTGGCAGAAATACGAGTTCTATTTCCAATCGACGAGCGACTTGCGAGCCGAGGATAGCAGATTGCAAATCTGGTTCAATAGCACCGGTACCCTCTGGCTTGATGATGTGGAACTTCGGGAAATCCCCTCCTTCAGCCCCCAGCGTTCCCCCCAAATCCATACGAAAGGAGTTAAGAATTTCCTTCCAAATAGCAGTTTTGAATGCGGAACAGCGGGTTGGGGAAGCTATTCCCCCAATATCTTCTGGTGGGAGGGCAATGTCTATCGCTTGATGGGAGAGCTGGATGATAAAACCGCTTTTCACGGGAAGTTCAGCTTGAGGATGTCCCTTTCAAGGAGAGAGCCGGAAATCTTCTATTTTGATTATCTTGACCCCGTTCATCAGTCAGTGGATACTCTCCTCGTCGCCAAACAGGGTTGGATTCCCGTGGAAAGAGGTCAGCCATACACTCTCAGCGCCTATATGAAAGCGGATAGACCAGGAGCGAAGGGGATTCTTCTCATCAAGCAAGCGAATGGAAGGCGCTTACAAAGAGCGGTTGATTTATCAACAAATTGGGAACGCTATATATTCACCTGCACTCCCCAAGACGATTTCATATGGATTGGCGTGGGATTTGACCTCTCCTCAACAAATTTGGAAGAAGCAACCGTTTGGGTTGACGCTGTTCAGTTGGAGGCTGGCTCGCAAGCAAGCGATTATCAACCTCGCAGGGAAATAGAGGTAATGGCGGATACTCCCCAAGTGGGCAACATATTCCTCAGCGAAGGCGGGAAGCCGAGCATCCTCTTGAATCTTCACGCCTTCGCAGAGGGAAAGAGGGGAGGTAAAAAAGAGATATCGGTTAACATATCCGTGAAGGATTTCTATGATGTTGAGGTCTTGAGAAAGAGGGTGGATTTTTCCGTTCCATCAGGGGATGGAATCAATAAGCCAATCAGCTTGCCTGTAGGGAAGCTGGGATTTTATAGAATCTCGTTGGAGTCGGAGAGATTCAGCCAATCCTTGCGATGCGCCATTATCAAGCCCTACAAGGGAGAGGATTCTCGCTGGGGGATGAATCACGCTTATCCTTGGCAGTTTCTCTTGAGATTAGCTCATCAGGCGGGGATTTTATGGTGGCGTGATTGGTCAGTTCAATGGAGGCTCGTCCAGGCTGAAGAGGGCAAAGAATTTGATTTCAAGGAGCCCGATATCCAGATTGATAGGGTTGTGAAGGAAAATGGGAAGGTTTTGGTGCTCTTTCCCTTCCCCTCTGCGGAATGGAGCAGTAGCGGAGATAAGGAGCAGATAGAGAGGATTGAGCCTGTTGAGTACAGGAGGAGGGAGATGTTTCTCGCCTGCAAGCCGAGGGATGAGCAGGCATTCGCCAAATATATCGCCGAAAGCGTGAAGCATTATCGTAATAGGGTAAACGCTTACCACATCTTCAATGAACCTCTTTACACTTTCTATTCCCTTCCCGCAAGGCTGGGGCATACGCTTGACGATTACATTCGCCTCCTTCGTATCGCTTATGAGACGATAAAGGCTAATCAACCGGAGGCTAAAGTGGTTGGTGGGATTGGGATTTGGGCGGATAATCAATGGACAAGGAGCTTCGTTGACAGCGGAGGATTGAGGTGGGTTGATGTGCTTGACCTGCATCTTTACAGCGGAGGCAATCCTGAGGCGCTTTGCGATTCCCTTGAGAAGCTCTGGGATGAGATGAAGAAAAGAGGGGAAGCGAAGCCGATTTGGGTAACGGAGATTGGCTGTTATGCTGATGACGACCCACCAGTCGTGCCATTTAAAAGTTTCTTTGGGGACTCCGCTATGAGAAGCGCTCTACATTCCGATGAAAGGACAGCCTCTGAATGGTTGGTGAAATTCGCCACTTTATTCTTCGCAAATGGCGGGGAAAAGATTTTCCTTCACGCTGGGACCTGCGGGGAGATAAACGGGGTTGATGCGGGTGGGGTTTTCTTTGAATATGGCGGGACGCCGAGGAAGCTCTACCCTGCGGTATCGGCGATGGCTAATCTGCTTCCTCCCGAGGCGGTTTTTGAGAGGAAGGAGGAAAGGGAAGGGATATCAATTCACTGGTTTCGCAATGGGAAGGAAAGCATAGGCGTTGCCTGGTCAAAGGATGGAAAAGAGCATAAGTTGCAATCGCCCCAAGGTATAAGGGTGTTTGATATAATGGGGAATGAAATAAAGAAAGAAGAGGTTGAGATAAACGGGACGCCGATTTATCTTAAGCAATAAGTTTAAGCAAAAATCACCATTTGCGAGATGGCAATTGATGAGATGATGTGAAGTCCTTAACCACATCGTATTGGAATGTGCCCGGTTTGGGTGTGGTGAATATCCAGCAGATTCCCGCCTGTTCAAAGGCGATTTTCATCGCCCCTTGTAGATATTCCTTTGTGGGTCTTCCCTCAGGCCAAGAGGAATGGGCAGTGAAATATATGCAGGGGATGGCAATCTTGCCGGTTTTCAAATAGTCGTTTATCTCAAGGGGAAGGCTATTGGGATAGACTCCACAGTCGGGATAGAGAGAAGAGTTGTGTTGATATCCCCAGAGGAGGGCATCAGTATATTGAAGATATCCCAAATCGGCGAACTTTTTCAAGTTTTCGTGATAGACACAGACTCCGAAGAGGAGATTGGGATTAATCCCCTTTGATTTTTCATAGATTTGTCGTGTGTAATCAATGGTGAAGAAGGAGAGGTTGTGGTCAAAATCGTCTATCATCCAAAGAGTTAGATTTGGATGCTGAAGGGAAATATTCGCGATTGCCTCAGCCCATTTTAGATAATCCAAGCCATAAGGAGGGTAATCCTTGGGCGCCTCACTGGGAGGGACGAGATAAGCCCAAACCTCTATCCCTTCCTTTTCTGCCTTGGAGCAGAAATCCGATAGGGCGGACAGCTCCTTATCCGAACGGTAGGCGATTAGATAGGTGTAGCAATTCACTCCTAATTCTTTGATTAGGGAAAGCATAGCATCAATATCTGGACTTCCATCGCTCCTATAGACCATTCCCGCATAGGCGGAGACGATTCCTCTATAAAATGGATTGGTTTTCGCTCTTTCCCTTACAATTTCCTTGTTCTCATCTATTATTCGCCCTAAATCTTTCACGCTTATATTTCCCCTCCATAAAGTTTTCCCCTCAACCGAAACCTCAAGAGTGTAAATTCCCTCCTCTAAGAGGGAAGAGGAAAAACTTATCTCTGGGCGAAATACCCTTGTTGGCTTATCGCTTGTAAGGGTTTTCCTTAGGTAGTTGACTTCCTTTCCCTTCTTATCTCTTAGGTAGATATCAAGAATGCATTTGGTAACAGGTTTTGTGCTGACTACAGTTAAAAGGAAATCAATTGGTTCACTGGCGTTATAAACGCTTGCTGTAATTCCGCTAACATAATAAGCAAGAGGGAAACCAGAGGAAATCGGGCTAAGAGTTGGGGATTTATTTCCGTTTTTTATAGAATAGTAGCGTTCTCTTATCTCATCGTCGCTTAAAGCCCTGTTGTAAATGCGAACCTCGTCTATTTCTCCCTCAAATGCCCAGGATTTGTAGCGGGAAACGCCAAATCCGCCTATTCTCAGAGGCGCAAGATTATCTCCCGCCACCTTGCCCGGAGTTTTTCCCTCTGCTACCTTCTCTCCATCTACATACAGATAAATTTTCTGCCCCTTCCTAACTCCCACGACATAATGCCATCTCCCATCCGCTATATCCGAACCCGAAACTCTCGCTTGCCCTCCCTTATAATAATCCCCAAATTGGACTTTCTTCCCATAGTAGCCGAGCCACCAAGCAGAGCTTGAACCAGCACCAGTCCATTTTCCCACATAAATCTGGGGCTCCTTGCTGCTGTGTTTAACCCAAGCCTCAACGGAATAATCGCCGGTGAAGACGAAACAGAGCTCTAAGCCTCCTCCACAGATTAAATCGCTACCTTTGCTGAAGGAGAGAGCCTTTCCGCAAACGCCATCAACCCATTTAGCATTCTTTATAATTGCGTCGTTTTGATTGCCCGAATAATCGTGGGCAATCGTTCCTTCGCCCTCGTCAAAGCTCCAATAGGCTACTAACCCATTCTCATCTCCGAGGGCGAACAGGCATAATAAAATAACTACGAACGCGAGGCTTAATCTTAATATTTTAAGGGAAACTCAACAACCCTCCATTCTTTAGAAGAAATTGTACTCGCCTCAATCAGTTCTGTCAAATTGCGTCCGTCCTCAATCGTGATATATGTTGGCGCATCCTTTGTTATTGCATCAAGCCATTGCCTCATAGGAGAGGGAAGAGGGTCGGGTAGCTTGGTTGGGGTTATCCAGCCATCTATTCCGTAGTTTGCGAGCTTTGTTGATGTGAGGGCTATCCTTTGATTCACGGAATTTATCACGAGGGAGCCTTCCGTGCCGTAGAGCTCAATGGGATTGCTTCCCGAGCGATGGACCCAGGAGACATCAAGGACGCAGAGCGCCTTGTTTTGGAACTCAACCAGCGCAACGGAGTTATCATCGACCTCGTAATTGCCAAGGAAGTTATTGAGCATCGCTGTAACCCTCTTCGGTTTGCCGAGGAACCAGAGAGCGAGGTCAAGGGTATGGCATCCGAGGTCTATGAAGGCGCCTCCTCCCGCCCTCACCGGGTCCCTGAACCAATTTCCCGGTTGCCACCAATAATCCAAGGCAGCGCTGTGGGCGACTCTCAAACGAGCGAAGGTTATATCCCCGATTATCTTCTCCTCAATCACCTTCTTGGCGAATAGGATTTCCGGTCTGCATCTATTAGGGAGGGAAATCATAAACTTTATGCCCGAAGATTTCACCGCCTCAACGATGGTATCCGCTTCCTTCGTCGTTATAGCCAAAGCCTTCTCTGTGAATACATGCTTACCAGCTTTACAGCTCTTAATGATGACCTCAGGATGCATAGAGGTGGGAGCATCCACTACAACCGCATCCACTTCCGGCATTGCCAAGACCTTATCCAAATCGGGCTCAAAGGGGACATTGTATTTCTTAGCCATTTCCCTCCCTCTTGCCTCATCCTCATCCCATATGACGACGATTTGGGCATCGGGCTGTTCCATTACCTGTCGGGCATAGCCCTCAGCGTGAACATGGGCGAAGCTCAACATCGCTATTCCAACCATCTTCAATCCTCCTTTCAGACGAGATTGATTGCCTTGCCGAGGTCGGCAGATTTATAAATGAGGTCCAATATCCTCGTTACCTGCGCCGCTTCCTCAGCTTTAACCAATGGCTCTCTATCGTTCAATAGAGCGTCAACCCAATCCGATATCTCTCTATCGAAGAGGCTCTCTCCGCTATGGGTGGGGACCGGCGTTATATCAATGAGCCGGTTATGGGTATGGCTGAAAATCTGCAATGAGCCACCGCCGAAGATCGCTCCTCCCTTCGTTCCGCAGAGGAAGGAAGGTTGGGGTTCGGAGAGGTTCAAAGCCCAGGAAGCCTTCACCATAAGGGTGGCACCGCTCTCCAGCTTGACCAAACCGAAGGCGGAATCCTCAACCTCAAACTTCTTCGGGTCCCAAGGACCCCAGATGTTGTAGCCACCGAGGGGCGCTAACTTCTGGTAGGTAGCGCCGAGGACGGCGACGGGCATAGAATAATCGCCCATTAGCCAGAGGGTGAGGTCAACGATATGAGTGCCGATATCTATGAGGGGACCACCGCCCTGCAGCTCCTTGGAGAGGAAAACTCCCCAAGTGGGAACTCCCCTTCTGCGGATTGCGGCTGCCTCGGCGTAATATATCTCTCCCAGTTCTCCGCTCACTATCAGGCCCTTGAGGAATTGGGCATCATCGGAGAACCTTGAGGGATAGCCCACGCTCAGCTTTAAACCCGTTTCCTTTGCGGTTCGCACCATTGCCTCCGCTTCTTCGGTATTCATAGCCATAGGCTTCTCGCAATAGACATGCTTTCCCGCTTTAAGCGCATCTATCGCTATGGGAGCGTGGAACTTATTGGGTGTGCAGATATCAACAGCATCAAGCTCCTTCATCTCAAGCATTTCCCGATAATCGGTGAAGACCTTGGCATTTCTCGCTCCGTATTGTTTTGCTCCCTTTTCCGCCCTTTCCAGAATCGTATCGCAGAAGGCTACGAGCTCCACTTTGTCCTTGAGCTTGGCGTAGCTCTGCATATGGGCTTGAGCGATTCCTCCTACACCGATGATTCCTATTCTCAGTTTTCTTTTAGGCATAGAAATTCCTCCTTTCGGAAAATTTTATTAAGTTCTAATTGGGGAAGATAAAACGGTCAAGGATTTATTTTAAAAGTTCAGTAAAAGGATGTCGGCGTCCTGAATGATTTTTCCTCAAACTCGTTTGTCTCTTTTTACCTCGTGAAAGCATCGCTATTCTCTAAAAGGAAATAAAAAATAACGATGACGAAGATGAGGGAAAAATTATAATTTTAATAATATGATGGACTTAAAACTCGTCTACAAAAGCTTGTGCCCAAATTGTGGTAACAATATCAGCTCCGAGAGATTGGCGAAGGGGCTGCCCTGTGTGTTCTGCTTGCCCAATGAAGATGAGAAACTGAGGTTCGGTCCTCTACTGGGAATTGAGGAAAGAAAGAGAAGGGTTGAGGAAGTGGAAGAGCTATTCAGAAGGGTTGTGAGGACGAAGATGTGGGCATTGCAAAGATTTTGGGTGAAGAGGTTTTTAGAGAGGGAGAGTTTCGCTTTGATTGCTCCCACCGGCTCAGGGAAAACAACTACTCAGATAATTTTGAGCCTTTATTCCGCCCAGTTCTTGAAGCGAAGATGCTTGATAATCCTACCGACCAGCCTCCTCGTCAACGAAGTTGCTGAGAAACTGAATAGATACGCGAAAGAGCTGAATTTGGATGTCGTGGTGGCAAGCTACCACTCAATGCTCTCCAAAAGGGAAAAGGATGCGGAGCTTCTGAAGATGGATTCCGCGGAGATAATCATCACAACTCATCTAAGCATAATGAAGAAGGAAGAAATCAATCGGCAAAGGGTGGATGTCGTCTTCGTTGACGATGTGGACAGCTTCCTGAGGAAAAGCAAGGCGATAAGATTCGTTTTGAGGATGATGAATCTTCCCGAGGAGATAAAGAAGATAGTTGAGGATGTCTTTGAACAAAGGATTGATATAAAACAGGCGGTTCTTGATATCTCTAAAATCAGATATGGCAGGGAAATCCAATCCCAGCTTTTGGTTAGCGGGGCTACCCAGCGGGCTAAAAGGACGAAAAGCCTCACGATTTTGAATTCAATCTTTGGTTTCTCCATTGGCTTGAAACCTGAGTTCGGGAGAAATGTAGTTGATTGTTTCGTAGAGGCTGAAGACTTAAAAGAGGAGACGCTCAGGCTTATCAAAATATTGGGCACCGGCGGCTTGATATTCGTCCCTATGGACAAGGGAAGCGAATTCGCTCAGGAATTGGAGGAATTCCTTAGGCAAAGGGGAATGAAAGTAAAAGCCTTTTTGAAGCCGGATAAGAAAGCCTTTGAGGCATTTAAATCGGGCGAGCTGGACGCTTTAATCGGGATGGTCACAACAAGGAGTCCCTTGGTGAGGGGGATAGATTTGCCGGGTAGGATAAGGTATGCCGTCTTCGTGGGAGTTCCCAAATTCGTCATCAGAATCAACATAGAGGAGTTCCATCCCACTAAGTGGTTGATGCTCTTGAATAACATCCAGCAGGCAATCAAGGAGGAGTATCAAAGGGAATATGAATATCTTGTCGCCGATTTGGTGAAGATAAAGACATTGACCGCTGAACAATTAGAGGCGGTGCGGAAGAGCTTGATTGAAAATAGGAGTTTGGAGGGATTTTTGGAATTCGTCAGGAAGATAGCGCTCAAGGGAATGGATTTCTTCAAGAAGATTTTGAAAGATGAGGACATCTTAAAGGCCATAAGGGAATCGCCACCGATA
>Ga0080004_1149409_pt1 | contig 12343 bp, 9 predicted proteins | sample WasSprMetagenome_FD_69207 | JGI IMG/M metagenome (GOLD analysis project Ga0080004, IMG submission 69207) | Sulfidic aquatic microbial communities from Washburn Spring, Yellowstone National Park, USA - WS (SPADES assembly) (version 2) | ecosystem: Environmental > Aquatic > Thermal springs > Hot... | reverse complement strand
ATGGATGGAGAAAGAGAGAGGAAAGGAAGGAAAAAGAAAGGAGAAGAGAAAATAAGAGAAAAATTACTTGCCAAATTTTTAATTGAGGTTATAATTTATGAATAGAAGATAAAAAAATAAAGAAAAATAACAGTGTGAAAATTGGGTCTCAATCGAACCATTGTGGAATGGAAATGCGTCCTTTTCGCCCCCTCCTCCGACGCTGGCGTCGGGTTTGTCTCAATCGAACCATTGTGGAATGGAAATGGCGTGGAACTTGAAACAGTAGGATAACTCCAAGCGCAGAGTCTCAATCGAACCATTGTGGAATGGAAATAGCAACATTTTCCTTCCTTAACTCCAAATACACTATGCACTGTCTCAATCGAACCATTGTGGAATGGAAATGCGACTGCATTCGCAATGAGCTATGCTGGGCCGTCCATGGTCTCAATCGAACCATTGTGGAATGGAAATCTGCGGGAATGGGGCAAATACGATGGAGTTAACATCTGTCTCAATCGAACCATTGTGGAATGGAAATCAAGTGGCTGGATATGGCATCTGCATTGATAGTGAAAGTCTCAATCGAACCATTGTGGAATGGAAATCTGGCAAAATCTGGAGGAAAGGTCTGGCTGGGATGTGCTTGTCTCAATCGAACCATTGTGGAATGGAAATAGTTCAGTAGCAAGGAAGTGAGCAACTTGAGGGTGGGTCTCAATCGAACCATTGTGGAATGGAAATTAAACCGAGATGGGATTGAGGACTTTGACTTTCTTTAAGTCTCAATCGAACCATTGTGGAATGGAAATATGTGTAAAAATGTCTCTCGTATAACCTGACCAAATGGTCTCAATCGAACCATTGTGGAATGGAAATACGCTATAAAGTCGGAAGACCGCGTCAATGATTGGCTGTCTCAATCGAACCATAGTGGAATGGAAATCAAGATAACTCGCTCAAGAGGAAGCTCAATCATTTCCGTCGTCTCAATCGAACCATAGTGGAATGGAAATGCGAGCATCTACCCAGCCCTGCCAATGCGAAAGGGGGTCGTCTCAATCGAACCATAGTGGAATGGAAATCTACTACTTCTAACACATCCATTATCTTGCCTCTTTCGTCTCAATCGAACCATAGTGGAATGGAAATAAGAGAATGTAAATGTCTTCATCCCAGTAATCTATCGTCTCAATCGAACCATAGTGGAATGGAAATAGGCTAATGTGGAGCAAGTTAATGGCACATTGTATGAGTCTCAATCGAACCATTGTGGAATGGAAATTCAAGCGGTATTTCTCAGCGTGTAATGAGGCTTTTTCGCTGTCTCAATCGAACCATAGTGGAATGGAAATCTTTTCCTCATCGTTTAGTTCTTCATATGCAACATTTAAACATGTCTCAATCGAACCATTGTGGAATGGAAATTCCATTCAATTCTCCAGATAGGTTGAGAGAACTGAATTTGTCTCAATCGAACCATTGTGGAATGGAAATCTATCAGCCCTCTGGTGCTCGTTCCTTCTCGGATGTCTGTCTCAATCGAACCATTGTGGAATGGAAGTATTATATATAAGTTATAATCATTTGCGGGCGTTGATAGTCTCAATCGAACCATTGTGGAATGGAAATTCCTCCTTTCTTTGTTTTTTGAGGGAGGACGGGAAAGTCTCAATCGAACCATAGTGGAATGGAAATCTCTTCTCTTTCCTTCTTGGAGAGAGCCAACATTCTTTTGTCTCAATCGAACCATTGTGGAATGGAAATATCCTGAACAATTATTTCTATTGAGCCATAATAAAGAGTCTCAATCGAACCATAGTGGAATGGAAATGTAACTTACTCTCCACCAGGGGTTTACAGCGAAGTTATCAAGTCTCAATCGAACCATAGTGGAATGGAAATCCTTCTTGCTAATTGAATACGAAATTTTGTACCACCATCCTGTCTCAATCGAACCATAGTGGAATGGAAATGTGAGAAGGGATTGGTATCCGCTTTGAACCTTGCGGGTCTCAATCGAACCATAGTGGAATGGAAATGCTAAAAAGATTGTTAAATCAACAAATCTTCTTATGTGTCTCAATCGAACCATAGTGGAATGGAAATCTTTTTCTTTTGGCGTCATAGGGCGTTGTGTGGAATGTCTCAATCGAACCATAGTGGAATGGAAATCTTAACTTGAGTCCCGGAAGGCAAGAACATCCCCAGTCTCAATCGAACCATAGTGGAATGGAAATCCGCGAGGCTCGTCCAAACTGCCATAGACAACTCTCGGTCTCAATCGAACCATTGTGGAATGGAAATTATCAAGTTTATGCAACTCTTCCGCCAATTCTTTGAGTCTCAATCGAACCATTGTGGAATGGAAATAAATTTAAAGCTCTCATTTCTTTATTATAATATGGCAAAATTGTCTCAATCGAACCATTGTGGAATGGAAATATTCTTCCAAAAGGGGAATTTCAAGGTATCTCAAAGCGTCTCAATCGAACCATTGTGGAATGGAAATTTAAATAGCCACCATCGTCACTTAGCCTTCTGAGAACTGAGAAAAGTCTCAATCGAACCATTGTGGAATGGAAATTAACTTCCTCAATGTCAATGCTAAACGAGCTTGGCGAGCTGTGTCTCAATCGAACCATTGTGGAATGGAAATCTACTTTCGCCATTCAGATATGCTTGCGTGAACCAGGTCTCAATCGAACCATTGTGGAATGGAAATATATACTTCCCCTCATCTTCGAACTCCTTGCAAATCGCTATCCAGTCTCAATCGAACCATTGTGGAATGGAAATTCCTTTTCTGGTAAAAAAATGTGATATAATATAGATAGAGAGTCTCAATCGAACCATTGTGGAATGGAAATACTTCCTTGAGGAGCTGGGCATAGCGGAGCCAGTGATAATAAGTCTCAATCGAACCATTGTGGAATGGAAATGTGAGGACTGTGCGAGAATGGATGGAAAAGTGATTGGTCTCAATCGAACCATTGTGGAATGGAAATAAAGACCTCCAAGCCGATACGAAGCTGGTTTATACAAGTCTCAATCGAACCATTGTGGAATGGAAATCAGCTACCTCCGTTACAGACTAGCTCCTGCCACCAAACGCGTCAGGGTCTCAATCGAACCATTGTGGAATGGAAATAGCTCTTCCCAAGTCTCACGAATTTGAGATCTCATCCGTGTCTCAATCGAACCATTGTGGAATGGAAATATGAGCTCTCTCGTTTTTTGAGGGATGATATCCCTCAGTCTCAATCGAACCATTGTGGAATGAAAATCCTTCCTGCTAATTGAATACGAAATTTTGTACCACCATCCTGTCTCAATCGAACCATAGTGGAATGGAAATTATATTGAGGAGGAGATAGAGGAGGCAAGGTCAATCATGTCTCAATCGAACCATAGTGGAATGGAAATTCTTCTCATCCCCGCCGTGATGGATAGGAGATAACGCGTCTCAATCGAACCATAGTGGAATGGAAATCTTTTTGGATGTTTGAATCGTTAATTTAGGAATTTTAAGTCTCAATCGAACCATAGTGGAATGGAAATTTGTAATTTGTTGATGAATTCTTGCAATTGCTTCTGGGGTCTCAATCGAACCATAGTGGAATGGAAATCTTCTCCCTGACCTCCTCTAAAACCATCTTCAATTCTACTGTCTCAATCGAACCATAGTGGAATGGAAATCCGCGAGGCTCGTCCAAACTGCCATAGACAACTCTCGGTCTCAATCGAACCATAGTGGAATGGAAATCTAAACGGAACATAAGCCCCAGCAGCCGTTGGATTTTGGTCTCAATCGAACCATAGTGGAATGGAAATTTCCAAGTTGACTGAAACATCCTCCTTTCTTCAGTCGTGTCTCAATCGAACCATAGTGGAATGGAAATCACGCCACCCTTGATGTTGGACATAGGCGAGAAGTAGGTCTCAATCGAACCATTGTGGAATGGAAATTTTAGCGAGTGCCTGAGCAAGCCATTCGTGTTGAGAGTCTCAATCGAACCATTGTGGAATGGAAATTAGCTTCAAAATATCCTCAATCGCTTCTGCTTCCTCGTCTCAATCGAACCATTGTGGAATGGAAATCGCAGCTGGCTCCAAACTTCTAATTTTTTGCTCTAGCGTCTCAATCGAACCATTGTGGAATGGAAATTGGAGCGGGGAACGGAAGCCCGAAGCCTGAAGCCGGAAGTCTGGGTTTAGTAGAACGATAGGGGAATGAAAATTTCCCTTTAAAATCGTATTGATTTAATCTTTAAAAGATTGTAAAATCTATCCAAATGAGATTGATGGTTCTCTTTGCTACGCCGGGAGAGATTCTCCTCCCCTGGAATTATCTTGATTGGCTGAGAGGGCTCATCTATCGCCTGCTCAGTGCGAAAAGCAAGAACTTCGCCCTCTGGCTTCACCAAGAGGGAATCAATCTCAACAATAAACGCTACAAGCCCTTCAACTTCTCCCTCCTCTACCCCTCAAATAAAAAAGCAATCAAAAAGGGTCTGCTTGTTAAAGGGGAAATCAAATGGTTCATCTCCTCACCCGTCAGCCTCATCTGCCAGCTCCTCGCCGAACAGCTCCTCCACTCCCCCACCATCCAACTCGGTCCCCATAAAATTGAAGTCCTCAAAGTTTTCTCCCTCTCCAACCCCAACTTCAACTCCACCTCCCATTTCTCCACCCTCTCCCCCATCTCCATCTCAACGGGAATCAAAGAAGGAGAGAAGTTCCTCAAAAGATATCTCTCCCCAGAGGAGGAGCTCTTCCCCAAACTTCTGAAAGAAAATCTCTTAAACAAGGCGGAAGCATTTTGGCTTCCCTCGGGGGAGGTTGATATAGAATTGAAGCCTCCCTTCCGCTCCCGTCTCTTCAAAATCAAGGGGATAGATGTGCGTGGCTGGGAGATGGAGCTGACCATCAGAGGGGATGAGCATCTCATAAATCTCGCCTATGATGTGGGCTTGGGCGAACACAACGCCTGTGGCTTCGGTATGCTTTCCTATAAGCAAGATAAATCAGGGGGTGAAAATGTTGCAGATAACCGTCCCATTCTATAACGACCCCTACCTTGATAATGCCCTCATTTACTTCAATAAACTCTTAAACGAAATCGCTCAGCAATATCCCGATGTCGTCGCTTCCCATATAAACGCAGATGGCTTGAGCATTAACATAAATAATAGAGAGCGTTTCATCGGACTTTTAGAAGATAAAATCAAAAGAGAAACAGAAACAAATCTAAAATTCTCAAGCAGAAGAAGAGATGGAACGACTTTTCAAGATTGGAAGCATTACCTTCCCTTCCTCTCCCAACCTCCCAACCAATTTCCCCTCACTTATAGGGAAGAGAAAAGAAGAGAACTCTTGGAAAAGGCTTTCCCTCCCGAACCACAAAGAAGCGAAAATAAATGCTTCCTCTGTGGGCAATTTCCCCCTCAAGTTGAGCTCACGCAGGGGATTTACCCTTTCGTCACGAAAGCAGCTTCCCTCACTACTTCCGAATATCTCGCTACGCGAAGAAGCAACCCATATCATTTCGTTTGCCACCTCTGCTATCTCATAGCCAGCCTTGGTTGGGCTGACCCTTCCCTCCCTTATAGAAGCAAGATTAATGTTGCTCCTCGCCAAACGATTTCTTTCCTCTGGCTACCTTACTCCTCTTCCCCCTACCAGCTCCAAATCCTTAAAGAGCGTCTATCAACTGAGCTCGCTCTCAGCGAGGAGATTTCCAATATCCGGCTCCCCTCAGCTCAATACCCACCCTCTCGCTTCTCACTCCTCCTCTCTTTCCTTGAGAACTTGCTTTCAAAAGTAGCCGATGAGGATGTCAAGAGCCTGCAGGAAGTGGCGCTTAATATCCCCAATGAGTGGTGGCTGCTCCGCATTCCAGAAGGAAGGGGAATGAAGAATGTAGACCTCCAAGGATTTTACATCTCGGAGAGAGTTAAGAACGCCTTGATTAAGTGCTTAGAAGCCCAAATGAAACCATATGAAAACTTGTTGGGCGTGGTTGAGATGAGATATATTGGAGAAGTGAGAAATAGAGAGGAGGAAAGGGAACGCACCGAGAATTTGAGGGAAGAGCTTTCCCATAGCTTCCTCGGAGACGATTATCCATCCTTTGCTCGCCTCTTCCAACCCCATCCACGCTGGATAGCCTTCCTCCCTCAAACTTGTGATGATAATTTGTCTAATTTCCTAAAAATATGGAGGTGTAATGAGATGTTCACGGAACAGGAATTGGAGATTCTCCGGAAAGCGGGGCGAACGATAGCCCTTATAAGTGACCTCCGCAACAAGCCCTCCGTCCTCTATAATTTCCTGGACAGGGTGAGGACCAGCTCCGATTTGCTTAATTTCTTGAAGGAAATCGGACATCTACTTGTGGGAATAGATTTCGAAAAAGATGAGGCACAATTTCTTTCTCCCGACTCATTGAGCGAGTTGGTGAATTTAATCAACGAGAAGGAGAAGGCATTTCAGGACCTTCAAAGCACGCTTGGCATATTCATAAGCGTGGAGTATGCCAAGAGGAAATTACAAGAAAGGAGGCGAACCAGATGAGAGATGATTTGAAAGCCGTTAGTTTGGTGTGGCTTTCTAAGACCGGCTTAACAAACCTCAACTCCGGTGAAGGAGGCAGTCAGCTGGTTGACATCAAGAGGTATCGCTGGCAAGGGAGGGAGTATCCCTATGTCAGTGGTCAGGCGATGCGCTTCTATTTGAAGGAAGCGATTCGTAGGGAAGTTCCTCCTTCCTCCGTTTGCACGCCTGATGAGAAAGGGGAGACCTGTGGCGATGTGGCTAATTGTATCCTCTGCGACCTCTTCGGTTATATGGGGGTTATAAGGAGGGAGGCGGGTGAGAGAGGAGGCGCGAACATTCGCCTTTCACCCGTTAAGGTATCTCCCGCAATGGGTCTTCTGCCCTATGATGAGAACGCTGTGGTGGATTTTCTGACCCGCAGGCATAGACTACAAGAAGGTCAACTTAAAGGGGATATCGTGAATGTGGAACTTGCCGTCAACATTTACAAGGCAGGCGTCTGCGTTGATTTGCTCAGGTTGGGCAGGATAGAGGAATTGAAAAGAGGAGAAGATGGCATAAATAGAGTCGAGTTCAGGGAAATTGTTCCAGAAGAGGAAAGGGAAAAACGCCTCACCCTTCTCCTCTCCGCAATAGCGGATTTCTCGGATTACTCCAAGCAAGCTCGCCTCCTCACGGATTTCACCCCGGATGTCCTCCTCGCCGCCGCCCAGAGCAATTACTCCCATCGCCTGCAAAAAGCCCTCGCTCTTGATGATGATTGCAAACTCAACCTGAACCTCCTAAAACAGATAATCTCGGAGGTTAAGAAAGAAAGCCTGAGGGTTTTCGCTGGTATTCTTGATGGTGTTATCACAAATGGAGACGAGGCAAGGGAACTCTTGAAAGGGGAAGGAGTTGAAGTAGCAGAAACGCCGCGAGAAGCACTTGAGAGCTTGAGGAATTTCATCCTCCAGGATGCTGGGCGCTAAAATACAGCTGACTCTTCCCTATTTCGCCTGCTTCCGTCCCCCAAAATCCACCTCCCTCATCCTCACTCATCCCGTCCCCCCCTTCACAACGCTGATTGGATTGCTGGGAAACGCTAAGGGCATTCACTGGCTTGATTATCGCCAATTCGCTGAGAAAGCGGAAAAGCTCCTTGTGATGAATATAAGACCATTGGAATTGGACAAATCCCAGAGGGAAATCACAAAGCTCCTCAAGTTGAAAAAGGGAGAAAGGGGAGCGGGAAGGATAACCTCCTTCCCTTCCTCTCCTATGTATCGCTACTTCCTTGTCCGTCCCGCCTATATGCTTTACTTGGCGAGCGAAAACGAGGATTTCCTCCGAGATTTGCTTTACTCCCTCCGCAATCCCTCCCGACCCCTCTATCTCGGACAATCAGATGATATGGTCATCGTGGATATAGTATGGGAGGGAGAGGTGAAAAGAGGCAAGGGAAAAGAGGTTTGGGGTATGGTCTTCGGCTTATATGAGGGATGCGAATATATAGCCTATCCTTTAACCTATGTGGAGAATGAAAGACCACCCATCTTTTCTTTACCGCAGCGCTTTCCCTTTACCTTGAACTTTCCTTTAGAGCTTTACTTCTTCCAAGAGGAAGGAGTTCCCTTATACAATAGAGAATCCATCAATTCTCCATAGATGTATCCTGATGAACTTTATGGGAAAAGAAGAGAGGACGGCTCCTTCCAAACCCTTGAGGAGCACACTAATGCTTGCTTAAATATTCTTGAGGCGCTTTTGGAGAGTCCTACATTTGCCCATTTTTGCCAGCGTTGGGAGATAGATGTTGAGTTAGCCAAGGATAACCTACGCTGGGCAGTGCGTCTCCACGACATCGGCAAGGCAAGTGAACTGTTCCAAAGAGCGATTAGGGAGGATAAACAATCGCCAGTATCTCATCGTCTCATCGCTCTTCCATTGGCTTATGAGAAATTGAAAGATGCCAATATAAAAGATATCCTCGGTGGAGATGAACCTCTCCTCATACTATCCCTCATCCTCGCTCATCATTCCTGCCTTTATTCCGATGTCTTTTCCTCCCAGCCAGATATGGAGATAAAAATCCATCCCTCCGTTTTCCCTCGCTCAATTCATCTCAGTAAGGCAAAGAAGATACTCTCCGCTTTAAAGTCAATGATTTTTAAGAAATGCCGGGAAGAGGGAGAAGGAAAGATAAAAAGCGTTTTCGCTTATTTCCTCTCCCTCCTCAAGATGAGCGATTGGCTGGCGAGCAAGGCTTTCTCCTTGGGAGAGGAAATAAAGCCTCCGAGCTTTAAGCCTCCCTCTGTTGAGGAAATCCTAAGAGGGAGAAAACCATATCCCTTCCAAGAAAAGCTCTCCCACTCATTTGAAAAATATATTGTCTTGCGTGCTCCCTGTGGAAGAGGCAAAACGGAATCAGCCATCCTTTGGTTCCGTAACCTTTGGAATAACGGAGTAGTTGAGCGTCTCATCTTCGCTATGCCCACTCAAGTCACATCAAACGCTATGCGGGAAAGATTGGCTGAGCTCTTCGGGGAGGAAATGGTAGCTCTCTATCACGGAAGAAGCATTCTGGAACAGGCGGAATTAAGAAAGCTCAAGTTTGAAACGGGAGAAGAGAGCTTGGATGAAGAGTTCCTTCCCCTATTAAATGAGGAAAATCTTTGGGGTGAGGTGATGGGTAAGCCAGTCGTTGTAACAACAGTTGACCACATTCTCTACTCATTTTTGCATGGATTTCCTCAATCCGATTTCGCCTTTGGAAACCTCCAAACCTCGGCTATAGTATTTGATGAAGTGCATTCTTACGATTACTTGATGCTTGCCAATTTGAGAGAAGCTTTTCGCCTTTTGCGGAAAATGCAAATACCCCATCTCATAATGAGCGCTACCCTTCCCCAGTTCCTCTTCAAAGAATTGGACTTAAAAGACTATCTCTTCATTGAAGATGAAGAGGGAAATGAAATTGTTCGCTTCAAATTGAGAAAAAAGAACGAGTTCCTCATAGACGAGGAAGGCAATCTCAATACAGAGGTCTTGGAGGAGATAAAGGAGAGAGCAAAAAGGGGCGAGAAACAATTTCTCATATTCAATACAGTGAGGAGGGCTCAGCGTGCTTATCGTCAACTGCGGAACCAAGATTTACCCTGCCTTCTCATCCATTCCCGCTTCGCTTACGCTCATAGGAGAAAGAAAGAGCGTGAGATAATGGAAAGGTTAAAGCGTGATGAGCCCTTTATCCTTATTGCTACTCAAGTGATAGAGGTGAGTTTAGATATATCATCTCACACTATGTTCACTGAACTGGCGCCCATAGATGGCGTAGTTCAAAGGGCTGGGAGATTGAATAGGAAGGGAGCGGAGGGAGAGCACTATCTATATGTGTTTCGTCCTCCCGATTTGAACCCTTATAGAGAAAGGAAAAGGATTTTGGAGAGAAGTTGGGAACTATTGGAGGAAAAAGCATTTTCTCAGGGTGAGCTTATTGAGTTAACATCAAGGGCATATGAAGGTGAGGAATTGATTATTGTATCCTCTCTTCCCAATTTATTTCGTGAGACGGTCATCTTTGGGCACAGCCCTGAGGAGATAAGATTCAGTGAAGAGGAGGGGAGGGCTTTCAAAACCAGAGATATCCATTGCCCGACAATTGATGTCGTTCCTATGGATGTTATCGCTCAATGTGAGGGAGAGTTAAACATAAGCTTTGTTTTGAGACATCTTGTGCCAGTTCCTATATGGTGGATATCTTACAGTGAGAAGGAAGGAAAGGGCTTGTTCAGTCCATTAGAGGTAGGAAGGAAGATTTTTCTCGTTTGCGGTCTGCCATATAATGAGGAGATAGGATTTGCAGAAGAGGAATTAAAAGAGATTGAGAAAATAGGAGGTGTTTTGATAGATTGAATGTATTGACGAATGAGGAAATAGAGCAATTGAGGATTGGTGGTTTGATGATAAATTATTTATTGATTTGTCCCCGCAAGCTCTGGCTATACAGCAAGGGGATAAGGATGGAGCACACTTCCGAGAAGGTGGAATTGGGCGATTTCGTTCATAGTTCAAGTTATGAGAGGTCAAGGGCAAAAGAGCTTCTCATTGAAGACATCATCAAAGTGGATGTTATTTTAGAGAAGAAGGTTATCACAGAGGTGAAATATTCAAGGAAAATGCTTTCTGCAGCCCGAGCCCAAGTTTGCTATTATTTATATTTTTTCAAGAAAAGGGGTGTAATGCTGAAAGGTGAGTTGCGATTCCCCAAAGAGAAGAAGAGGGAAACCGTTGAGCTCGACGAAGAGAGCGAGAAATTCGTGGAAGACTGTTTGAAGAGGATAAGCGAGATAATAAAGAGGGAAGAAGTTCCTAAGGCGGAGAGAAGAAGGATTTGTAGAAGTTGCAGTTACGAGGAGCTTTGCTGGGGGTGAAATAAATTGAGTCGTCCTTATTATATTTTCACTAATGGTAGATTAAGGCGAAAAGAAAACACAGTATGTTTAGAGAAAGACGATAAGAAAACTTATATTCCGATAGACGATGTGAAAGAGATATACATATTTTCGGAGGTAGATTTAAACAGCAAGTTTTTGAACTTCCTCGCCCAGAATGGAGTTGTGCTTCATTTATTCAACTATTATGGATTCTATAGCGGCTCTTTTATACCCCGTCAACCACAGGTTTCGGGGCACTTACTTGTTATGCAAGTTCTTCATTATATACAACAAGAGAAGAGATTGAAGATTGCCAAGGAAATAGTTAACGCTTCCTTGTTCAACATAAAGAATAATGTTTCCTATTATGCGAGGAGGATGGAGAGATTAGAGGAAGTGGTTGAAGGGATAGAAGAAGAAATGGAAAGAATAGAGAAAGTAGATAGCATAGAAGAGCTTATGGGAGTGGAAGGGAGAGCGAGGGACAAATATTATTCAGCGTTTGGAGATATATTGAAAATAGAAATTGGGGATTTTAAAAGGGTAAGGCATCCTCCCGATAATATGATTAATGCCCTTATTTCCTTCGGAAATTCCCTCTTGTATTCCGCAACACTAAGCGAGATATATGCGACACAGTTGAATCCAACGATAAGCTATCTACACGAACCGGGGCAGAGGAGGTTTTCGCTTGCTTTAGATATCAGCGAGATTTTCAAGCCGATTTTCGTAGATAGATTGATATTCCGATTGATTAACAAAGGGATAATGAGCGAGAGGGATTTCCTTGAGGAAGTAGGGCTCACATATCTAAATGAGGAAGGGAGGAAGAAATTTGTGAAGGCATTCGACGAGGTATTGAACAGTACGGTTAAGCATAAAAAATTGAATCGCTATGTTTCCTACAGGCAATTACTCAGGATAGAATGCTACAAGCTGATTCGCCATTTAACGGGAATGGAGGAATACAAAGCATTTAAGGTATGGTGGTGATTGAAGATGTATATAATAATAGTTTACGATGTAGAAGTGGAGAGATTGAACAAGGTAAGGAGATTTTTGCGAACTAAGCTTCATTGGGTTCAGAACTCGGCTTTTGAGGGAGAGGTGACAGAAGCGAAATTAGAGAAGATAAAGCAGGGATTATTGAAGATAATAGATAAGGAGCGGGATTGCATTTACATATATAAGGCGAGGAGGAGGGAAGATATAGATAGAGAAGTGATAGGAGTGCAGAAAGCGTTATTTGATAGGTTATACTGAGGAATTTCCAAAGATGGCGAGAATTTTCGTAACATCATTTTATTTAATTTAAAAAATGTCAATATCAATTTTGCGATTTTTGATTATTTTAGATGATATTTGAGAATATAAGAAGAAAAAATTGC
>Ga0080004_1131236_pt1 | contig 12345 bp, 2 predicted proteins | sample WasSprMetagenome_FD_69207 | JGI IMG/M metagenome (GOLD analysis project Ga0080004, IMG submission 69207) | Sulfidic aquatic microbial communities from Washburn Spring, Yellowstone National Park, USA - WS (SPADES assembly) (version 2) | ecosystem: Environmental > Aquatic > Thermal springs > Hot... | reverse complement strand
CCACAATCCCCAAAGACCCCCGCACCTCGCGCCTCTCAAAACCGCCAGAACGCACGATAGCCTCCACCGTGACGAAGACGCCGGCTCTCAACCCGGAGAGGGAGGGATGGGACTCGGGGATGGGGAGCCCGCGCAGCTTGGCAACCATGGCAGAACGGACGTGAGAAATCAAGACCGCACCAAGCATAGAAAAATGGAGAAGGGAGTTAAAAAAGGTTGGGAAATAATACGGGAAAAAGGATGTTTTTACTTCGGCGGAGCCAGTATCTGCATCAGGCGTCTCCTCCTCCAGTTGTTGTACTCGATTATCAATATCGCCAATATGATAATCATCACCAGTAACAATATGGCATACAGCACCAACGTCGGCAACGGTATTCTGGCGCCCAAGAAGTCTAAGCCGGCCGTGCCCGGCACAACTATCTGTATGTTCATGGTGTTGCCAGGTTTCAGCGTTACTTGCGAAGTCGCCTCCTTGCCCAACGCAACGACCTTGATGTTGTAAGTGCCGTTAAGCACCTCTATCTTCTTCGGCGGGGCTGAGTACGTCAAGTTCAACGGACCTGTCAGCTCAACCGAGGAGACGTAGTTGTCAATCGGCTTCCTGTCGTCGTCGACCACAGTTATGCTGAGTCTCGCGGTAGGTACCGACACATTCGCAATCATGATCTGGCCGACAGGCACAGCGACGGGTTTGCTCCTGAACTCCTTGCCGAACACCACGGTCTTCACAGCGTAAGACCGGTTGCCCAACACCTCAACAGGCCCGACCGTGCCCTGGCCACTCGCTATGCCTTTGCCGCTGGACACGTCAACAATCTGGACGCTCCACTCGTTCCTCACATTGCCGAAGCCGTCTACCACCTGCGCCACTATCTTGGCGGTGGGTATCTCCACGCGGATCACCATCTGCGGACCCTTGGCCACAAAGGTCTTGTTGTAGGTTCTGCCGAGGGCCATCACCGTAACCACGTACTGCTGATTCTCGACGAGCTCAGCGGTGATCTGGCCCATGCCAGTCGTCACATTTTTAACCTCCACCGGCCAGTCGTTGCGAACTGTGCCAAAGCCGTCGACAGCCTGGACAGTCACCTTGACGGTGGGGACCTTTATCCGCAGGGCGAGGGCCGTCCGGTTCAGCGTAAGTATCTGCTCCTCGACTAGGGTGTTGCCGTTGGGAGTGGCGATTTTGGTTATCACCTTGATCGTATAGTTGTTGCCCAACACATCCGTCCTAGGCAACACCGCCTGCAACTGGCCCTGGCCTCGAGCCGCAGTAATGTTGCCATACAACACCTCGACAGTCCAGTCAGACCTCGGCGTATCAGTATCGTCAAGGGCCTGGATCGTCACAATGCTAGACACTCCGAGCTCAGCGAAGTCCACACCGGCTTCCAGATCTCTCGTTGTTCCTCTAAATGACGTCTTATACTGGCCACCCTTTACAGGTATTTCCTTGCCGCCGATTGAGACGTGAGTCACATACAGCTCTACTGGATATGCTATTGACACCGGAACCTTACCTGCAAATATTATCTCTTCGCCAGACACAGTAAAGGGAATCACTACGTCTCTTCTACTACCATCAATGAACTCAACGCCCTTAATAACGATGAAGCCCTTAGTGCCAGGCGGGTTCTTCGCAGACGCCTTTGTGAGGAACCTAACTATCGCTTCAACATTCCAACCTGTGGCGGGTATAGAGGCACCACGATCTATGTCAAACTTACCGCTTGCAACTTTCGAGCCGTTACTGTAGACGTAGAAGTAGTAGCTCGTGGCGGGAACCTGCGACAACACACCGCTGGTATAGTTTGACACCCGCAAGTCAACGACTTGAAGGCTACCGTCAGCACCAGTCTTATTCTCAGCATTCACAAGATGGCCAAGTGTTGAAGTATCTATTACTCTCACGATTACATTATCTAACGGTTTCCCTGCCTCATCCCTCACTGTTATGGTCAGCGGATAGACATAGGTTCTTATCTTGCTGTTGGTCGAGGCATCGCCCAGCTCGGTGACGTCTCTGGAGATCAGCTGGTCGTAGATCCATATGGTGAACTCCGGCTTGCCCCTCAGCAGCTCCATCAAGTAGCCGTTGTACCAAGCCACCCTCACCACGTTGGTCTGGCGTATGGCAGTTATGTTTGGCAACGGATACACCAGCCTGCCGCTGCTGTTGCTGTACACCACGGCGTATAGCCTACCGCTTCTGTCAAACAGCGCAATGGTCTGGTTGGCCAGCGGCCTGTCGTTCCAGTCGCGTATCTCCCTCAGCGGCAGAGACGGGAAGCTGAACACGTACTTGTAAGCAGTGTCGTTGCTCCACACAGTCAAGTCGCCCCACGTGCCTCTGGTGGTCTCCGTAATCTTGCCATTTAGTATCTTGAAGGTCCAGTCAGAGGTCTCGGCGTGGCTGGCATACAGCACGTTCTGCACGAAGTAGTTAGACTCAAGCGGCCTCAGGTACTTAGTCACATCAACCTCGCCGAGGCCGAAGTACTTAGCAGCGTCGTAGAGGCCGGCGTGGTACGCGTTGAGGCCGTACTGGTAGTTGGGCTGCACCAGCATAAACGCCCACACGTCCGTGATGTTGAACATGTAGGTTCTGCCGAAGCCGTAGCCGTTGAGCAACGCGGTGCTGGTCTTGCCGGAGTCGACGCGCAGCGGCGACATAGGTATGGAGTACTTGTAATCGCCGTACTTAACGCTCAGCGAGCCAACCACGATCGGGAAGTCGGCGGTGTTCTGCACAGTCAAGGCGTCAAGGGCGACAGTCGGCAGTCTGAACACCCCACCTGCGAGCCACATGGCGGTGGAGTTCCACATCTGCACCTTGGTGTAGTTGCTCAGCACCAGCGTGCTGGTGCCAGAGGTGCCGAAGCCGAGGCCGATGATCCTGCCGGAGCCGTCGAACTCGTCGAGGAACGTCTGCGTCGTCCAGCCAGCCGGGCAGACGTTGGGCACGTAGTTCACCACTAGATACTTCTCGAACTTGTACACGTTAATGCTCACCTTGTCGTCCTTGACAGTCCACGAGGAGTACTTAGTGCCGAGGGCCGGACCCTTCGATGGGTCGTCGCTGGCGGCAATAATCCATATCCTCGCAATGCGGGAGCCGGCAACCGCGGTCTTGTAGTACCACGACGGCAGGAGCGCCACCTCGCCGGACTTCACCACGTAGGTAATCGGGGTGCCGAAGCCGCCATATGCGGAGTAGGACTTGTCAAATCCGTTGGCAACTGAGAGGTCCTTGTTAATTGCGTAAACAACTGTCGTTGGGTCGATGCGCTCAGGCACGCCGGGGGCGGACGGCACCTGGCATTCATACATCGATTCGGTTGTGTAGTTGGCGGCTAGAGGCACCAGCTTAGTGGCACAGACGCTGATGGGACCGCTCTTCGGGTCGTACATGTGGAACTCAATCACGTACTTAATCGTTGACTTCTTCGTCACTATATCGTAGGCGTTCTCGCCGACCTTGCCGAAGTTCAGCGGCAAGGTGACAACCACCATTGTGCCTCTGGTGCCAGCCAGCATCTCCGTGAGGTTGTACACCTTGTAGTCCAGGAACTTACCGTCGCGGTACGCAGTAATGTTCACAACAGCCTTGCCGCCGCCTGCAGTCTTCCACGGCAGGACCACCCTCAGCGTGCGGTAGTTAATGACATCCACGTCTGTCAGCTTGAGCTCGTAGGTATACTTATCATACTCACCGGCCTGCGCCACGGCAGTTGGATCGGCGCACTTCATAGTTGTACCGTTGTAGCTCAGTACCCACAGCACGTTATTTCTTTCAACCTTGTCCGTGGCGTGATACAGCACGTTGTACTGCGCCAAGACCCAGTCGTAAGGTACGAGGGACCACCGGTCGAAGCTCACGGCGTATTCGGCACTGTTGAGGAATGTGAACTGGTACTTCGGAGTCGTGGCGTTGCGGAAGACAACTATGTTGGGCAGATACACAAAGTCGCCGCCGAACGTAGCTGGCGTGTAGAGACCATATGGCCAGCTTTCTTTCTTATTGCCGCCCACAAAAGCAGTAACGTTGTCGTTGTACCGGTCCCACGTGCCCTTGGCCAGCTCATTTGCCAGTAGGTAAGCTAGCGAGTATTCGTTATATACGGATGTAAACGGCGAGATCATCTGCGGCACCAGCGACTTGTTGGCAAACATCCCCTTGGTGTTGCTCAAGGCAAGGCCGACGTAGACGTCGGTCAACGTGAAGCCGACGAAGGTGTCAACCGGCAACCTCATGCTCTTGGTGTACGTAGTTACGTTAATCGGATAGACGTCGGCCTTGATGTCAACAAGCGGCCCTGTGATGGTCACGTAGTCGTCAAACACCTTCTGGCCCATGTACCACACCACGAACCTCAACCTCGTGCCATTGATAAACAGCCTAGCAATCTCGGCAGTACCCGCTTGCGACGGCGTCATCTTACACAAATCAATAATGTCCTTCGGCTGTTGCGAGCTTAGCAGATACACGGCAGCGTATCTGTCAGTGGAGGCGTTGGCCACGAAGCCAGCCATGGCGGCCAAAGCATAGGAGTTGATAGCACGTGAGTAGTTGGCAGTTGTGTAGCGCGGACAGCCAAGTGCCTTTTTAGCGTCGTCAAGGTACTTTTGAGCAAGGTTGAGGTAGATGCTACGCATGCCGGTTATGCCCATGGCGCGGAAGTCGGTCAAAATCTTGAAGTCGCGGGTGGAGTAGTCTCTCCACATCGAGGCTCTGTCATACGGGCTGTAGTCATCCGCAAGCACAAGCGTCACGTTTAGCAAGAACGGCCTAGTGGCTTGCGGATAAGGCCCAAAGAACACCGGCTGGCTCCTTAGCAGATACTTGCCGGTCTTGTCGAAGATCCTAACCACCAGGTCGTAAACCTCAACTGGCAGATCTATGGCGTTTTTGGCGCAGATGTAATTCGTGGCGTTGGAGACGTCCAGCAACAGCTTGGAGTCGTACACTACCAGGCCGCTGTCTATGGGGCCGCGGGTGCCCAAAGTGTAGACGTCATCAGAGGAAGAGAAGCCCATGAATTGGGCATAGGAAGCGTAGTCGTTGCTCTTGCTAATCTGCTCATAGGTATAAGACCACCGCTTGTCATCGCTGGGCACAATGGTCCTCACCTGCACTCTGATCGGAACTCCGATGGGCACATTTGGCGCGTATGCATATCCGTTCTTGTTAGAGATGCTACGCGCAATCTCCGTACCGCCAGTGCTGAACACTCTAACCACGAAGCCAGCCAACGGCTCCTTCAACGGGTCGTAGTTAACCGACTTCGCCTGGCTCCAGACCCTGAAGTTCAGCGGCGCAATGGGCAGATACAGCACCGGCTTACTCACAACGCCGAACTTAACCGGTATCTTGAACCACACAGGAGAGGATGCCGGTATTTTTGTCAAGCTGTCTACAGGGTAGAGCGTATAGCCGTAATATTTAAGAACCGCGGAGGCGATTATGAAACCACCCCTTAGGTCAATTTGCTTATTGCCCCACTCGTCGATAGGCACCGGGATGTCCGCTGGCACCTCGCTACCAAGAGGCAAATTGTCAAACGTGATGTTCTTACCTCCTATGTTCATCACAAGCGAGATGCTGGCGCCCGCAGACCCGGCTCTGACGCCCACCACCGGGTTCCCACATGCGTCCTTCAATATGATGTTTTGGGGCAACATGGCAATTGCTATGTGGATTACATGCTCTCTGTCATAGAACCGGCCCGGCTGAACAATCTCAATGTTATACATGTCTCTATTATTGTTGTTATCATATATAGGTACCAACGCGTCGCCAGCCTTGCTGTGATACAGCAACCCACTGGAGTTAATCACCGGGTAGTATGCCACAACGTTGGCGGTGCCGACCAGCGCGTTGCCGCTGTATATTCTGAACTTGTAGGAGTAGCTACCGACGAGTCCCATCATGAAGTTCTTGAAGAAGTTGGCATTGGCTGCGACGTCGGTGTAGTTGAAGTACTTGATCCTGCCGCCTGTTGTGAGGTTGCCGACGAGAGTCGGCATAGGCAGGTAACCGCTGGCGTTAAACAATGTCAATAGAGACGCCTTGACGTTGCCCACCAAGCCGGGCACCAGCTGATACGGCGGCAGAGTCCACACCACCTGGCCCAGCCATGGGTCGTAGGAGACGGCCCCGTCGTCGGCCATTCTATTTACGTACATGGCGTCCCCCTCAACCACAAACCTCAACGAGTCAAGCGGGCCCGTGTAGAAGTACTCCCTCGGATTGGTGACGGAGGGCGGCAGAGTGTTGTTGCTCCACCTCCATAGCCTGATCTGAACGGGCAATACAGACACATTTAGCACACCCTGGAAGTTCGCAGGCTCCGCTAGAGCAACCTCAAGCACTGTAGCCATCACGCTGTCTTGCCCAGCCGTGTAGGAGTACTCCACCACGAGCTTCGTTGTCAAGTCTGCCGTAGACACCGTTGCAGCGTCGTTCGTCAGCTTGAGCTGGCCTCCGAGCCTAGCCAGAGTAACTGGGTCATAAAGCTTCAACACCGCCTGCCTGAAGCGGTCTGGCCCGAGCGTCCTGTAGCATTTCATTATGTCGTAGAAGGAGCTGATGATACCGCATACCTGGTGTAGGACGGACTCGACGTCTACTAGGTCTAGTCTCCACGACACCTGCGCCCTGTCGAAGGTGACCCAGTTGTCACCCACTTTCAGCTGGATCTTGAACCTGAACCTCTCAGGGTTGAAGATGGGGTTGCCCTTGAGGTCTAGCATACCTGTAATGGTCGCCTTGTACATTGTAACGTTCCATATCACCAAGCCGCAAGACATCGGGGCCTCGACGCCCGTGCCTGGGCCCACCGTCCTGTTAAGTGTTATCGCAACATATCTCAACTTACCAGAGGTGATAAAATTGTCGTTCTTGCTCTGTATAACTAAGAACCTGTAGCTATCAATAGTCATGTAGACATAGTGGTTGAGATTAATCTGCGTGGGATCCACCTTTGTGTCGTTCTTGCCGGGAGTGCCAAACGACGTTACGTATGTGGCTAAATACGTGAAGGGTCCAAACACCGCAGTGACACTGTCAATGTAACTTCTAACGTATTTCGTAGGTCCGCTTGCGGGGTTTACGTTGTCGTCAAGAGTTATAGTGGTGCCGCCAATGGTGATAGTTCTTGTAAATGTAAGCGAGTAGGGCTTCCCCAGCGTGTTTACGCCCACGTAGAAGGTGTGGATTACACTGGAGGATAGGTTGCCGAATCTGCCGGCACCGTTTTTGACCTTTATCACGCCCCACGAACCTTTGTCTGTGTAGGTGCCTGTGAGGTCCGGCCTGCCGCTGAGGTTGCCTACGACATTTACCAACGTAGCGCTTGGGAAGGTCTTGTTGTAGATGAGGAAATAGTAACCCGGACGAGGCCACTCGACAACTATGGCCACGTACCAATCAGTCTGCTTAGTTACGTTCGTGCCGGCGGGGATGTTTATATTGAAGGTGACGAAGCCCGTGGCGTTGGCCACCGCAGAGACCCTATAGTCCTGGAACACAGGCGGGTACTTGGGGCTAGGCGCAATCTCGCGGATAATTAACGTGAAGTTCTTGCCGGCGGCGAATTTATACGGCGGGAAGTTTGCCAAGCTCTTCTCCCATGGCGTACACAGGGCGTACTGAGACCCAAAGCCAGCCGCCGCCCTTGCGTCGTTTATCTGCATTATCACGTCGAAGGCGGAGGCCCAGGCTTGCTCAGACCCGTAGTATTGTGCGTAGGCCACCGCCGCTAGAGCGGTTAGCACTAGTAGTGCTAGGATTGTCTTTGTTTGGTTGTGCATAACCTACGAATGTTGATCGTTTAAAAAGTTTTCTATTCTATTGAGATATAACGATGGCGGCTGTTAGGGGCCCCTCGATCCTTATCTCCCCTCCCCCGAGGTATACCCTGAGGGTATTTCCCCCTCTGTCGACGGCCTCGACGTACTCCCCGTTCCAGGTGATGGACTGGGGCATGTCGCTGTCTCCTCTGGCGAAGGCGGAGAGGAGGCGGAAGACGTACCCCGTAGCTGGCACGTCTACGGCTGTTGGCTTCTCACTGTAGAGTATAGGCGGCACGAGCGCCGTGGGGACGTCGCAACTATACGAAGTGCCGTCCACAAGTACCTTTGTTATCGTCAGCGGCGAGGTGGTGAACTCCACGTATATGTTGCGGCCCGCCACGTTGAGAGACAGCGAGCCGCTCCCGCCTTCGATTTTTCCGCTGTAGTCGCCTGTATATGTGCCGCCTGCGGAGTTCACTGTTATCTGCCCCGAGACAGCTCTGCCCGTGGCGGTGTAGGTAAGTGTGCCTGTCACCCTTACTATGTCGAGGACAACGCTGGTCTCCAAGCCCCACAACCTGCAACTCAGCTTCAGGCCTAGTAGCCTTCTGCTGTCTGTAAATTCAATTTTAGAGATATCTTTTACCGTTACTTTGGGCGGCGTCAGCGTTAGGGAGACCTCCAGCTTGTATGTGGTTGAGTTGACTTTTACCTCCAGCGTCTTCTCCCCCGGAGCCTGCGCGGTCTCTGTGTAGTTCTTGGAGGCGGCGCCGCCCGGCGCCAGCTTGTAGTAGTCAACGCCGCGCGGGCCCTCGACGGCGAGCGCCACGGTCCTCCTGGTGGCGTTTGTAGTGATTATGTAGCCCCACGTCAAAGCCACTGTCTTGCTCACCACCGACAGCGATGTGGGATCTGTCCCGTTGGGAGGCGGCCAGCTCCGCTTGACCTCGGGGCTCCACAGCACGATCTCGACCTTGGGCGCCACCACCTTCACCTGTATTGTGTGGCGCAGAGTGGCGTTGAGGCTCCCCGCGACTCTGAACTCCACGTTATACGTGCCCGCGGCGCCTACCGTGATCGTCTTGGTGGTGTTGACCGCCTCGCCGGGGGCCAGCGCGAAGGCCCTGCCGTCTATGGATAGGGTGGCTGTGGCGTTCCCGGTGTTTTTTATCCAGAGCCACGCGGCGTAGGTCTCGCCGGGTAGCGCCTCCACCTCAGAGGGGCCTCCCACCTTCCAGTCGAACGCCGCCGCGTAGTAGCGTACGGCAACTGGCACCTCCACGCCGTTCATTTTCACGACGTAGGAGCCGGCCGCCTCCACTGTAATTGTCGTGTTTATTTCCCTGGTCTCGCCCGGCGCCACGGCCACCCCACCCACCCACGCCGTTAAGTTGCCCAGGTTGCTGACCCTCACCGTCACGGTGAGGTTTGCCGGGAGCTTCGTCGCGTTTATATACACGGGCTCCGCCTGGAGGCGGGGTGCGTAGTAGTACACCCTGACCGCCTTCGCGTACCTGGTCCCGTTGACCACAGCCTCCACCGAATGTTCGCCGGCCCACCAAACTGTCTCGTTCGCGGCTATCTTCACCACCTGCCCGGGGGCGATTACATACGTCGCGTCGCCCCGCAGAACTACGCCGGTGCCGTTGCCCCTATTTCTAATCACTATAGTGTAATTGAGGTAGATGGGCAACTTTGTCGTGTTTACCGCCGTGGGCGCCTCAATCTCCACCTCGATGGCCGGGACGTATACCACCCGCGGCGGTTGCGCGGTGGACGTGGCGGCTGTCTGAGTCCCCGGAGGCTTCTCAGACGTGGTGGTCGTCTGCCTAGCATTCGTCTGAGGAGTTGTTGTTTTCTCTGTGGGCGTCGTCGCCGCGGCTGGGGGAGTTGTGGTTGTTGTGTAGTTGCTGGGGGGCGGCTGTAGCGCCAGATAGAGGGCTATGAAGAAGAGGCCAGCCGCTAGTAAGGCTATCACTGACTTATGCATGGCGGCATTCTGCGTCTTACATTTATATTTTCCCGAAGCCGTCTAGACGTGCGTTGGCTTCTCGTAGTGGCGCTTCTAGTAGCGGCAACGGCCTACGCCTTGGAGACCGAACATTTTATCGTGTATTCTGACGACTCAAACTTGGCTAAATACCTGGAGGAGGCCTACAGCTTCTACGTCGGCAAGGGGCTTAAGCCTGCCCCTCCATGCCAGGGGACGAAGTACCCGGTGTATGTTGATGCGTCTAACCCCTATGCTGGCGACACTGAAATCGGCGACAGATGTATATGGAGGATCGTGTTTAAGGATTATACGCGTAGGCTTGTGTTCCACGAGGTTGCCCACGTGTTTTTTGAGTACTACAAACACTATACACAAGATTTCTGGGTTGACGAGGCTGTGCCGGAGGCCATGGCTTCGGTGGCCACTGGGGTGTATTACTTCCCTCATATGTACTTCCAAGAGAAGCTGTATGAGAATAACCCCTTTGCGCTTGGTAGCGAGCGGCTGTACGACTGGTATAAATACAGCGCCCCGGTGGCTTGGTATCTTGAAAGAGCGGGCAACTGGGCTGATGTGTTGACGGCGTTTTCGACGCGTCAAGGCGCCGCGTCGCTTTATGTAAAGTTTTTGTTGGAGCTGGCCAAGGGCGTTTCGCTGGGCGGCGTGACGTATAGGCCAGACGTAGAGGTGGTGGAGGTGGCGCCGGGCGCCGTCCGTAAGTACCCGGATCTGCCCGGCTACGCGGCTGTTTACTATAGTGTGTCTGTGCCGCGGGGCGGCGTCTTGAGGATCTCTGTGGAGGGGGGTGGCGCAGGCCGCGTCGTGTCTAACGTCGCGTTGAATAGAGACATCGTGGTGAACAACGGCACGCTTCTCGTCGCCGTTGTGAACAACTCGAGCCAAACTTCTCAACTCAATTTAATCTTCTACTTCAGCGCTCTGCAGGTCAAAGTGCTCGACGGAGTGTTTGAGGGGGGCAGAGTCTCTGTGCGGCTCTACGCCGAGTACAACTTCGTCCGCGTCGACGGCGTGGTTAAGGTAAACGGCACCTCTGTGCGGTTTGTTGACGGCGTGGGGGTCTACAACTTCACCGGCGGCCTTAGGCCGTACGTCTTGGTTTTGGAGTACGGCGACTCGTGGACCTATTTGTATCTCGACTTGTCACGCCCAGTTATCGTCGTGAGGCCCGCAACGCTCTACTTGGACAGAGGAGGCAGAGGCGTGCTCAACGTCACGATCAGTAACCAAAACCCCGTGGCCATCCGCTGCGTGTTGAGCGGCACCGGCCTGGCGTTTAGGCCGGTAGAGGTGTTTATCCCCCGGGGCAACTCCACCTTTAGACTAGAGTTCCAAGCCGTAGACAAGCCGCCGGAGAAGGCCGTAGTGACGTGCGGCCCGCTGTCAGCCGCCTTAGACGTATATAGGCCGTCGTATTCCCTCTACTTCGACCTAGACGAATGGAGGGGCGTCTTGACGGCGAAATTCGGCCCCGACGTCCTCAACTACACAGTGGCCGACCTACCAGCCAACATCTTTCTCCACTACGGCGGCTACGTCGCAGGCGTCGTGTCTCTACAAAAACCCACGCTTGAAGTAATGACGTCAGAGCCGCGGCTCAAGGGAGGCGGCGTAGTCTACACCCTCTCTATCTCTGTGACTGGAATGCCCAGCTGGGCTAAACTACGCGGCACTGTCAAAGTCGACAGGTACGAAGGCGTCTACACGGGCGGCACATATTACGTAGATATTTCTCTACGTCCGGGTGAGTCCCGCCGCGTAGAGGTGCGGGTGGGCAGACTACATACCGCAGTCGACGTCAATGCGCCCTCTGTAAAGACGTATGTGACCCCCATAAAGGCTGTGGTTGATGGGCGCGTTGTCAAACTGTTTGCAAAGGTCGAGTATAGCCTCAAGGTGGACGACAACGTGGAGATAATATTTGAAAACGCGAAGGCGGATCGTCTACCGGGAGGTTTTGTCGTGTTGACCTACTCCTACAACGACGTCTATGTCATTAGGTATTCTTCGCTAGGCGAGAGGTACAGCGTCAACGTTTCTCTGCCGCGGCCTGAAGTATCTATAGCGATGGTGAGGGGCGTCGTCACGCCGGCTTGGTTCTACGGCTTGTTCAACGTTACAGTGAAGGTCTGTAACCCCTCTGTAGATGCCCGGTATGTAGTTGACGTCGGCTCCGGCGCGTTGTATCTCTACGCGGAGAGAGGCAGGTGCGCCTCTAACAGCACCCAGATCAAGTGGGACGCTCCGCTGAACCAGACGCTTACGTTTAAGGTGAACACGTCGTTTGGAGAAAAGACCCTCCGCTTGTCTATCCCCCCGCCCCAGGTGGAGCCTAGGCTTAAGAGGTGGCTTATCCAAGGGAGCAGGGAGGTGGCGGACGTGACGCTTGTTGTGAAGACCCCGCCTAACTACACCTACGTAATATTTGGACGTGAAGTTGCAGGTGAGGCCTCTCTAGACGTGGAGGTGGAGGCTAAGGAGGGGGCCGCCGTGGTGGATTACGAGTTCGGCAGAGTGAAGCTGGAGAGGCCGCGTCT
>Ga0080004_1208895_pt1 | contig 12353 bp, 12 predicted proteins | sample WasSprMetagenome_FD_69207 | JGI IMG/M metagenome (GOLD analysis project Ga0080004, IMG submission 69207) | Sulfidic aquatic microbial communities from Washburn Spring, Yellowstone National Park, USA - WS (SPADES assembly) (version 2) | ecosystem: Environmental > Aquatic > Thermal springs > Hot... | reverse complement strand
CTCCAGAAAGACTTGATTTACTGTATTCATCCTAGGACGAGCTACAGTAGGGATATAAGGATAGTGAGGATCAAGCTTATGGCCACTGCAGGCACTAAGTACTTGTACACCCCGGAATACCTCGCCTTATAATACTCCAACGTTAGAACAAGGCATAGATGAACTGGAGAGAGCATAACTCCGAGATAGCCACCAGTATAGCTTACCAGCAGAAAGATATCCTTTATATTAGAGGAAGTTCCTATTATCTCGCTCAGCAATGGGAATGTCATGCCAGTGAAAACATATTCTCCAGCAGTCGATATCCCTACCATGAAGTTTATTAGAAAGCAAAGTGGGAGGGCTGGTATGCTTCTTGATACCATGAAGTTGTATAGAGCTAGAGCAGCGTTACTATCGTACACATACCGGATAAACATGTTTACAGCGATTACCACAGTCAGTATCTTGAAGGAAAGAGCGAACTTTAGCCCCTCCTTTACCTCTCTTTTCGAGGGTCTAGCATGTACGGTTACTATTAATGCGGATATAAGGAGAGATAAATATATGGGGAACCCAATCACGAACGTGAGGATCACTAAGATCAAGAAGGGCCAGAAATTCACCAAAGCTCTGTAGCTAACCTTATCTCTCTCAAATGAGCTGTTAAATTTACTGATCCTTGGGAAAAAGAGGAGAAGACCAGCAATCCATGAAGCTATAGCAGCGGGATATGTGGCCTTTATTATCCTAACTATCGATGTGTTAAGGATCACAGAGGCCATTATTATCCATTGAGCGATGGGCCATATCGGCATAACTACATGCCTGAACCAATAATTTACGAAGGTAGCGAAGTTACTATCTAGCCTCTGCCTCTCCATATAGTGCTCCTTCATCATCATTGCTGAGACTAGCGCACCTCCCGGCACTGGGATGAGACCTATTAGTATTGGGATGAATATGGAGGCGAACTTGGGGCCCAAGCTGATAGCAAAATTCGTGATTCTGTCGAGTATTCCGCTTATCTTCATCATATACGAAAGGAAAAAAGCAGACGAGAAAGCCACTAGAAGGGAGAGAGTGCCCATCGAGAATATGCCCTTGAAAGTTGATTCAAAAAAAGAGATTCCAAGCGTTAGGACTCCAAATAATATTGCTGAGGCCAAGACAGCTACATGAATCTCCTGTTTTATCATAAGAAGCCCCATTAGCAGAGCTATGGATATAGCGAAGCTAAGAACGGGATCTACCAAGGGAGTGCACCCTTTTTCTTTATATATTCGATGATACCTCCGTTTAGAATTATATCTAGTATCTCCTTTGGAAAGGGTGTAAACCTTTCTTCTATTTTTCTTGATAAATTAATTACTGTACTTTGGGTAAAATCTATTTCGATGAGGTCTCCATTGACTGTTACATCAGGGATAAGATGAGCTGTTAGGACAGGAAGACCTATGTTTATACAATTTCTATAAAAGATTCTTCCAAAAGATTTAGCTATGATTGCAGATATGCCGATCATCTTAAGAAGGAGCGGTGCATGCTCTCTACTCGAGCCTATTCCAAAGTTTTTCCCGGCTACTATTATATCCCCTTTTTTGACAGACCTATAAAAAGAGGGAATTACTCCCTCAAAGACATGTGGGAGCATATCTTCTAGTGAGAGAGATTCGAATCTGTATTTCCCAGATATTATATGGTCAGTACTTATATCATCCCCTAAAATCCATGCATTTCCTCTTATTATCATGTAACACCCTCCAAGTAAGTTCTAGGGTCAGTTATTTTTCCGTTAATAGCTGTAGCTGCAGCAGTAGCTGGAGAGGCAAGATATACCTTGCTGTCTTTATGTCCCATTCTTCCAGGGAAATTCCTATTACTTGTAGACACCACAGTTTCTCCCTCAGCCAGAAGACCCATATGTGCCCCAGGACATGGACCGCAGGTGGAAAAAGCGACATAACAACCAGCATTTACGAGGATATTCACAATCCCTTCTGCGAGTAGTGTCCTATATACCTTCATAGAGGCAGGAATTGCTATACATCTTGTTTTAACCTTTCTTCCTCTTAATATTCTGGCTGCAGTAAGGAAATCCTCATACCTCCCGTTTGTACAACTTCCTATAAAGACAACATCGGTTTCAATACCTTCTAATTCACTTACAGCTTTTATATTGTCTATTTTGGGCGGAATTGAAACGAGAGGTTCTATTCTACTTAGTTCAATCTCGGCCTCATCTTCATAGTTAGCTTTAGGATCAGGATAGAACTCATCCACTTTCACTCCAATGCTTTTATACCATTCTAGAGAAATATGATCTACTGGGAACAAGGCAGCCTTCGCACCCATCTCAGTAGACATGTTAGATATGGTCAATCGGGAATCCATTGATATATTTTTTAAGCCTTCTCCAGAAAATTCTATAGATTTATAGTTAAAACCATTAACACCATAAATGCTGATTATATATAATATTACATCCTTACCCATTACTGCTTTTGGTAGGATTCCTGTAAACTTTATTAGCATGACCTCAGGAACCTTAAGCCATATTTTTCCTGTGGCTATCGCTATCGAGGCATCAGTACTTCCAACTCCTGTAGCAAAAGCTCCAAGGGCTCCTAGAGTTGTAGTATGGCTATCCGCCCCTATAACTACGTTTCTTGGCTCAACAAGTCCTGATTCTGCTATAACCTGATGGCATATTCCCTCACCTACATCGAAAAGCTTTAAGCCAAACTTTGATGCAAAAGCTCTCATATGCTTGTGTATAGTCGCGGCAACAACAGTAGAAGGGGGAGATACGTGGTCTATAACAAGAATTACCTTTTTGTTATCAAAAACTCTTCCTAATGTAGGTACTTCTTCTATATTTTTTATTATTAGAGGCGCTGTTCCATCATGCATATAAACAAGATCAACAGGAGCAACAACAATGTCTCCTGGTGAAACATCTCTTCCCACTTTAGATGACAGGATTTTCTCGGTCATTGATTTATCCATTATATTAATTTCCCTCCCTTCAGATACTTTCTGAGTTTTTCTTCGCTTAATGTTGCTCCTAAGCCTGGATCATCGCTTATCTTAAATGTACCCTTAGAAAATTCTAATGTATTGCTGATAATATCATCACTCATCTTATCAAATGGTCCTCCAACCTCATTTACATGTTCCACTGTACTAGGACTAGAAGACGCTATAACGTGAAGCTCTGCTAATGCAGAGATTCCCATGTCAAATCCATGTCCAATGGTGCACTTAATATTATATGCCTTACATATATCTATCATCTTTTTAATGTTAGTTATGCCTCCCTGCTTCATAACTTTTAACTTAACATAATCTGCAGCTTCCTTCTTTATTATATCTAAAAGAGAGTAGATATCACTTATGCTTTCATCTACTAAGATAGGAATCTCCGTTTTCTTTCTTATTTCCACAAGATAATCTATACACCGCCTTGGAGCAGGTTGCTCAATCCATTTCAATTCATAACGTTCTATCTTCTTTAATAGATCTATAGGAATAAATGCTTCATTAGCATCAGCCCTTAGTTCAACGTTATAACCTATAGCTTCTCTTATTCTAGCTATTCTCTCTATGTCCTCAGGAGAATTGCTTATTTTTACCTTAATTGCTTTATAACCCTCTTCAAGCTTCTCTACAGCTTTTTTAGCCGCGATTTCCGGAGGGTTTTGTCCCACCCACCCAACTACAGGAATCTCCCTTCTATACAATCCACCAATTATCTTATATAGTGGTTCCTTGATCATCTTTCCTATTAAGTCATATAGAGCTATCTCTACCGCCGCTTTTGTCTCTAAATGTAGAGGATCCGGAAATATTTTATTAATTTCCTCCATTATAGAATATATATTAAATGGTGATTCATTAATCAATAATGGACAAATGTATGTATTAATCACTAAACAGATTTCCTCTGCCGTCTCAGATGAGTACCTAGGTATGGGATCTACCTGTCCCACACCTACTGTTCCATCGTTGGCTTCCAGAATCACAACTACGCTCTTGTGGTGAGAGACTTCTCCATGAGAGGTTCTGTAGGATCCCTTTAAAGGTAGCTGCAAAAGCAGTGCTTCACATTTATGTATATTGACATTTATATTCATTCCTTATTCACCACCTTTCAACACTATAACCTTGGATGGATCAAATACAAGCACTACTCTTGTGCTCTCCTCTATATCGATATCAGCGGGTGCATGGACTCTTAGCTCCGCACCATTTACCTCCACAATGTATATAAAAGAGTCTCCTGTAAAAGATCTTGATTTAATTCTTCCTTCAAAGGCATTACGCTTTTCTGCTGGACCTGGATAAGGACATATATCTATGTCACTAGCTCTTATATACATAACCACCTCTTCATTCGGTTTTACATCAATGTATGGAGGATCGCAGACAAGCTTTCCTAACTGTGTTTCTATTTCAATATAACTATTCATAAATTTGACTACCTTACCACGTATTTTATTAGATACTCCGACAAACTCAGCAGTGAATGTGTTCTTTGGTTTTTTGTAAATATCCAAGGAGGGTCCTATTTCAAGTATTCGGCCGTTTCTCATAACAGCAATCCTATCTGCTACTGTTAATGCTTCTAGTTGGTCATGAGTTACATATACTGCAGTTATTTTTAAGTTTTTTACAAGAATTCTAATATCTATTTTAAGTTTTTCTGCCAGTTTTGCATCTAAATTGCTCATAGGTTCATCAAATAAGATCACCTTAGGTTGCATGACCAGCGCTCTACCCAATGAAATTCTTTGTTGCTGTCCTCCACTTAGCTGATGAGGATACCTATTTTCGAGTCCTTGGAGATTAACAAGTTCGATTACCTCCTTTACACGTCTTTCTATCTCATCTTTCGGTATCTTCCTAAGTTTTAATGGATAAGCTATATTCTCAAATACAGTCATGTGAGGCCATACAGCGAATATCTGGAAGACCATTCCGATACCTCTTTTATCTGGGGGTACAAAGATGCCTTTATCGGAATCGAAAACTATATCACCATCCATAATTATTCTTCCCCTATCCGGCCTCTCTAACCCGGCAATGCAACGAAGAAGGGTTGTTTTTCCGCAACCGCTTGGTCCAATTATAGCAATGATTTCATGTTTATTTACATTCAAGTTCACATTGTCCAAAGCTACCGTTTCTCCAAATCTTTTTATTAGATTATGACACTCTATCATATATTCCATTTTCTCTCCTCCCTCTTTGATAAATATACCCCTATAAATCTAACTGATAAAATTAGTATTATCTCCATACATGCAAATGCATAAACCAACCTCACATCGCCCAGCTCCCACAAGGAGTATATAGCCGCAGTCCATACCATGTTTTTTGATGTTGCTAGAAGGATCGATAGCGGAAGTTCCCTAACAAAATATATAAACAGGAAAGTATATGTAGAAATAAAGGATGGAATCATAAGTTTTATAAGTATATCTTTTATGGTTTGGAACTGGGATGCTCCAGAGATTCTGGCGGCATCCTCTAGCCCTTGGTGTACCTGTTTCATTACCGGTGAAAAAGCTCTTGTTCCATGTCCAATAAACCTAATCAGCATACCGAGCATTATAGAGAAAATACTTACATAGATAAATGTCGGTAAGATATATAAGAAATATAAAAATATTCCAAGAGCAATAACAATACTTGGTATGCTGAGCGGGAACATACTTAGAGTATCTAACAAATTTTTTGCTTTATATGCAGTTCTATTTACTATATATGAAATTAAAAAGGTGAACACTAATAAAATAAACGATCCTAGTGTAGCAATTATTATCGAGTTTTTAATTGCAGTTATGGCTAGCGGTTTCGAAAGAAGTCTAACATAATTGTCAAGAGCGATATCTTCTAGCCTAGAAGGGAATCCATACACTTTTGACAGCGACATAGGGACCATGCCTATTATGGGAAGTATTGATGAAATAACTATATAAATGAGAACTATAGATAAAAATAGATATTTTATTTTACCGAATTTCATTACGCCTTTTCTGAATCCTCTAAGGCCAACGGTAGTCCACTGTTTTTTCCCAATAATGGATTGAGCTATTCTGTATAAAATAATATTTATTATCATTACTACTATAGCTAATGCTGCAGCTACGTTATAATTTGGAGGCCATGTTAATGTTAATTCGTATATCCTCAGCGAGGCTATTGGAATTGCAGCACGGGCTGCCAAAATTAGAGGTATTCCAAGTTCTTCCATACACCATACGAAAGCTAATAGATATGCAGAGATCATAGTAGGTACTGCTAAACCGAAGGTTATCTTCCATATAGTAACCCTTTTACTAGCACCAGATATTATGGATGCTTCCTCCAGTGAGCTGTCAAACTGTTCAAAGAATGGTTTTATTACTATATAAGCTAGTGGCATGCATGCAAAAGTAGTAACTAAGATTAATCCTGTAAAAGAATAGATCGTTAGCAAAGTTTTACCTATTAAAATATTAGTTAATATATTTATAATTCCTATATAAGGATCTAATAAAGTCGTCCAAGATAGTGCATAGAGAAACGGCGAGATCGCCACAGGAACTAGGAGGAGCGGTTCTAATTTTCCTACTAGTGGCGTATCCGTCTTAACAATAATCCATGCTGTGAACGTGGCGATTAAGGTACCAAATAAAGCTGATAGAGAAGCTATTACTAATGAATTCAAAATAGATTTTATATTTGTGGAATCCTGAAGAAGCTTTGTATATGGTTCAAACGTAAGAGAAATATTGCTTAATTTTCCTAATGATGCATTCGATAAACTATATAAAAACAATATCACAATAGGAGGCAGAACCATCAGCATAACTATAAATAATATTATATTTGGGAAAAAAGAAGAAGAGGGGAGCTTTCCCTTGCGCATACGAAGGACACCTCAACCTCTAACCCCAAAGATTTCTGCCCATTCCTTTAATATAATTTCTGTTGGTATACTATAATATTTAGTATAGTTCTGAGGAATGATATTTATTTTATCAATTGGTTTCATGCCTGGCAGAGATAAGCCTGGATACGCAGGATCCCCTCCTTTGGTTTTAACAAGCATTTCTGCACCTTTCTTTGATAATAACCAATTAACAAATGTTTTAGCTGCTTCTTTATTAGGTGCCTCTTTTGAAATCGCTGCGCATACAGGCGTCAAAATGGTACCTTCTTCTGGGTATATGAAAGCAATAGGCTTATCCGTTTCGCTGAAAAGATGCCCTAATGCACCTATTAAAACGACTATTTTTCCGCTTGCCAGATCATCAACAGCTACTGTAGACTTTGATTCCCATGCCGGTTTGAGTTTAGCTATCTCTTTCCAGAAGTCTACTCCATAATATTCTTTCATAAAGAAGAATAGCTCAATACTAACGGTGTATCGAGGATCAGCCATTCCAATTCTTCCCTGCCACTTTTCTATAAACTCAGGTTTCAGTAAATCTTTATATGATTTAATAGTATTTGGATCTATATATTTAGTATTAATGCCTATCCCCTGAACCAAAAATCTGTAGGGGTAGTAATACCCAGGTTTTGCGTACGAAGAGAAGAACTTGTATTGCATAAGATCTTTAGCGTTAGGCGGTTCATAGTACAGCAGAAATCCCTCCTTAAGAGCATTCTCCAGTGCTATAGTTTGGGCCACTATTACATCAGCTATATGTTTACCTGCTCTTTCCTCTGATAAAAACTTCTCAGATATTTTTCCTGCTGACTCTACATAGAGGGTATAATCCTTAAGCTGTGGATACTCTTTTTTAAATTCTTCCAATATAGCCCTCCATGATTCTTCCACCCCCTGAGCATACACTGTTAGGTGCCATTCTGCTGCCGCAGGAGCTGCTGGTGCCGCAGGAGCTGCTGGTGCCGCAGGAGCTGCTGGTTTCTGCATCACTATCGCTGCTGCCGCAACTGCCAATACGATTACTACGGCCACAACGCCCCAAATTATTCTTGATACACCTTTCATACAAATTCACCTTCTCAATATTTCCTTCTCGATAACAGATTTAATTCTTTCGACTTGCTCTACGGATGTTCCAATGTATTTCTCCATATTAAGCAACTCTCTTAACTCATTTTCAGTGAAATATTTTCTTATATCGGCATTTGCAAGAACAGCTTCTTCAAACGTCTTATTAGCATTTATAGCATCCTGAACAATATCATATATAATTTTATGAGCAGTGACTTTCTTTCCAGTCCTCTTAGCCAATTCAAGCATTAAGGGTTCGGCTGCCATGAAACCGCGGGAGATATACAAGTTCTTTCTCATATTCTCTTCAAATACCTGTAAGCCTTCAATTATTCTGGTCACAGATTTTACTTGAGCATGAACTAGTGTAAAAGCTAATGGTAGCACTAGAAACTCCGGTGCCATTCTAGTGGCATCTCTCTCATGTTGCATAGTTATGCTATTCATTGATACAGGTAAAACTCTGACTATCTTTGCAATACCTTCCAACCACTCACTGGGCTCTGGATTTCTTTTCTGGGGCATAGTACTACTCCCATGCACACCTTTAGTCCATGGCTCGAAAACTTCCTTGACTTCTTCGGCTGATAAATCCCTTATTTCTAAACCCATTCTTCCTATAAGGCTTGATATTAAGGATAGGTTAGTGACTATCTCACTAAATTTATCTATTCTCTGGTGCTGGCCTATATATACCGGCTTTAAACCTAAATACTTGGCTACAAGTTCATGCATCTTGAAAACCTTGTCCTTATCGCCGTTAAATACCTGAACAAATGATGCCATGGTATCCACAGCACCGGATAAATGCAAGTAAGTTATCCTTTCATACGTATCTTGTAACCTCTTTATATGGTCTTTAAGCTCATCTGCCCAAAATGCCAGCTTCAACCCGAACGTTATGGGTACAGCATGTTGTGAATGGGTACGTCCTGGCATTACAGTGTATTTATATTTTTCAGCTTTATCAATTAATATTTCTATGAGCTTCTTAAGATCTTTAATCATTACGTCTAATGCTTCCTTAGATAATAAGATTAGAGATGTGTCTAGTATATCCTGCGTCGTCGGTCCCAAGTGAATGTACTCACCATAATCTCCGAGCTCATCGGCTGCTGTGTACATCATCGACACAAGCAAGTGTCTAGCCTTACCCTTAGTTTCAGCAATTTTTTTAGGATCCAATCCCCTCTGTGAGAGAGCTTCTATTGCATCAGCTGCCTCTTTTGGTACTACACCCAGCTCTGCTTGGGCTTTTGCTAATGCTGCTTCTATTATAAGAAATTTTTTTATAAAGTTCTGTTCGTCGAAAATTCTTAACATGTCCTCCGTGGTGTACGAACCTTTAAGAAGTTCTCCGAAGGGAAGATACATTCACATCCCCCCTAGCAAGGGGGGGGATTTATTTAAAAAAATTTCCTAGGAAAAATGGAAAAATGGAAAAAAAATAATTTGCCTCAAAAAGCAAAAAAATTCTTCATTAAAACAAATCTTAGTATATTTAAATTTGTGCTTTTCGAGTTTCATAAAGAATTCTTAAATTAATCATAAGATAAGATTTTTAAAGGAGAAAGAATCAATAAGTAAGATGGAGATAGCTGTCCTGACATTTCTTCTGATTATAGCTGCCTTTTTCCTGATAACAGTGGGTATGCTGCTCCTCTTTCTGCATAGCTTGAGAGAGGGAGGAAGGGTAGAAGGAGGAGGAGTCCTTGTAATAGGTCCGTTTCCGATAGTTTTTGGCACAAACCAGAGGATAGCAAGAGATCTTATGGTAATAACCCTGATATTCATGGTAGCAGTCGTGCTTCTGTTCCTCTTCATGCTGAGGTGGTGAGATGAGAGAGATAGGCTTTATAATGATATTCCTAGGAGTTCTCCTTTTCCTCGTAGCGGCAACGCTTTCCATATTATCGCTCGCAAAGGGAGTTGAGATAAGCGGAGGGGGCTGCGTAATCATACTCTTCTTCCCCATATGCTTTGGCTATGGAAAGGCATCTTCTTTGCTTATCCTTGCATCTATAATCCTAGCGATAGTGCTTATGGCCTTCAGCTACCTCATCTTCAGGACTATTTCCAGGTATCCAGAAGAACAGAGATCAATGCCCTAATATTTCAACATAAGATGCTCTCAACATTTCTAACCTCTTTTTCCCTGAGCTCAAATGTCCCATCCGCACATCTTATCCTGAAGACAAGATAGCCATTATCCTCGCAGGCTGTCAGCGCACTAACCTCCCTGAATCTCTCTATTTCATCCAATCTTGCTGATCTCAGCTTGAGCTCGCTGGACACTACATCTATAACTTCATCTACAGCTCTTCTGACGTTACTTCTTCCAGGAAGCATCCTTCTCATCTTAACAAGCTTGAGAAAGACTTCCTTTAAATTTTCAGCTTTCTCCAATACCTCTCTATCTGAGATAGGGAAATTCTCAGCTCTTCCTCTTAGGGAGAACTTGTACCTTATCAGGTGTCTTACTGAGTGATAGAGATGTGAAACCGATCTCAGATAGGATCCTTGGAGGTACTTCTCTATTGCTAATCCCAGGGCAACCACAGCCGATCTTCTCAGGACTTTCCTCGTGATATCAGTTATTTTAACCTCTTTGGGGATAGACCGGTAGGTGCCATCATCGTAGAGGACTATTCCCCTTCTAAGCATGAAGCTGAGCGGATGCCCTCTCTTGAAGACAGCTTTTACGCTCTCCTCAGTGAGAACAGTGGCATCAATCCTGCTTTTATCTATATAGAACTCAAGATAGCCTCTTGAAGGCCTATCAGCTATTACAAGTAGATCCACATCGCTCACGCCGGGAACAAAGTCATCAGCTCTGCATGCAGACCCAAACAAGATGATGGATTTGACCTTTATACCCTCTTTTTCCACCTCTCTTCTGGTAAGATGGCATATCTTGTCAAGCTTTGCTTCATCCATCTTGCTGTTGTGATACACATGCTTAAAAATTAGAGAGGAAGAATTGCTTCTTGCTTCTAACAACTCTCACACAATAATGCACCCTGTTACCAGAATTATTGATTTCATACATGTGCGATTAGTTATCCGCCTCAAGCATCCTTCAACAACGATTTCCAGAGGTTCTCTGCAGCACCTCTGACATCTATTCTTCCAGACAGCTTTTCCACTATCGGCCTGACGTTCTTCCACTCCTCCTCGTTCAATGGATCAACTCCAGTCTTCTTCACTATTGTCCTGATGAGCTCTTTTATATTTTCCCCTCCTGCCCCGGTCTTGGGCACAATAAGCCATATATGGTAGAACAGCGTCGTCTTGAATGCTCTGGGTATCTCAGCTATGAACTCCAGCAGGATGCCATCAGCCATCTCCGCTCCGGAGATATAGTTGACTTTCTTAAGCATTGCATGAAAAACTCCAGTCGGAAGGAAGAAAGCAAGAGCTAAGCTCTTAGCAAGTTGACCAGCGGATACTGTCACACCCTTGGAACTTCCTACTCTCTCCAGAGCCTTCTTGGCCTCATCTCTGTCAAGTTCCCTGAAATCAACGCTCATTTTTCCCAGAATTTTCACAAGATGTTTCCTGGCAACCAGGCCTAGGCTAAAGGTCTTGGAGCTCTATCCATAAACCTCTTGCTGAAATACAACATGAAGGGCTCTGATTCCATATGCATCATAAAATGTCTAATTTATAAAGATTTGCTTTCTATAATCCTGTAGGAAAACATCTGGAAGGATAGCCCTTAAGTTATTAACGCTCATCTTTCTACCCTCTTAGTATTTCTCCTTCTTCCTAACAAAACTGAAAAAGAAGCAAAGAGATGGTGGAACTTGATACAAGATGACCTGAGGAAGGCGAAATGCAAGTCAGGATGGGGAGGATACAGCTTGAAGGGAACGTGATAGGTTCAAAAAGGTTGGCAGCTAGCTCGTCCTGTTGTTCGATCCGGATCTTAAACTGGAGTCAAGAGCATGGGGGAAGCACTTCATCATCTCCATTTGGAAAGATATCACTCGCAGTTCTCCTCGGGAGCTTCTCAGCTTTCTTCTTAAAATCCTGTAAAGAATAGTAAATTACTCTATAGCTAATTCAATTAGATTAAATCTTTTTATTTCTAGTTTCCTATTTTTTCTTAATGCAAAGGACAATTGGCAGATTTCAGGTCATGGCGCTGCTTCAAGCAGCCAGATACTATCTTTTGAAAGGGGATTTGGAGAAGGCAAAATCCTTTGGGCTTAACAGAGCAATATTTTATGCCTGGGCCAAGAGATCGGGAAAGCCTGTGTTTCAGAGAAAAAGGACAGCAGGAGCGTCAGCTCCATCTATACCATCCAGAGCGAGGGAGATAGAGGCCTTGGGGAATGAGAACGCATACGTGAACGAT
>Ga0080004_1125938_pt1 | contig 12357 bp, 12 predicted proteins | sample WasSprMetagenome_FD_69207 | JGI IMG/M metagenome (GOLD analysis project Ga0080004, IMG submission 69207) | Sulfidic aquatic microbial communities from Washburn Spring, Yellowstone National Park, USA - WS (SPADES assembly) (version 2) | ecosystem: Environmental > Aquatic > Thermal springs > Hot... | reverse complement strand
TTTTGTTTAAGAACCTTACTCTAGAGCAAACAAAAAAATTTGGTTATAGCAATGCTCTTGATATAATTGCTCTTGGCTTTGATAAAAAGAAAACCTTTATTTTTCTTGATACAGAATATTCAAAAACACTTTATGAGCAAGCAATAAAAGTTGCAAAGCATCTTACTTTCTCAACAGTAAAAGCAACCTTTGGTTTTACAAACGAAACAAACGTTGGTGCAATTTTCTTCACTAGTTTTCAAGCGGTTCCAGCATTTCTCGAATCTGTAAAAGAAGGAAGGAATGTCCCTTGCTTAGTTCCTCTTGGAGTTGACCAGGATCCACACTTTAGATTAGCAAGAGATGTTCTTCCAAAGCTTGGTTTTTATAAGCCAGCAATAATTCACAGCAAGTTCTTCCCAAGTCTTCTTGGAAAGAATGCTAAAATGTCTGCAAGCGATCCAAACAGTGCAATATTCACTATTGATAGCGAGGAAGATGTTGATAGAAAAATAAAGAATGCATTTACTGGAGGAGCAACAACTATAAAGGAGCAAAAAGAAAAAGGTGGCAATCCAGAGATTTGTTCTGTTTATTCCTATTACTACTTTTTGTTTGGAAAAGATGAAAAAGAGTTAAAGCAAATTTATGAAGATTGCAGATCAGGAAAAAGGCTTTGTGGAGAATGTAAACAAATTTTGGCAGAGAGAATAAAAAGATTCTTAAAAGAGCATCAAAGGAAAAGAGAGAAAGCAAAAAAAGAAATAGATAAGTTTTTGGTTAGGGATAGATAAAAAAGAAAAATTAATAAATCTGTAATAAAAATTGATTAATAGAAGTAACAAGATGAACTTTCTTCCAAAAAAGATTTTCTTCACAAAAGGAGTAGGAAGGGATTCTACCCAACTTGGAGCTTTTGAACAGGCTTTAAGAGATGCTGGAATAGAAAAATTTAATCTTGTTAGAGTTTCTAGTATTATACCACCAAATTGCAAAATAATAACAAAAGAGGAAGGACTTAAACATCTTAAAGCAGGAAGTATTGTATTTTTAGTTCTTAGTAAGATAGAATCTAATGAGCCAAATAGATTAATAACCGCAAGTATTGGAGCAGCGATACCAAAGAATAAAAAGAATTATGGTTATTTAAGCGAGTACGAAGCATTTGGAGAGAATGCAGAAATTGCTGGAAGAGAAGCGGAAGAAATTGCTGCAAAAATGTTTGCAACAGCACATGGTATTAAGTTTGATAAAAATTCTGGTATAGATAGAAAAATTGCAACAACAAGAAACATAACACAATCAGCGGTTGTTGGAAAAGATGGGAAATGGACTTGTGCTATAGCAGCTGCGGTTTTTGTTTGGTGAGAATATGAAACTAAAAAATAAGGAAATAATTGTTACTGGTGGTGCAGGTTTTATTGGAAGCAATTTGGTTGAAGAACTTAGCAAAGAAAATAAGGTTTACGTTATAGATAACATGCATACTGGTAGCGAGGAAAATCTTAAAGAAGCGATGAAAACTGGGAATGTTAAACTAATAAAAGATGATGCAAAGAACATTAGAAATTATAAGATAAATGCAGAGATTGTTTTCCACCTTGGAATTTATTCTTCTTCACCAATGTATAGGCAAAATCCATTACTTGTTGGTGAAGCGATAAATGGAATGATAAGTGTTTTAGAGTATGCAAAAGAAAATAATGCAAAGGTTGTTTTCGCTTCAACTTCTTCAATATATAATGGATTAAAACCACCACATAGAGAAGATATGTTGCCAATTGTTACAGATTATTATACAGAAGCAAGAATTTCTTGTGAAAGGATTTCTGAACTTTATTCAAAGCTCTATTCCTTAGATGTTGCTGCAATGCGTTTCTTTTCAGTTTATGGAAAGCATGATGAAAGGAAAAAGGAATATGCAAACTTAATAACTCAATTTATATTAGCGATAAAGCAAGATAAGCAGCCAGTTATTTATGGAGATGGAAATCAAAGAAGAGACTTTATTCATGTTGATGATGTTGTTGAAGCATTAATTTTAGCAACAAAAATAAAAGGTTTTGAAATTTTTAATGTTGGTACTGGCAAAAACTATAGTTTAAATGAGATTGTTGAAAAGATAAACAATAAACTTAAAAAAGATATCAAACCAAAATATGTTCCATTGAAAATTAAAAATTATGTAATGGAGACTCTTGCAGATACCAAAAAATCTGAAGAGAAACTTGGTTTTAAAGCAAAAATAGATGTTGATAAAGGAATAGAAATGCAAGTTCAATATTTACAAAACTTAAAGTAATCCGATTTATGGCGGATTATAATTTTGAACAAAGGTTACTCCTCCATAAATTGTTCCGTGGTTGTTGTTACCGCTATAGTCTTTTGCATCACCGTTGAGAGGCCACCAAGCAACTAGTTTTTGAAGCCTAACCGGACCACCTCCAAGACCTTGCTGATAAAGGTATTGAATTTCTTGAGGAGTTAGAGCCGCATTGTATATTTGAACATTGGCAATACTATTATTGTAGTAAGTGTTAAATATACGACAAAGAACCCCCGAATTATTTGATATCCCATAACTACCAAGTCCACTAATAGAATTAACTAGATTTCCGTTAATATAAAAATAAGCAGAAGTGTCATTTCTTACTCCAACAAGGAAATACCATACATTAGGACGGGCAAGAAACGCTTGTAAGGCAAATCCGCTATTACTGACGGAGGAAACGCCACAATCTTTAAACTCAAGATTACCATTATTATTTTCTCCAGCTATCATACCTTTCGCGTAATCACCACAATACTGTCCATTTAGCCAAATAAATACATCGGCAGGATTGTACCCAACTCTTAAAGATTGTGGTTTTACCCATAGCACAAATGTATAGATATCACCAAATTTCATTGTTGGAAGACCGACATAGCCACTGCTTCCATCAAAGCTTGCAACATACATGGGCAAATAACCGCAGGTTCCTTGCAAAGAAACATAATTTGTTGTTCCTGGTCCATTTGGGCGAAAAACAAAACAAGAGCCAGGAGGAGCTCTTGGTAAGAAGTTCTTTGGATTTAATATTCCTAAGCTATAAAGGACACCTAAAGCTAAAGCAATAATCAAAATAGCCCAGCCATAAGTCATTAAATATTCCATTGCGGCTTGAGATTTGAATTTTATTTTCTCTTTCACAATTATCTTTTGGATAAGAAAATTAAAAATCTTTTGGTAAACTTATTAACAAAATCAAAAAATAATAAAAAGGTAAAATTCAAAAACAAAAATGGTGAGTTCTTGAAACTTGAGATTATAAAAGATGAAAAATATTATTTAGAGTTCAAAATCTCTGGAATAGATGTAGCAACTGCGAATGCAATAAGAAGAATTGCAATGAATAGAATAAAAACTCTTGCAATAGATGAAGTTACCTTCTATGAAAATACAAGTACTTTGTTCGATGAGTTTATTGCACATAGAATTGGATTAATTCCAATAATAACCCCAGAAGACTTTGATGAAAAAGATGAAGTTCTATTCTACTTAGAAGCCGAAGGGCCAAAGACTGTTTATTCTGGAGAATTGCAAACTTCCGATAAAAAGGTAAAAGTAGCGAATGAAAAAATACCAATCGCAAAACTATTTGAAGGGCAAAGATTAAAGTTAGAAGCAAAAGCAAGAATGGGAAATGCATTGAAGCATGCAAAGTTTCAACCATGCTTAGCAAGCTATGAATATAGCGATGAAGACCCAACAACTTTTAAGTTCTTTATCGAATCCTTCCAGCAAATGCCTTCAAGAACAATTCTAAAGAAAACATTGCAGGAAATAAAAAATGATATAAAGGAATTCAGAAAGAATATTTTAAAGTAGCAGGGGTGGCGGAGCCTGGTCTAACGCGCAGGACTGAGGCTCCTGTGGCTTAGAGCCTTCGTGGGTTCAAATCCCACCCCCTGCATTAAGTTTTCTATAACAAAAATCATTTAAGTTTTTTTAAATTGTAGTTATAGTAAAAAACAACTGGAAGAATACCATTTACTGAAGAAATTAAGCAATTTACTGGAATTTCAACAAGTATTAAAAACAAAAAACTAAAAATTGGAAAACCTATAACGTTATCAATAAAAGTAAAAACTAAATCAAAAATTTTTACAAAAAGGGTAATTCCAAAAACTATTATAAAAAGAAAGAACATGGTTGCAATAATCGATAGAGCCTTTTGTTCCCCAATATAAAAGCTTCTCTTTAATGCATCAAAAGCTTTTTTGTTTTCTGTAAAAACTATTGTATTTGCTTCAAATAGCAAAATTAGAATAAAGATTCCAACTATCACTGCAAAAATTAAATACAAAATAAGTAAAACAGTAAGTAATGTTTCTCCCATCCACTTAAAAGGTATTATAAAAATGAATGGAATTAAAATAAGAAAAATTAAAATTCCAATACCTACTAAAGAAATTCCAAGAATAGAAAAATATTTCTTTTTTGCTTCATTAAAAGCTTTTGTTAAGCTTATTTTCCTTTTCATTGCTTGAATTCCTGAGCTAATAAGCATACCATTAAAAATTGGGGAGATTAGAATGGAGATAATCAAAATAAGTAAGAGTAATATCAAGAATCTGCTTAAAAAAATATCTTTACTCAATTCTCCAAAAGCAATATTACCTATTGTACCTATCGCAATTGCAAAAATAAAAACAAAAAATAAAACAAATATTATAAAAGGAATCAGCATTATTTTTGGATTTTTTAAAACAATTCTAAATGTTTCAATTACAGTATCAAGGCTTTTCATAGTTTTATTTCTTTTTATTCTTTTTTAAACTTTTTTAATTCATCAACTAAAAGAAGTCTGTAATCTTTCGGTCTTTTTGCTTGTTTTCAATTTTTTTGTTTTCATCTCTTAAATGTTCTGGAAACTCTTTTCTTTCTTTTTCTCTTATTTCAATAAACCTTAAAAGTCCCTTTGGCTCTTCTTTTTTCTCTTTTATTTCTTTTCTTATTTCCTCTTTTTCTTCTACCACTACTCCAACTTTCTCATCTACAAATTCTTTTATCAATTTGATTATTTCTTTGAAATCTTTTCCAAATACTTTCTCACCGATTTCTTCTGCTTTTATCTTTTTGCTTATTTCTTCGATTAGAACTGGCTGAATTTCAACTTTTGCTTCTTCTCTTCCCATATAAGAAACCTTTACTTCGGAAAATCCTCTAAGTTGCTCTGAATGTGGAACTCCTTGCTGAAGTACATAAGCATTTGCAGAAGCAAGAGCTCCTGTTTGTATAAGCCATCCTTCTTTTGTAAATAAAGTTAAAAATTCATGGAAGTGCCCTGAGAAAACATGCTTTGAAGGGTCTCTTGATACGTTGCGCAAATAATATTTGTGAACAAATAAAACATTTTCCTTATTTTCTCCAAGGTTTACTTCTAGTTGTATTCCACCAAACGCTTCACCAGGTGCTTTTATCATTTTTATCGGTTCAACTCCAATGTTATTAATCGCATATTCATAGATTAAATCAGCTTCTGTTGTTTTTTTACCATTAGAAATTTTTGGCTGATGATTACCAGAAACTATAACAACTTTATCAGTATTAACAAAAACTTCTGAAAATGGTTCAACAATATTTCCAATTGGTCCGTATTTTAATCTCTCCATTCTCTTCTGAATAAGATAACCAAAGTAAAGTTTTGCCTTTTCTTTTGTTTCTTGGCTTATCTTTTTGCTTTCCAACCATCTTCCAAATTCTCCAAAAAGTTCTGGTATTTGGCTTTCTGTTATTCCATACTCAAGCCCTTCAATCATATCTCCAAGAAAAACAAGAACTTTTGTTGTTGCATCGCTTCTCTTAATATCTTCGCTTACAATCCTTCCAGCTCCAAAAAGCAACTCTTCAGAAGAATACTTTGTTAAATCTATAACTGGTGCTCCTCCAACATGCGCATCCGCAATTAAATAATATTCAACTTCTCTTAAATCTCCTTTAACATTAGAAGAATATTTTGCAAGCAACTCTTTTGGGTTTTGTAGCATCGAAAGCTCAGTTTCTGAAAGTTCGCTCGGAAGCTTGTTTAGAATGTGGAGTTTTTCAACTCTATCTTCTATTTTTTCACCAGAATAAGAAACATTTATTGATTCAAGATATTTTGCTTCTTCTTCTATTCTTTTGTTTGCAAGATAAAAAAGATATGGTTCTTTCAAAACCACAAACCCAATCCTTCCATTATCATAAAACCTAATAGAAACAACTGAAGGAAGCAACAATTTTTTAGAAAGTTGTAAAGAATACTTGTTTCTAATATTACTTTTTAACTCTTCTTCAATTCTTTCAGGATCAACAAGTGGTGGAACACCAACAAGAATAGTATAACCTTTTGAACTTGAAGAAGGTGCTAATCTAAGAGTTGGGGCACTGTTTGCAAATAAAACAAAATCTTCATCATTTATGCTGGAAGTTGCAACTTTTAGAGAGTTGAATAAGTAATTTCCTGTTGGACTAAGGTTTGTTATAACCTTTACTTTCTTTCCTTCTAAATCAAAAGAATTTTGGGAAAGAACATCTATCCCATTTTCTCTTCTTTCAGTGTTTAGTACTATCTTTACATTACTTCTTCTTCCAAAAGTATTCCTTAAATAAAACAAGTATTCTGCTTCTGCAAGTTCCCAAATAATTTTTCCAACATCACTTTTTCCCCTAATGTTACCAGTAACTTCTTCAAAACTTGATGTTCTTGGGTATTTTGGTTGTTGTGAATAAAGTTCTTTCTTTATCTTTTCAGCGATTTCTTTTAATTCTTTTTGAATTTTCTCAGATTTTTCTTTCAATTCTTCTAGTTCTTTTGCTCTCGCTTCTCTTTCAGAGTTTGATAATTTGCTCATCTCCTCTTCAATCTTTTTTATTTTCTCCTCCATCTCCCTTCTTTTTTTATCAAGTTGGTCTCTTTGCCTTTCAAGTTCACTCAAACTAACTTTTGGTTTTCTCTCTTCTCTTATTCGCTCAATTATTCTACTTGCTATCTCTTTAAGTTTTTCGCTAACTTCTTCTCCATTAAAAGTTTTTGTTTTAATTCTTGTAAGAATTTCATTTAGTTCTCTTTCAACACTCTTTTCATCTTTTCCAGATTCTAAGTAGTGCCTAACCAAAACCTCTTCAAGCAAATACTGCAATCTTTTACAATCTTCAAGTTCAGAATTGTTCATTTGTGTTTTCTTTAAAATGTTTAAAAGCTCTCTTTCATAATTCTTTCTTTTTTCTTGTAAAATCTGAAGTTTAACTTGAATTTCCTTTTTTCTTTTTTCAAGGTTTTCTACCCTTTCCTTAGAAAAATCTTTTCTTGTTCCTTCTTTTTTTAAAGAAGAGATTTGTTCAATAGTTTCTTTTAACTTTCTTTCATATTCTTCAATCTCCTTCATTGTTTTTTCCAATCTACCCTTGTTTACTCCTCTAGAATATTCTGTTTGCTGAATTATCTTTTCTATTTCAAACTCATGAAACAAAAGCCCAGTAAGAGTATCCCAAAGAGAAGAAGGGTCTCTTCTAAAATAGTAAAGAAGATTGCTATAGATTTCATTTATATTTTTTTTATCTTCGATCCCAGCAAAATAGTAAACTTCATCTACATTATCAACAATCCTCATCAAATGTGGCTTTGTTGCAACGACCATATCGTTTATCGTAAGAATATTTTCTTGCAACGCTCTTACAGAATCTACAGCACCTTTTGTTATGTATCCTGGAAGAAAACCAAGAACCCCGCCAGTTATTATTACTCTTATTTTAACAAATTGATTCTTTTCCTTTTCTTGTTTTATATACTCGCTAAGTCCAAGAAGACCTCTCTGTGGAAACCTCTTATATCCGCCATCTAAAGAAGAAACCAATATCCATTCATCCAAAACTTTTTTGTCCCCCATACCAATCAATTTTATTTTTTGTTTTCTATTTATATTCTTTATTTTTCACGAAAAAGAAAAACATAAAATAAAATTGCTTGGATTGTTTTACCGTCGATGATTTTCTTTTTATTTATCATCTCAACAGCTTCTTCAGGTGTTACTTCTTTCAATTTTATAACTTCGTGATCCATTAAATGCCTTTTTGTTTTTTGTAGATCTGTTGCAATAAAAAAATGCTGAAGTTCTGTTGAATAGCCTGGGGAAGGATAAGAAACAAAAACCTTCTTAATTTTCTTAGCAACATATCCTGTTTCTTCTGCAAGTTCTCTTCTTGCACATTTTTCTGGAGATTCTCCTTTTTCAATAGTTCCGGCAGGAAGTTCATAGATCCATTTTCCTATAACTGGTCTATACTGCCTTTCAAGTATTATTTTTTTATCTTTTATTGGAATTATCACAACACTTCCATTATGAAAGGCTTCATGAATTTTTACCCATTTTCCATTTGGTAGTTTTACAGTTTTTACTTTTTCAACAAATTTTCTTTTCAACTTTATTGCTTTCATGAAAAATTTTCAAAAAGTAAAGTTATATTATTTTGTTTTCAAGGAAGATAGTTTTTCCCAACATAATTAACCAAAACATCTGGAACCTTAACTTTATTTCCATCAAAATATGTTTCAAGTATAACTGCGATTGCTCTTTGAATAGCAATAAGAGTTCCGTTTAAAGTATGAACATAATCCCTTTTCCCTTTCTCTTCGTATCTTATGTCTAATCTTAAACTCTGCCAATCTGTGCAGTTTGAAATCGAACAAACTTCTCTATACTTTTGCTGTGCTGGGAAGTATGCTTCAATATCATATTTTTTGTAAGCAACAATTCCAATATCGCCAGTGCAGATTTTAACCACTCTATAAGGAATCTCAAGGTTTTTATAAACATCCTCAGCATTCTTAAGAATTTCTTCATGAAGTTCTTCACTCTGATTTGGTTTGCAGAAAATAAATTGTTCAACTTTTTCAAATTGATGAACTCTAAATATTCCTTTTGTATCCTTTCCATGGGCTCCTGCTTCTCTTCTAAAACATGGGCTTATTCCTGCATACTTTAAAGGAAGAATTTTTGAATCTAAAACTTCATCCATATACATTGCTGCAATAGGATGCTCTGCTGTTGCAATCAAATACCTTTCTTCTTCTCCAGTTTCTTCTTTTCCAATTACTTTATAAAGCATTTCATCAAAATCCGAAAGAGAGGTTACTCCTTCATAAGCTTCTCTTCTCATCATGTAAGGAGGCTGTATTAAAGTATAACCTCTCTCTTTAAGGAAATCAAGACCAAACCTTATTAACGCATTCTCAAGAAGAACTAAATCGTTTTTCAAATAATAAAACCTTGAACCAGAAATCTTTGCTGCTCTTAATATATCAACCCAATCAAACTTTCTTGCAATTTCTTCATGCGATTCTCCTTTTTCTTTTTTAATTTCTCCTACTCTTCTTATTTCAACATTCTCTGAATCATCTTTTCCATAAGGAACATCATCAGCAAGAATGTTTGGCAAAGCAAAAAGAAGTTCTTTTATTTTCTTTTCATAATTCTTAGTTTCTTCCTCAAGCTTTTCTATTTCTTCGCTAACCTCTTTTAAGTTTTTATCTACCTTTTCTCCTTTGGCTATTTTTATAGTTACTAGGTTTTTCTGATGTTGAAGTTCTTCTAGTTTTTTCTTCTTTTCTTTATACTCTTTATCAAGCTTAAGAAGTTCATCAAGGGGATAATCTGATTTTCTTTTCTCTAAAGATTTCTTAATTCTATCAAGATTTTGGATTACATACTTTGTTGTAAACATGATTAAATTTTATTTTTCATTTATTTAAAATTTTGTTCTATTCTAAAAATTGGTAGAAAGAGAAGGACGGGGTGGATGAAAGACCTTCTCTCTCAGCAGAAAAAAATTTTATATTTTTGGCTTTTTATATTTTACGCTTTGCTTTCAGTTAGTTTTCGATTATTATTTTGTTGAGACTGTTGTTTGAACTTTTTTGATTATTTCTTCTAATGCATCAAAAAACAGTGCATAATCAGTTTGAAAAACTGCACCCATATGACCAATCCTTAGAGTTTTTGTTCTAAGTTCTCCCACTCCATCTGCTATTTCTATTCCATACTCTTTGAAAAGAAGGTTTTTAACAAGTTGGGCGTTTTCTATAAAGAAAACAGTTACTCCGTTTGAAGCATAATCTTCAGGTGCAAAAACCTTCAGATTTTGGTTTTGAAGGTTTGTTCTGACATATTTTGCAACCCTTTTTTGGCGAAGAACCCATTCCTCAATACCAACCTTTTTAATGTTTTGTAATGCAACTTCTGCTGCAAAATAAAGGTTAACAGCAGGAGTAAACGGAATTTCTTCTTTTGCAAGATAGCTTAAATGGTTTTTAAGGTCATCAAAATACATTGTTTTATTAACCTTTTGAATCTTTTCTATTGCATCGTTGCTTAAACCAATAAAACTTAACCCAGGTGGCATTCCTAAGCCATGGTGAGAAGCACAAACAACAGCATCTATAAGCCATTCTCTCATATCAAAATCTTCACTTCCAATCGCTGAGATCCCATTAACCACTGTATAAAGCCCTCTTTCTTTTGCATATTCTGCAATTTCAAGGATTTGGTTTCTTATTCCTGTAGATGCTTCAACATAGTTTAAAATAACTCCGTTTATTTTTCCACTTCTTTCATCGATATAATTTTTCGCAACTGGAAAAGTTATTGGTGCTTCCTTTTCAACTTGAACGTTTAGGATGTTTGCGTTTGAAAGCGCTGCAATATTAGTTACTCTTGCCCCATAAAAACCGTTTGAAAGAACAAGCAATGAATCCTTTTCGTCGAACATACTTGTTAAAAGCATTTGTAAAGCATGTTGTTCTGGTGTGCTTATTGCAAGAACATAATCACAATCTAGAATTCCCTTCATATCTGTTTGGATTGAAGTGTAGATTTTAAAGAATTCTTTTGAATCCCAATTCTTAACCGAAGTCGCTAAAGCATCCCTAACATTCTCCTCAAGGTTTGCGGGTCCAGGAAGAAATATGAGAGGCATGATAAAATTTAAAAATGAAATTTTATAAATTTTTACTTATTTCAACGCAAGTTATTTATATGCTAATTTCAATAAAAATTTGCAGGATGGTTTAATGAAATTAAATGAATTCATAGAACAAAGTATAAGGGTTATAAAGATAAGTTATAAACCTTCAAAAGAAGAATTTTTGGAACTTGCAAAATTTTGTGGAATTGCAATTTTGCTCCTTGGATTAACAGGCTACATAATATTTGTTTTAGTAGGTGGATAAATGTTTTTCATTGTAAGAGTAACGGCTGGGCAAGAAAGAATTGTTGCGGATACTCTCGCTTCGAAAGCTGAAAAACTAAAGCTAAATGTTTATAGCATTGGAGTATTTGAAGAGCTTAAAGGTTATGTTGTAGTAGAAGCTGAAGATGAACCTTCAGTAAGAATGCTTGTTTTTAAGGAAAAAAATGTAAAAGGCTACATCCCAAAACCATTAAGCGATGAAGAGATAGATAGAATATTAAAAGAAAAGATAAAAAAGATAGAAATAGAAAAAGATGATATAGTTGAAATTATCTCAGGACCATTCAAAGGATACAAAGGAAGAGTGATAAGAGTCGATAAAGAAAAAGATGAAATTACTGTTGAACTTATGGAAATAGCTGTTCCAATACCAGTGAATGCTCCATTGGAAAGTGTAAGGCTTGAAAGGAAAAAGGAAAGGTGAGTAAATGATAATAAATTTATTAATAGAAGGTGGAAAAGCAACAGCAGGACCACCACTTGGTCCAGCACTAGGACCATTAAAAATAGATGTAAACAAAGTTGTTGAAGAAATAAACAAAAAAACAAAAGAATTTGAAGGAATGAAGGTTAATGTAAAGGTAATAGTAGATGAAAACAAAAACTTTAGAATAGAAGTTGGAACTCCTCCAACAAGTGCTTTAATATTAAAAGAAATAGGTGCTGAAAAAGGTGCAAAAAGTAAAGAAGAAGTTCCTGGAAACATAACCTTAGAACAAGTAATAAAAATTGCAAAAATAAAAAGAGGTTCATCTCTTTCAAAAACCTTAAAAAGCGTTGTTCTAGAAGTTCTTGGAACCTGTTTGAGTATGAACGTAACATGCGAGGGAAGAAATCCAAAAGAAATAATAAAAGAGATAAAAGAAGGGAAAATTAATATAGAAGAAAAATAGACAATTGTCTAATTTATTTAAACAATTAAAAAGACATTCCTTTCATATATTATTGCCCTGGAAGACCAAGGGCCATGCAAACTTCCTTGTGAACACAGAAAGTTTGCGTGGTATGTGCTCCCTTCCAGGGCATGATTTTTGTATTTTAAATAAAGAAAACCTTTTTAGGCTTAATCATATCAATGAATTCATTTACTTGCTTATAATCAGCGTGGT
>Ga0080004_1131216_pt1 | contig 12359 bp, 21 predicted proteins | sample WasSprMetagenome_FD_69207 | JGI IMG/M metagenome (GOLD analysis project Ga0080004, IMG submission 69207) | Sulfidic aquatic microbial communities from Washburn Spring, Yellowstone National Park, USA - WS (SPADES assembly) (version 2) | ecosystem: Environmental > Aquatic > Thermal springs > Hot... | reverse complement strand
ACCTCAGACTCAGACCCAAGGCAATACATCAAACCCATTGGTTAAGGCTAAGGAGGAGATGGCTACATTCTTAGACGTGCTCAACACAGTTACTGAGTACCTGAAGGCTCTGGGTTATAAGGTTAAGAGACCGGGTGAGGAGGAGACACCAACAACTATAACTCCTGAGGTGATTGAGGAGCTCGCTAGGAAGTACGGGTACGAGATAAGGAAGATGACACCGGAGGAGATCAGGAAGACTATTGAGGAGGAGAAGAAGAAGGCTTTCAAGAAAGCTATGAGGCAGTTGAAGATTAAGGAGAAGGAACTAGCGTTTAAGGAGAAGGTCTATAACGGACTCGCATCACTCACACTATCCTTCATCAGGGAGGTTATAGGACCGATAGTCAAGCAGAGGTTAGGTGCGGTTACTGAGGAGGAGCTAGCTAAAGCGTTGGATATGAGGTTGAAGGAAGTTGCAGGTCAGTCAGGACAGGAAGCTAGTGCTTCAGGAGCTTGAGTACACGTTCGTAACTCTTATAGACCCGTTGGTGAAGCTAGCATGTGCTAACATCCCCGAAGTAATTGATGAGTTGGTCAGGAGGGGTGTTAGGAGGCCGAGCCTTAAGGACTTACTAGACGTCCTAGAGTCAAGACCTGAACTACTAACTGATGAGAGGTTGGCTCAGGCAATCAAGAACGCCCCAGACGTAGTTAAAGGTGTTGTGAGGGCTTTCGTGGTGTGGGCTGGTAAGGACGACGGCTTCAGCATGGACTACACAAACCTGCTTAAGATGTCTAAGGAGTTAGACCTCCAGTACACCCTCAAGTTCTTGCTGGCATACCCAAACATCGCTAGGAGAGTCATAGACTTCTTCAGGAAGATGATTGAGGAGTACAGGAGGTTGAAGGGCGTTGAGGCATAGGGAACACAGACTCATAGATAAGCTACTCCTAGGTAGGGAGTTCAGAGACGTACATGTGTGGATGGACGAGCCGTACAGGTGGTTAGGTAGGAAGCACAGGATCTTAAGGCACGACCCAATAACACTGATGATCAAGTACTACGACGACCCCGAAAGACTGACCTCAGGACTACTCCACATAATAGCTGACAGAGTTGGGAGTAAGGTTAAACGTAGGAAGAACCGTTTTTAATTTCCATTTATAACTTTCTTTGACGTCTCTATTTTGGGGTCGTGATGTCTGAGTTACCTCCTGAGGAGAGGAAGAAGAAGTTGGAGGAGCTTAAGAGGAGGGTTAGGGACTTAAGGCTTAGGTGTGAGAGGTGGGGCATGCTTAAGATCTCGGACGTTTCTGAGTTGAACGCGGTTTACAGGGAGTTGGGGGAGATATACAGGGAGTTAGCTAAGCTGAATCCAGACCCTGAGGCTGTGAGGCTTAAGAACGAGGTCTTACTACTCATGAGTAGGGTACCCTTCTCAATACACTCTCTTAGGAGGTGGTGATATGGCTGAGGAGGTAGTCATCAAGATCTTCAGGGATGCTGGGGCTACTGACGAGGAGTTAGAGCTAGTTAAGGAAGGTCTTAGGTTGTGGGGTGAGGGTAGGCTATCCTCAGAACAACTCTACTACTACTTGATAGGTCTGGCACGTGAGAGGTTAATACCTCTAACACCTAAGCAGGTAGGTGATTTAAGGGTAGCTTTAGGACTGCCGAGGAGTCTATAACATGCCTGTAACCACTGAAGACGTCGGCGAGTTAGCCAGTAAGCTGTGGGGGAGGTTTCAAGGTAGGAGGGTAACGCTGGATAGGAGGGGGAAGCCCAACTACTTCGTAGTGATGCACTTAGCTAGGAGGCTCCTCGAGATCTGTGAGGAGGTAGGTATTGAAGACCCCCTCCACGAGATAGACTTCACAGCAGTCCTAGACCCAGACCTAGAACCTGCCGAGAACTTAAGACTGTTCACGTCATGGATTACCAGCAAGTACGGTAGGAAGGCTGAGGTAGTTGATGAGCTAGATAAAGCAATCACAGAGCTTGAGAAGGAGGTGAAGTACTTAGAGGAGGAGTTGAGGAAGGCACCTCCAGAGGTTAGGGCGGATATCGAGGAAGAGATAAGGAGGGCTAGAGCTGAGTTAGAGAGGTTGAGGAGGGTTAAGAGACCTACAGAACGTAGGGTCAGACCTCCGAAGCCTAAACCTAAGGTTACTAAGCCTCCACCACCTCCTAAACCAACTACGGTACCCCTCAGACCTACACCTCCTAAGCCCCCAACACCCCCACCACCTGCTAAGGTGACTTACGAGGAGGCTAGGGAGGTACAGCGTAGGGTTGAGGAGTACATAAGGGGTAAGGTACCTATCTACAGGATTGACTGGCGTGATGAGGAGTACAGCTACTTAGGTGCTAGGATCTCATTCCATAGGGATGTTGAGGAAGCTCTGAAGAAGGCTGTTGAGGAGTTAGGGGGTAAGGTGGAGAAGGTAGTCTCTGCCAGACCGCCCCTCAAGATCATGTATGCCGACTTCAGAGGTGTTAAGATACCCGTACCTCCCCCGAAGCCCCCAGTACCTGTCGAGAAGAGGTTGGAGGAGCTTAGGAGGGAATTCATAGCTAAGGTCAGGAAGTGGGCTGAACTCTACACACCTAAGAAGCTAGAAGCTGTGTTGAGGGATGCTGAGGAGGAGTTCAGGAAGTCTGTGAAGGACTTGAGGGAGGCTGTACTCGCCGGTAGGGAGGACATGGTTAAGGACATCATGACATCACTACTTAGGGATAAGGCTAGAGTCATAGTATCAATCAATAGGAGGGCTTTAGAACACCCTGAAATAGCTGAGTTACTACCGCCACCACCTAAACCACCGACAGTAGCACCTCCAGCACCGAGAGTACCGGGGATTGAGGTGTTGTTTAGAGGACCTCCAGAAGTTATGAAGTGGGCTAAGTACCTCGCTAAGCTTGAGAGATTGACCGCAACTGGTTTACCAACACCTATCATCTCATCACCGACAATACCCGGGCACCCCAACCCGTGGATCGCTCAGTTCCCACCTATGGGTGAGGTAGTAGGTAATAGGGTTGAACTACATCCGAAGACTATGGCAGGCTTAGTTAAGATCTGTGAGATGCTGAAGATACCTGCTGAAATTAAGACTGAGTGGGGATTAAACGAGTTAAAAGCTATACTCGACGAAATATACAGGAGGGGTACCCCCCATATGAGGGGGTGGGTGGATGCCCTCAGATCAACCCTCGGAATATGAGTACTACTTAAGGGATGATAAGCCCTTCCAACTAGTGGTCAGGACTAGACCTAGGAGGGTAGTCTTCTTCAGGTCTAAGCCGGTAACAGCTTACACACCTACTGAAGCCCAACTCAAGGCTAGGACAGCCTTCGCTGAAGTGGCTAGGAGGGCTAAGGGTAGGAGGTTCGTAGGGATGCTACCGCCAGCTGCAGAACTAGTCAGGACTGAGTTGAGGGGTAGGAAGTTCACTACGGAGGTCAGACCCCCTAAGTGGTTGAAGCTACTGGAGATGCTCGTGAGGAGTTAAAGTTTAAAAGAACCCACACACATACTATATCGGTGGGTAGTGTATGGTGTTAGTCAGACCTACAACAGTATTCGCTGTAGTAAGTGGTGCGTTCCCACCTAGAAATCAGTTAGCACTATACGGTATGCAGATAGTTAGTAAAACAGCTAAGATGTGGTGGGCTGAGAAGGCTGCGTGGTTCAGAAACGTACCGTGGACAGCTATAGAGCCTACATTAGGTCAATTAGAGGTTAGGATACACTTCGGTGAGTTAGCTAAGAAGGCTAAGGAGTTAGGAGCTGTAGGTACTCGTGAGAAGCCTGCATTTAGTAAGGAGTTAGGTAGGTACTTCGTAGGTGCTGCAGCCTACATAGCTGACAATATGAAAGGCTTCAGAGCACCTCACGCAATACCCAAAGAAGAATACCCGAGCAAGAAACAGAGGACTTTCAAGACTTATGAAGAGCGTAAGAGAGAGCTTGAGGCGAGGCTTAAAGCACTTGCTTGAGGTGGTTAGGTGAAGTTAGGTAAGTTAGCCCTAGGCGTAGGTATTGGGTTGGTGGATATAGGTCTTGAGGAGGTTAAGACCTCAGTCCTAGGCATTAAGGCTGTTGACTTCGGACGTTACGTGATGACTGGTGGCTCACTACTCGTTGACGTACTAGATGAGTTAGGCGTGATTAGGTTGGGTAGGGCTGGTAAGGAGTTCGTTGAGGATGTTGAGGCTATATCACTACCGCTCACGATGAAGTCTGTTAAGGCTATGATCCCTAAGGGCTTCTCAAGCGTTAGGGTCTCAGTAGCCCCGAAACCAGCACCTGCACCTGCACCGATTTACACCCCATCAGCTGTTACCGTAACTTCATACTGAAGGGCTTTTAGGGAGGTACCCTAAACCAAAACTCTTTTTTCAGTACTTCTCAATTCTAGGTACCCTCCCTTCGTAGTAGTCTATCAGGAACTCTATAGCTTCCTCAAGGTTCTTGAACCCGTACCTCTCCTTGAATGCCTTAACCTTCCTCTTGAACCCCTCACTACACCTCACGTACAGCATGTCGTATTTCCTGTTCATACCCGTATTAACTAGTCAGGCACATCCTTAAATACTTATGTGTTGAGTGTTGGGTGAAGGTGTGAACATGAGTGTTTGGGACCCAAGCATAGAGTTAGTCTTCAAGTTCACAGGACCTATAAGTGCTGGTGCTGAGGCAGTACACCCAAGCACCTACTCACTACCACCTGATGAGGTCTTAGAGATCTACAGGGTTGAGGTCATACCACCAGTAGACGCCAGTACAGGCACTATCAAGAAGCTGAAGTACGTAACGTTAATGATTGAGGGTAAGGACTACGACAGTATAAGGATTAACTCCGTCATGATGCCTGCAGAACACCCGAACAACGCTGGAGTCGCTATCGACTTAGGCATCCCATACCTGTGGAGACCTATAACTGGTAGGATACCGACTGCTGTTGAGGGTGTATGCCCTAAGGTGGCTAGAGGTCAGAAACTAACTGTTAAGGTAGTTCCTGAGGACTCCATAGCTTCAGGTGAGTCCTTCTCAGTAATCCTAAAGGCTGCTAGGGTAAGAGGTGCTAGTAAGTTGGTTGAGGTTGTAGGTGCTCCAGTAGTTGACGCCTCATTCGCACTAGATGCTGACGTGTACACCAAGACAGTAGGTATTAGCTTAGAGACCTTCGACGAACTACCAGGAGGTCTCAGGCAGGCTAAGCCTCAGGTATTCCCGTGGGTAACATACGCTAGGAACGCTCAGGCAACCACAGCGAACATGTGGTACTCCTTCGAGTACCCCAACTACGTAAGTGATGCTTGGATGGACCTCAGCTGGAACCTAGTTAATAAGGAGGAGGCATACCTAGTCAAGGCTTTAGGTGTGATACCACACGCAAACAGCAAGGCTTTAAGGCTGTACATCGAGGGTAGGATAACCAACCCGGAGTTCACGACAAGACCACTACCTGAGGTCAACGCCTTCTACCCAGCGATGTACTACGACGTGAACGTGAACGCAGGGATCAAGAAGGCTGGTCCGGTATTCCTGAAGAAGGCATTCCTATTCCACGGAGTTAAGGGAGGTATTCAAATCATCGATAACGGCACCTCCATACCTGCCAACGGTGTTGAAGTACATGTTTACGGGGTTAAGTTCGTCCTGAGGTGAGGGTATGCCTAGAACAGTCTTAATCGGGAACCTATCAGCTAGTGCTGGAGCTAACATAAGCCTTAAAGGTATGATACCAGCACCTATCTACAGGATAGTATCTGCTGTAGTGCTTGCAGGTCATTCAGTCAATGAGTCTTAGGGAGTGGTCTTAAACTAAAACTCTTTTTTAATAACCTACTACTTCCCTCATCCTCAAGTATTCCTCCAACACCCTCCTCACAACCTCACCTAGAGGCTCACCCCTAGACCTCCTCAACTCCTTAAGCTTCCTGACTACAGACCTGTCAACCTTAACCGTAGTCCCGTCCTTAATGTACCTCCTCCTCATCATGAATAACTTATAACTTAAGCAATATATACTTAAATACTCATCAACTAATGAATCATCGGTGGTTGGATGGGTACGGAGATAGATGTTAGGAAGGTGACTAAGTACCCGCCAGAGAGCTTCGTAAGTGCCCTACCGTCAGACTTAGTAGCTGGTGAGAATAAGGTTGCTGAGTACGTGGGCTTCGACCCATACATACTCGTGATTCAGGGCTTCAGCTTCAACAGATACGCTGGTCTGACCTTCAACGTAGATGTTGACGGCTTTATCAATGAGGTAAGTCTAAACAACCTAGCAAGTGTTAAGGGGCTTGACTACGAGGAAGGTATTAAGGTACCTGTGACTAGGATGGCTGTTATGAGGTTCATCGCCCCCTCCAACATCACAGGCTATCAGTGGAGGCATAGAGTGACTGTCTTCAGACCTACAGTAGCCCTCAAACTACAGTTAGGGCTTAGACTCACTAGTGATGAGGAAGAACTAGCTCAGAAGTTCAACCTCCAGCGACTGTTAAGCCTGACGACTCCAGAACCGTTCAACATATACAGCGGTATTGAGAAGTGGTACACGGTCTCAGTCAGCCTCACATCCTCAGGGACAGTCCTCAGACTACCGACACCTAAGGATAGGAAGGTGGTACTGGTAGGTATATCAGCTACTAGACCCTCAGCTCCTGCGTCCGCGTACCTGAAGATCGGTAGGGATGATATCGACGTAATGAGTTTAGACCTGTACTGCCTACCGTCACTAAGTTATGAAGCCCCGGTCAGGGTAGTTGCTCTGAGTAAGCTTGAGGCGACGTTAGATGTGAGGACTTCAGGTACTTACTACGTTAGGCTGGTGTACGGGGTCGGCAGGCTAACTGTTAGGGAGAAGGTTATGTGGGGGTTAGACCTAACCAGTACTGAGAGGTCATTAGCTGAGGAGGAAGACCTGTTCAGTAAGGTTAAGGCTGGGGTGACGTGATGAGTAAGGTACGTGTGGATGGGGAGGTAGAGATACCTAGGAAGGAGTGGTACCACTTCATAGACGCACTCACTAGGATGGATGAGTTACTCGAAATAATCGCCAAACAACTCAACTACACCAACACCCTACTGGCTAGACTTACTGGAGCCCCACCACCCACCATACCTACCATACCTGAAATACCAAGTAAGTTAATATCACTACCGTATAGGGTTAGGCTAGCATACACTAAGACTGTAGTTGTAGGTGAGGGTAAATTCGTTGAAGTCCCGTTAATGTATGATGTCTTCATGATAACTTCTGATGCAGATATCTACATAGCTGAGAAGCCTGAAGTAACTGGGTTCCCACTAGTCGCTGGGACGTACGCGGTGTTCAGCAGGTCTGAAACATTCACGTCAATATATGTTAAATCAGCAATAGGTACTGCTAACGTGTACTTAGCATTCTTCGAGGTTGAGGAGTGATGCCTACAGTCTTATACAGATGGGATTTCGAGACTGGAGACACTCAAGGATGGGTATTAGGTCCTTATTCATCACTAAATGCTGAGAGTAAGGTGCAGGGAGTCTACAGCATAAAATATACAATATCTGTTGCAGATGGTGAATTTACAAATTTAGTCATGTATATTACGAATATAGACTTATCAACAGCTAGTAAACCGCTAATGTTGTTTGTGCTGAAAGATGAATCAGGAAGAAATTGTGCTAATTATCCTGTTAATGTTATAGTGAAAGTTAAGGATGCTTCAGGAGCAGTACTGATGTCTACAACCGTGGGAATTGCATTATATAGTAGCTGGTTCTTTAGGGCGGTAGTGCTGGACTTAAGTCCAGTAGCTGGTAGGTCTGGCTTAACGATTGAGATATATCAGTACAACAAATTCGCTTGTTTTGGAACAGTTACAGCAACAGTTATGTATTATGATAACATCTACATCATTGATGGTGGTGATAAGGAGTATAACATAGCTCTACTAGCTAATTCCAACGTTGATAGGACTGTGAGTTTCAGCATACCTGATGCTGATAAAGCACTACCTTCAGGTTCTGCTTGGTTCAGTATTAACTTAGGGAGTCCTCCACATCCGTTGGATGAATCACGTGATGTCTTCACATATACTGCAGTTACTGATCAGGGTTCAACATCCATCACATCTACTGATGCTACATACAGACATGCATCAGCACTTCAGGCTCCAGCATCTGCACCAGCTCAGTTCAGTAGGTTGGATGTTAGAGCTTTCGTAGTTAGTGTTGCTACTGGTTACTATGCATTTGATAAGGTAGTCGTTGTTAGTTTCTGGGATACTGGTTGGAATCTGAAGGTAGTCTACGTCTTCAGGGTAGCTATAACTGTTAATGCATACTCACCACTATCTGCTACAGCTATGATCAACACTACATACGGTACTGCATGGAATGGGCAGAGGGACTTCTCACTTAAGGTACATGGTAGGAGTTTAACGATAGCTTGTTACGTTAAGTACTTAGTAGGTGATAACACCCTAGTTCAGTCTGGTACTGTTAAGGTTGAGGTATACTCAAGTGATTACTCTACAAAGTATGGTGAGAGTGTTGTAGACCTAACGGTAGGTGCTGAGCTAACAGGTCCAGACATAACTGGAGTACCTGTGGATAGGGACTTAAAGCTGAGGATTTCATGGAGTATAGTAGCTAATGCTAGGGTAGTACTAACTGTTAGACCGATATTCAAGGTGTACTGATGTCTATAGTGAAGAACTACTACGTAGAGCTGATGCAGTTAGCTTACGAGTCATTCAGTACTGATGTTAAGCTATCTAACATAACACTATCTGCAAGACCTTTAGAGTCTCAACTAGCTTACGAGTGGTTCAGTAAGGACGTTAAAACATCCAGTATACCATATCCTGGTGATGTACCGACGTTAAAACTAACATACAACATACTTCAATTCGTGTTTAAGGGGAAGGCTTTCCTATTCGACGGTAGTAGCATTAAGGAAGTAGGCTCACCAGTCATTGCTATCTACCCTGTAGTTGCTGGTAAGGATGATCGTGGATACGTAACTGGAGGTCTTACTGAGGAAGGTACAATAGTTTCAGACCTATTCGTGAGGGGGGTTGAGTCATACGTGATGACTGCAGACCGTGATTACATAGCTGTAGTCATACCTACAGATACTGTTTATGTGTTGGATAGTGTCGGTAATGTTGTATCTACTCATAGCAAGTTAGGTGTTCTACCACTACTAACTGGTTGGAAGTTAGTTTCGAGGAAACCATTCATAGCTATTATCCAAAGATTGTTATGATGGTGTTATGATGGCTCAAGTATTTGGTGGAGGTCTTAGGTTTAAGAAGGTGAACCCTGTTTATAAGGTGTCTTACGATTGGGTTAGTGTGTTATCGTTAGGTGTACCACGTTACGGTTCTGTTGCTTTCGTGTATGGTGATTACTTATATGTTGTTGGTGGTATGACTGCTAGAGGTGTTACAGTATCTGTTGAACGTGTGAACATCAAGACCTTTGAGAGGTCTTACGCATCAAGTATGTTATATCCTAGAGCATTCTTCGGCTTCGGATTAGTCGGTAGTAAGTTCTACGTGTTGGGAGGTATTGATGCTTATTCAACACCAACTAACACGATCATGGTTTACGATATAGTTGCTGATTCGTGGAGTATGCTATCAGTAACACTACCTAAGAACATAGCTTGGTGTGGTTCTGCAGTACTTAACAACATAATCTACGTTATCGGGGGTCAAGACGATCAAGGTAACATACTTTCTGATGTCTATGCATTCGACCCATCAAATAACTCAGTAAGTACTAAAGCATCACTCAATAAAGCTAGACAAAATCATGCATGTGCAGTACTAGGTTCATACATCTACTGTTTTGGAGGGGATGATGGATCGGGTAATTTAGACTCTATCGAATCTTACAACCCATCAGCTAATAAGTGGACGTTACTTCAAGTAACACTACCGTATAAGCTCAACGGACTATCAGCAACAAATATAGTAATCGATAATAAGACATACATACTCATACTAGGTGGTTAAGAGTGCACACATGATTAAACAAGAATAATTTTTTGTACTCACATACACTTAAGTACTCATATATAAGTAATTCGTATTCGTAAATCTAATTTTGTGGAGGTAATACTTTTAACTATTTAAAGCATATACTATACCTGGTGTTCTACCCTGAAGTGTGAGTCATTCCCATACAGGAGTACATTAAAAACAGGTGCTAAAACACTATACATCTTGATTGATATGAAGAAACTTGAAGTCCTGCAACCGATACGGGAGGAGAGGTCGAGGACTAAAGCACATGGTGAAGACGTCTATTGCTATGATGAATCATCAACAGTTATAGTAATGCTAGAAAGAAGTAACTCAGGTAAGTTGAGGTATGAGGTACACACTCCTCCAGGTTATGGATACGTAACATCATTGATTGACACGTTACTAATGACTGCTGAAGGCTTCGAGGAAATGGTTGAGAAGGTTAAGTCATTACCTCAACTAGTGAATCAACTACTCCATAGTGTACCTTAGGTGATGGTATGAAGGTAAGTGATTTAAGGATCGTAACGTTTAAGCTTCCTGAACACGTCCTTGAGAGGATAGACCTTCTAGCTAGTATGGAAGGGATTAGTAGGTCTGAGTTCATCAGAAGAGCTATTGAATACTATACTAATGAGTGTAGTAAGCATGTTAGGAGGGGTTTAAATGTTAAGCAAGTCATACTCAAGTAAGTGGAAGAAGTTATATACAGTAGCTTTAGCATTATCTGATAAGTTTCGATTAGCATGTGTAAGAGATTATTTGGTATTTAATTTATCTCCATCATCGATAGCAAGGATATATAAGATGAAGACTTACGAAGTGAAGAGGAAGATTCAGAACACGAAGGACTTAGTAGATATTGAGTTGTTAAGGGATTTAGACGTGTTTAATAAGCTCTACGACCTACCATTGGTATTTAATGATAATAACGGTAGTAGGTGTACATGTGGATTATGTGGAAAACGTATTGATTCTCAAGGGAGGATAGCACATCTGCTTAACTCACATATAGAGTACATTACTAAGATGTTGGAGGAGGTGAGCAAGAGATGAAGTGTTACTTTGGATTATATGATGAATGTAAGTACTATGAAGTAACTAATAATGTACCTGATGTTGATGTATGCACACTTTGTATAAAGGCTTATAGACTTAAGTATGGACTTAAAACGAAGTATTCATTTGAGGGGTTTAGGACTGGAGTTACGTTATAAAACTAAATCATTTTTAATATGTTCTAAATGTGGAGGTATTCTCTTTGTTAAAACCGATAAAGGGTTTAAATGTGTCTTATGTGGTAATTTAACCCAAGGTGATGAATATGAGGTTAATCAAAGTAGATGATCAGACTTACGAAAAGATAACTTTCAATTCTATTTTAGATATTCCTTAGCAGACATTACATTAATGTTTAGCAGAGGAGGTGGTTTTGCTTTCAATTCTATTTTAGATATTCAGTTCAGGGCTAGGAAGTTGTTACTACTTAACGAGTTGACTTTCAATTCTATTTTAGATATTCATTGAGAAAAACACAGCTGTGAACACAACCACAACAAGAAATATTACTTTCAATTCTATTTTAGATATTCGATCATCAGGATATGGTCCGTTTAAGACTGCTTGGGAAGCTTTCAATTCTATTTTAGATATTCTGAGACATGTGAGTCTAACTCTGGGTCTAACTCAAGAAGTAACTTTCAATTCTATTTTAGATATTCGTAGTTCTACACCATAATAGACCTCGTATGGAAAAAACTCATTTCTTTCAATTCTATTTTAGATATTCAGAGTCGTAGAGCTGCTTACGAACGCGTTCTGTGGATATTGCCTTTCAATTCTATTTTAGATATTCAAGGCTAAGGTAACCATACAGGCCGTGGAGGGAGGTACTACTTTCAATTCTATTTTAGATATTCATTCATAGACAAACATGTCGAGGTAATTAGCAAACATAGAGCTTTCAATTCTATTTTAGATATTCCTGACTTACTTAAGACAGTCCTCGAGAAGACTCAATGGTTTACTTTCAATTCTATTTTAGATATTCAAAGAGGAAAAGAATAGGTTACTGATTCATCTTCTCAGATATTTCTTTCAATTCTATTTTAGATATTCGGAGGGGGAAGCCCAACTACTTCGTAGTGATGCACTTAGCTAGGCTTTCAATTCTATTTTAGATATTCAGGACTCCTGAAGGTGTTAGACATACGTATCAAGTAGTTACTGCTTTCAATTCTATTTTAGATATTCATTCGGTGTGCCTTTGGAACTTGTTTGCTCTGACTCCTTTCAATTCTATTTTAGATATTCGTATGTGCTACTGAAACATAGAT
>Ga0080004_1129400_pt1 | contig 12361 bp, 13 predicted proteins | sample WasSprMetagenome_FD_69207 | JGI IMG/M metagenome (GOLD analysis project Ga0080004, IMG submission 69207) | Sulfidic aquatic microbial communities from Washburn Spring, Yellowstone National Park, USA - WS (SPADES assembly) (version 2) | ecosystem: Environmental > Aquatic > Thermal springs > Hot... | reverse complement strand
CATAAATGCCGTTGGTGAAGGGTCTCAAGGAGAGGTTCGACAAGTACACGGCCAAGACGCCAGCCGACACCTTCGGCGCTAGGTACGTGGCCTCGAGGGCCATCGCCCTGAAGAGGCACGCGGAGGGCGCGAGCGCCATCGCGGAGGTGGTCGAGCTGGCTAGGAACGTGCTCGAGAGCAAAGGGGTGCCCGCCGGCCAGCAGGGAGTCTACTACGCCTTCGTCGAGAAGGTGAGGAAGGCGCTGTTCAGCCACAGCGGCGCCACGCTGACCGCGTATGTGGACGGTCTCAAGGCGGCCTTCGTGCAGAAGGGCTGCGACCCAGCGATCCTCGACACCTTGGCCAAGCTCATCATCGGAGGCTAGGGGGTGAGACCGGATGCCGTTCGTCCGTAGGTTTGCTGACCGGGTAGAGAAGTACCAGACGAAGTACCCGACCGAGGCCGCGGTCATCACCGCCAAGATCACCGCGGTCAAGCCGATCATGGATCTGAGGTACGAGGCCGCGTCCTCGCCGATCGTCAACGTGGTGAGCATCGTCAGGAACATCGTCGAGAGCGCGGGCGTGCCCAGCGGCCAGCACGCGCTGTACTACTCGTTCGGGCAAATCCTAGCTAAGCTGATGTTCAGCCACACCGGCGCGACGCTGAACAAAGAGATCTCCGGCCTGAAGCAGATGTGGGTCACCGCCTACAAGGCCGACGCCGCGATACTGGACAAGATCATCACCGCGGTGCTCGGCGCCGTACCACCGTACTAGGGGCAGCGGCTCCAGCGCTTCCGGGGTCTGTAAAAATAAATATTTTTTTTCTTTCCTCCTTTTTCCACAAGGGGCCCAGACGACCCTCTCCCCGACCGCTGGGGGGCGCAACGCTCTTTAAGCCGGCCCTCTTTGTCCCCCCCGTGGAGGGAGGGAGGAGGTACAGGGGCAGGGTTCTGCCGGTGGCGCCGGAGCGCGCGACCTCGCTGAGGAGGGTGGCGGAGGACGTCGGGAGGGTGCTGGAAGAGCTCGGCTTCCGAGTGCTCGAGCCCCTGCTGTACCCAGACGCGGTGAGGTTCGGGCAGCTCCGACCCAGCGCGACCTACATCGTGATGGCCTTCGACACGATATGGGCCGTCCCCTTCTTCTACCTAGGCTACAGGGCCAAGGCGGACGGCATCAGGTACGCCTGGTACGCGACCGTGGAGGGGAGGGTCGTCAGGGTTCCGGGCACGGAGTGGGTCTTCAGGGAGCTGGAGTTCGTCGCCAACTCCAAGTACACGGCGAGGAAGCTCGCGGAGGCGGGCGCTAGGGTGAGGGGCGTGGTCTACCACGGCGTGGACGCGCAGGAGGCGTTCGTGGGGGGGGCGCTCGGCCCAGCCGTGAGGCGGTCGCTCGGCTTCTCCGAGCGGGACTTCGTCGTCGGCTACGTGGCCGGCGCGTACGCGAGGAAGGGGCACAACCTGCTCGCGGAGGTCGCCAAGGAGGTGGCGAAGAGGGATCCGAGCGTGAAGTTCGCGGTGGTCACGCAACCGCAGGCCGCCGACGCGTACGCCGGCTGCCCGAACGTCCTAGTGCTGACGAGCTTCGGCCAGAAGCCGAGGGAGTGGGTGTGGGGCTTCTACCACGCGATCGACCTGTACGCCCACGCCGCGCTGGCGGAGGGCTTCGGGATGCCGATCCTAGAAGGTTTAGCCTGCGGCAGACCGGTGGTTCACGCGGACTACGAGCCCCTCTCGGAGATAACGACGCCCGAGACGTCGTTCCGGGTGCCGGTCACCGACGTCCAGTACGCGGACGACCCCTACCACCTGAAGACGGGCATCGAGTACGAGCACCACCTCTACGACCCAGCCGAGTTCGCGGAGGTGCTGCTGCAGGCGAAGGACGAGGTGCTGAGGAGGAGGGGGGAGCTGGAGAGGGCGTGCCTCGAGAGGGCGAGGGAGTTCGACGCGAGAAAAGTATATAGAGCGATAGCCGATATGCTGGCGGGGTGAGGGAATGGAGGAAGCCGCTAGGCCCCTGCCGCAGGCCGCGCCGGTGGCCCCCGCTCCGGCGCAGCCGACCGCGCAGCCTGGGGAGGTCGCCAGAGTCCTGACGCCGGAGGAGAAGGAGCTGATGGACGCGATGGGGAGGCTGTTCACCGCCGCGCAGGAGTTCGGGCTTGCGCTCGCCTCGATGGAGACGGACGTCTCCAAGCTGCCGCCGGACGTCAAAGAGGTCGTCGAGATGGGCAGGGAGGTGGCCAAGGCGGTCAAGCACTTCCAGCGGCTGATCAGGAAGAGGCTCGGCACCGTATGAGCGCCGCCGGCCTCCAGACCGTCAAGGTCGTACTGACGCCGATAGAGGCTAGGCTGGAGGACGCGAGGGTCACGATCCTCGAGGTCGTCGGGTACGAGTGGCTCGGCGGCGAGAGGAGGTACATAGTCTCGTGCTACGTGGAGTGGAACGGGTACAGGAGCCAGACGTTCCGCCTCGACGTGAGGGACGGGCGGGAGCTGGACAGGAAGCTGAGGACGGAGCTGGCGAAGATGAAGCTCGCCCTGATGACCGGCTACGAGCACATCTTCGCGAAGACCGGCTGAGACAAGCTTAAGAAACCCTCTTTTTCTGTAGTGGCAGCCTTGACGGAGGAAAAGGGCAAACTAATGGTTCAGGAGGAGGAGCCCCTGTCGGAGCGGGAGCTGGCGGAGGCCGCCAAGCTGCTGTCCTCGCTCCTCTCGAGGGGGGGCGCGGAGGCGGCGCTGGAGGCGGGTCTAGCCGCCGCCCAAGAGGGGCTCAGGGCGGTCGCCGAGGAGCTGGAGAGGCTGTCGAGGAAGCTGCTGCCGGAGGTCGCGGAGCTGGACTTGGAGGCGATGGCGGGCTACCTGTTCGGCATCACCGACCCGATCGGTCAGATACAGGGCTGGTTCGCGGATCGGTTTAGGGAGATGGCCGCCTGGTTCTCGTCCGCCGTGCAGGGGATCTTCGGGGACTTCTGGAGCAAAGTCATCTCGCCCGTGCTCGGGGGCATCCGCTTCGTCGTCGACGCGATAAAGAGCGCGCTCGACGGCGTCGCCCAGCAGGTCGCCGGCCTACCCTCCTCGATAATCTCCGGCGTGATGGGGGCGCTCGCCCCCCTGCTCGAGGGGGCGAGGTCGTTCCTCGGCTCGCTGATCCAAGGCGTGATAGCGGGCGTCTCCTCGCTCGCCTCGCAGGTCGGCAGCCTCTTCTCCTCGCTCGCCTCCCAGGTCGGCAGCGTAGCGAGCGCGGTCGCGAGCGGCTTCGCCTCGCTGGCGTCGCGGCTCGGGGACGTCGCCAAGGGCATCCTCGACGCGGTCGGGAGGGTGGGCGCCGCGGTCGGCGAGGCGTTCGGCAAGCTGGTCGACCTCTTGACTAGGAGCCTAGGGGAGCTCGCCGGCAGGATGCTCGGCGCCATCCAAACCGTCGTCTCGACGATGACCAGCCTCTTCGAGAAGGTGGTTGGCGGCCTAGCCGGTCTCGGGGATCTGATGGCTAGGGGCTTCGCGGGGCTGGCGGAGAGGGTGTCCGGAATCGCCCAGGTCGTGGTGCGGGCGGTCGCCCCGATCGCGGAGGCGGTCGCGAGGGCGCTCGGCCCCATCGCCGATATGGTCGGGAGGGGCTTCGCCGCGATGGGCGAGTGGATGGGCAAGGCGTCGCAGGCGCTCCTACAGGTCGGCGTCTCCATACAGGGCTTCGTCAACGCCGTCCTTCAGCTGCCGGAGCGCATCAGCGGCTTCTTCGCGTGGATCAGGGAGGCGATCGAGGGCGTCAGGAGGGCGATCGAGGGCTTCTTCCGAGACCCGATCGGGGCGATCAGGGCCGCGCTGAGGGACATCGGGGAGTGGATCTGGAAAGCCCTGCCGGGCTGGCTCAGGGACGCGGTCGAGCTCCTAGCCTCGTTCTTCAGGGAGCTGAGGGAGAGCCTAGGCAGCTCGCCGATCGACCTCCGCGGCTTCTTCAAGGGGATCTTCGACTGGCTCGCCCAGCAGATCTGGAATATGCTGCCGGACTGGCTCAAGGGCGCGATACAGGCGATCCAGGACTTCGCCGAGTGGCTGCGGAGGTCGCTCGAGGGCTTCGCGAGGGATCCGATGGGGTTCCTGCAGCGCGGCTTCACCTGGCTCGCCCAGCAGATCTGGGAGCACCTGCCGGGCTGGGCGAAGGACGCGCTGCTGGCCCTCAAGGGCTGGCTGGACGACGTGCGGAAGAGGCTGGAGGGGTTCGCGGAGTCGGCTAGGAGGGCGCTGGAGGACTTCGCGAAGTGGATATGGGAGCGCCTGCCGGAGCCGCTGAAGCAGTTCTTCGAGAGGGTGAGGGACTTCTTCGAGCAGGTCTGGCGCGGGATCGTCTGGTTCTTCACCGAGGCGGTTCCGAGCTTCTTCAACTGGCTGTGGCAGCAGCTGCAGGAGTTCGCGAGGGATCCGGCCGGCTACGTCTACAGGGGCTTCCGGTGGCTCGGCGAGGAGATCTGGAAGCGGCTCCCCGACCCCGTGAAGTGGTTCTTCGAGAGGGTGAGGGAGTTCTTCGAGTGGGCCTGGAACGGGCTCGTGTGGCTCTTCAGCGAGGGGCTGCCGAACTTCTTCCGCTGGCTCTGGGAGAGGGTGCAGGAGTTCTGGCGCGACCCCATCGGCAGCATATCTAGGGGGCTGTACTGGGTCGGCGAGCAGATCTGGAGGCTGCTGCCGGATCCCCTGAAGCAGTTCATCACCTGGGTGAGGAAGGGGCTGGAGTGGCTGTGGCAGCAGTTCCTCGAGTTCGTCAAAGACCCGATCGGGGCGATCCAGGGATTCTTCGCCTGGCTGGCCGAGAGGGTGACGGAGGGGGTGAAGTGGATAGCGGACATACTGTGGAAGGGGGTCGAGGCGGTCTTCCGCTGGCTGGGCGGCGTCCTCGCCGGCTTCCTCGAGCTGCTCCACCGCGCCGTCGTCGAGCCGCTGAGGGGGGTCGCCGAGAGCGTAGGGAGGGCGGTGCTGGCCTCGCTCGGGTGGCTCGTCGGCCTCGGGCAGTCGGCGGCCAAGCAGATAGCGGAGACCGTGGGGAACGCCGTCAGGGCGGGGTTCGAGGAGGGCAAGAGGCTCCTGCTGGAGGCGATAGCGGAGGCGGTCGGCGGGAGGGGGGTCGGCGAGGTAGACCTAGCGCTGAAAGTGACGCTCCTAGCGTTCGGGCTCTCGGGTCTCTTCGACTGGGCCGCGAGCATCGCCAAGTACCTGTCCCACCTGAACGAGAGGATCTTCATCGGCTACGTCGCCTCGCTGGGTATGCAGTTCGGCATCGTCACCGTGGATAGCGCGATCAGGAAGGTCTGGGGCGTCTACGTGAGACCGGCGAGGGCCTGGTACGAGCTGGGCGAGTTCCTAGCGCGCACCGCGGACACGATGAGGCACTGGTTCTTCGAGCTGGTGCCTAGGGGGTTCGCCGCGGTCATCGAGCCGGCCTTTATGTACACGTGGAGGCAGGCCTGCGACACCTTCGGGCTGGAGGGTCTGCCCCTCTCCGCGCCCGCCCTGCCGCTCGTCGTCACCGCCCTGCAGCGCCTAGGCCTTACGGGCCCAGCGGAGGTGGGCGGGTGGGACGCGTTCAAAGTGCTCGAGGACTACCTGATGTACAGGGGGTACCCGAAGTGGTTCAGGGAGGCCTTCCTCGGCTTCGGGAAGTACGGGATGCGCGCCAAGATCAGGGTGCGCGACCGCTTCGGGCAGCCGCGGGATATCCCCTTGGCCTTGGTCTACGAGATGCCCACGCCGGGCGAGCTGGCGGAGATGATGGTGAAGGACGCCTTCGCGTCCTTCGACGACTACAAGAGGTGGGCGGAGAGGCTCGGCGTGCCAGAGGGCGTAAGCGTCTTCAACTACTTCCTCAGGTTCCGCTACCCAGACCCGAGGTTCCTGTGGACGTTCGCGCTGCGCGCGGCGGCGAATATGCTCTGGTTCAAGCAGACGCCCGAGATGAGGGGCGACGCCCAGCGGGACGCGGAACCGATCGGCGCCTACGTGCCGGCAGACCCAGCGGACTTCAACGGGAGGGGCGGCGAGGCGTTCAGGATCCTTCTGAAGTACCTGAAGTGGCAGGACTACGCGCCGTTCGCGTGGGATAGGGGCTGGCCCTCCGACGCCGGTATCATCGCCGACGCGCTGGCGGACATCCCCTCGAAGATCGACGCTCGTTGGATGGTTAAATGGGGGCTGTTCGACCTGCTCGGGGAGCTCGGCGTGGGGGCGGCCAGCCCTCCGGTGGCGATCGCGGCCGCGCTGGAGGGGGGCGGCGCGCGCGGCGGCGGCGGGCCCGAGCTGAAGATGGACGTCGGGCTGCTGTGCAAGTTCCTGATGGCGAGCGGGCTGCACCCGTACTACGTGCCGCTGTCCGCTATCGCGGAGGCGATGAACGCGCTGAGCGAGGAGAGGACGATGGTTCGGACTGGGGTGCAGAACCTCTACGAGAGGGGGCTCATAACGCTGGGCACCGCGAGGTCGCTCCTGAGCGGCATGGGCGTCGTGAGGTTCAAGGTCGCGTACGCGGCGCCGCCGGACTTCACCTGGAAGTCGTTCGACTTCGGGGTGCCCATAAGGTTCCTCGAGCCGGAGGTGCACCTGACGCTGGTCAGGAGCGCGATGGACAGGTACCTCGAGGTATACGGGAAGGTGGTGAGCGAGGTCGCTAGGGGCGTGAGGGAGCTCGCCCTCTCCCCAGAGGAGGGGGAGAGGCTCCTCAGGGAGTACGCGAAAGCGATCGGCGCTAGGCTCAGCGCGACCCTAGGCGGCGAGCTCGGGCTGCGGGTCGAGATCGCGCCGGACGAGGAGTACTTCAAGGCGTGGCTGGAGTACGCCCAGCTGACCTCAGGCATCGAGACGGTGTACAGGCTGCGGCTGCTGGCGCAGAGGATCCTCGGCTGGGTGATCTACAGGGTCGCCACCGGCTACGTCACGGACGAGGAGCTGGAGCGCGTTCTAGCGACCCTCGAGACGCACTTCAAGTTCACCGAGGAGGAGCTCGCCGCGGTCAGGGCGCTGGCGGCGGCGGTGAACAACATCGCGGTGAGGGAGGCGGCGCGCTCGGCGAGGGCTAGGGTCGCGCTGGAGGAGGCGGTGCCGACGCTCGGCACGCTCGCCGCGATGGCGGAGTACGTGGAGGTGCCGATGGACTTCGTGCGGCAGGTGCTGGCGGAGAGGCGGGTGGCGGGCACCTACGCGGAGCTGTGGATCAGGTACCTGATGGCGAGGACGATCGCGAAAGAGGTGGACACCCTCTCCTCGACGTACAGGAGGTGGGTCGAGAACTTCGCGGAGCCGGTCGGGGTCGGCGAGGCGATTAGGGCGCTGATGGGGGCCGGCGGGTGGACTGACCGCGAGCTCGCCATCTACGACGTAGACCTCTACCTCAGGAAGGCGTTCAGGGTCATGTCGCTGCTGACGCCGACCGTCAGGCAGTTCGTGGGCGACGCCCTCTACCTGAGCGACTGGGAGAGGTACTTCGAAGACCTGCTGAGGGCGCGCGGCGTCGACTTGGAGAGGTACAAGCGGCAGGTCGAGTACTACAAGACGCTGATCAGGAACCGGAGGCTGAGGGCTAGGGTCAACGCGTACATCACGGAGCTGGTCAACGCCTACGCCGAGGGCGTGATCACCGAGGACGAGCTGAGGGGGGAGCTGGAGTACCTGAGGGGCTACGGGCTGGTCGACGAGGAGATAGAGATCGTGACGTGGATCGCGGAGCTCAGGCGCGCTAGGAGGCTGGCGAGGAGGCGCGGAGGGGGCGGCTGAGGGGCGCGCTAAGCTTTTCTAGGGCGGCGGGATCGGGCTGGGCGTGTCCGCGCGGGAGAGGGGGGAGGCTGGGCGGGAGCCGGAGCCGCCGGAGGAGGTGAAGAGGGCGGTGGAGGAGCTGAAGAGGAGGGGCGACGAGGCGCTGAGGAAGCTCGACGAGGCGATCAAGAAGCTCAGGGAGGCGGTGGAGGAGATCGAGAGGGGGGCGCCGCCGGCTAGGTAGCTCCGGCGGGGGCGGGCGACGTGGGGGGGCGCTCCGTCCTCTACTCGTACCCGATCTGGCAGACGGTCTCCTTCTCGCTGGTGGCTAGGAAGCACATCGAGCACCTGAGGGCGCGCGCGCCGGTCTACGAGTGGGACTCGACGACCGTGCCGGACGTGTACGTGCTGACGCCGTTCGCGCTTGTGGTGCACCCGACGATCGGATCGTTCTGGAGCTGGGCGCGGCAGATCGAGGAGATAGAGGGGGACTTGGAGAGGGCGCTCAGCTCCCTCGAGGAGCGCTTCAGGAAGTACGAGAGGGTCGTCGGGGTGGACGTGGCGGACAGCGACAGGGTGAGCGAGCTGGGGATCCGGCTGGCGGAGCCGGCGGACGCGCTGGTGGTGCCGAGCGAGTGGGCGAGGCGGGCGTTCCTCAGGAGCGGCTACCGGAAGCCGGTGCACGTGGTGCCCCACGGGGTGGACAGGCGGTGGGTCGAGGAGCCGCCCCGCCTCCCGACGGAGGGGGACAACCCAGCCCTCTACCTCCTCAGGAAGGTGAAGGAGGTCGGCGGCAAAAAGCTGCTGCTCTTCTGGCTCTGGCACTCGGGCGAGCGCAAAGGCTTCCCAGAGGTCGCCGAGTTCTACAAGAGACTGCGGAGGGAGAGGGGCGACGTGGCGCTCGTCGTGAAGACCGGCGGGCCCCTGCGGCCGGACGACCCCGAGCTGGTCAAGCTCGGGGTGGTCAACGTGTGGGGCTGGCTCGACGACCGCGAGAAGATGATGCTCTACGACGTGTCCGACGTCACCCTGCTGTTCAGCAGGGGCGGCGCGTTCGAGATAAACGGCTTGGAGAGCTTGGCGAGGGGGGTTCCGATCATCGCGCACAGGAGGGGGCCGTGGGCGGAGTACTCGCCGGGGTGGTGCCTCGTGCCGGAGGGGGAGGGGGTGCCCGTGCTGCCGGGCAACCCGATACACGTCGGGCTCGGCTACAAAGTGGACGTGGAGAGGGCGGTGGACTTGGCGCACGCTATGCTCGACGACTTGGACGAGTACAAGGCCAAGGCTAGGGAGCACGCGCTGAGGGTCGTCGCGAGGGAGTACACGTGGGATAGGGTCGCGGAGCGGCTCTGGTCGGTCGTCGCGTCGTGAGGGAGGCGGCTTTATAACGCCGCGGGCGCCCTCCCGAGCTGGGTGGCGCCGGTGGGCGCGTCGCAGCAGGAGGCGGAGGCGATCCTCGAGCGGAAGACCAAGCTCGCGGAGAAGGTGCACAGGGACGAGGCGGTCGGCGACAACTACGTGAAGCTGCTGCTGGCGGGCCGCGCCGGCGCCTACGCTGGGGACGCGGTGATGAGCGACACGCTCTTCACCGGCCTAGCCGCGACCCTCCTCTACGGCATCCCGCTCGCTGACGTGGTGCCGTGGCAGCTGCTGTTCCGCACCGAGTACCCGAGCCTCGAGGAGTTCCTGAGGGGCGTGCTGATCCGCATCGTGCGGGTCGCGCCGGAGGAGGTGGCGCCGGCGCTGGAGACGGTGGAGGGCACCCTCCAGCTCGTCTTCTCGCCGGACTTCTGGCAGACCGCCGCCCGCCAGATACCGAACAAGGCCGTCTACGGGAAGTCCCTCTACGACCTAAGCTACTTCGACCCAGCGGCGGTGCGCGACTTCCTCCGCTCGACCGCGATCGCGGCGATGAAGAGGGGGACGAGCCACTCCGGCTCCAAGGAGAAGATGCGGAGCCTAGCCGACGCGCTCGGCGTGGACGAGGCGGTGGCGGAGGACATTTTCAACAGGGCGGCGCTGCTCAGCGCGCTGAGGGAGCGGGGCGGTCTCGTCGGCTACACGTGGGTCGGGGTCACCCAGCTGACCGGCGGGCGCGTCAGGTTCAGGGCGTACGACGGGAGCGAGGTCGAGGTGCAGGTCGACCACGTGGTGGACGCGCTCGTCGGGGCCTACGTCGGGCTCTCCCGCGTCGGGCTCTGCTCCGTCACGCCCAGCGACTACTCCAAGGCGCCCCCGCTCCGCTACGACCCCCAGGCGGCTAGGTACGCGATCGACTGGCTGCTCTCGCTGTTCACGGAGGGCTTCAGGGACAGGCTGCCGGCGACGGCGCTGGCCGCCGCGAACTACCAGACGGCGGCGGAGAGGGGGGAGACCGTGCCGCCGCTGGCGGAGGCGTACGCCCTGCCCGCGTCGCAGGCGGCGCAGCTCGAGGCGGCGGCGGAGGGGGTCGTGAGGAGGCTGAAGCCGGACGTCGGGCCGTACGAGCTGAACCTCTACAAGGCGGCGGTCAGGGCCCTGTACGGCGAGCTGTTCTCGCCCCACCGCTGGGGCGCGGAGGCGCAGAGGGCGATGGCGAGGGACGAGCTGAAGCGGTACTGGGTCGGGAGGTGGGCGGGGGCGGGTCTCGACGCGGGGGTGCTGGACGCGCTGTTCGAGGCGGTCTACCCGACCGCGCAGGCGCTCGGCGACGCGAGGTGGAGCGAAAGGCTCTTAGAGCTGAGGAGGAGACTCAGGCTGAGGGGGTGATATGGCGTACGACCACCTGAAGCTGCCGGCGTACGCGAAGATCACGCCGGAGTGGATCGCCTCGCTGGTGGACGTCCTCAACCAGCACAAGACCGAGCTGGACAAGAAGGCGAACAAGGCGCTCGACAGCGACGTCGTCCCCGTCCAGGACTCGGTGTACAGCATCGGCAGCAGCTCGTACAGGCTGAAGGCGGTCTACGCGCTCGCGGTCTACGCGGGCGACCTCGTCCTCGGCGGCAGGTACGCGGTCACGGAGTCCGACGACGGGCTCGTGCTGGTGGACTTGAGGACGGGGAGGAGGTACAGGCTGGTCTTGGAGCCGCTGGAGTGAGCGAAAGGGGTTTAAGGGCGGCTTCCGGCGGAAAAGGGGGTGGGAGGTAGTGCCGGTCTGGTTCCCTCCGGCGTACAGGTACAAGCACCTGTTCACGTTCGACGACACAGAGGTGTCGATGTCGGGCACGACGGAGACCGAGCTGAAGACGTTCCGTTTCTACAAGTCCGCCTACATACCCTTCCGCAGGCTCGTTATGCTCGTCTCGCTGCGGGTGTCCGGCGGGACGGGCACCCTAAGGGTCTACATCGACGCGGAGACCTCGCCGAGGGCCAGCTACAGCACCACGTCGACAAGCGAGGTCTTCGCGACCCTCAGCTTCAGCGTGGCGGACTTAGCGTACGGCCCGCACACGGTGCGCGTCAAGTGCGTCAACAGCGGCGCCTACTACACGTACACGAGGTACCTAGACGCGTGGGGCGAGGTGTGAGGTATGTTCAGGTACTGGAGAGGCGGCGCGGGGGATCCGGACATCAAGAGCCTGCCGTGCAGGCAGTGCCAGACGTGCGACGCGGCGCAGGTGTGCGGCACCTGCCAGAGCTGCGACGCGTGCCAAGTCTGCTACTCGTGCGAGATATGCTACAGCTGCTACTACTGCTACTTCTGCCAGGACTGCTACGCGTGCCAGGTCTGCTACTCGTGCGAGATCGCCTACACGTAGGGTGGTCTGGGTGGCGCTGAACCTCAAGTACTGGAGGGGGAAACGCACCGCGGACGTGAAGGATATGGAGTGCGTGACCTGCCAGAGCTGCTACTCGTGCCAGGTCTGCTACTCCGCGCAGAGGTGCAGCACTTGCCAGCAGTGCAACACGTGCCAAACCGGTTTCCTAGGCTGCACGACCTGCTACTTCTGCCAGAGCTGCGACGCGTGCCAGGTCTGCTACTCGTGCCAAGCGGCCATCGCGTAGGTGGGGGTCGTGGCGCCGGCTGAGTGCGGCAGGTGCGTGACCTGCCAAGTCTGCTACGCGGCGCAGGCGGGGGGCGGGCGGGTCGTCTCCGCCACAATCTACCCGACGGAGAGGTGCAACCTAAGCTGCGGGTACTGCTTCTATTTCAACTACAAGCGGCAGTTCGCTAGGAGGGATATGGACGGGGACACCGCCACCGCGGCGATGGACTTCCTTGCCAAACGCGCGGAGAGGGAGGGGGCGGACGCGATCCACGTCGGCTGGTTCGGGGCGGAGCCGACGCTCCGTATGCCCTTCATCGAGTGGTTCATAGAGACCGCGAGGAGGAGGCACCCGAAGTACAAGTGGAGCGCGAGCATCACGACGAACGGCGTTCTGCTCGCCTCGGAGAGGTTCGCGGAGCGGTTCAGGATCTTCACGCGCGTGATACTGTCGGTGGACGGCGCGGGGGAGTGGCACGACATATACCGCCGCTTCCCAGACGGAAGGGGCAGCTGGCAGTACGTGGAGAGGGCGATCCGCAACCTCCTGAGGCTGGGCGTGCCGTTCACGGTTAGGATGACCTTGGCGCCGGAGAACGTCGCCGGAGCCTACGAGAGCGTGAAGACGCTGGTGGAGATGGGGGGGAGGGCCATCTTGACGGGGGGGGTGGAGGG
>Ga0080004_1131211_pt1 | contig 12362 bp, 11 predicted proteins | sample WasSprMetagenome_FD_69207 | JGI IMG/M metagenome (GOLD analysis project Ga0080004, IMG submission 69207) | Sulfidic aquatic microbial communities from Washburn Spring, Yellowstone National Park, USA - WS (SPADES assembly) (version 2) | ecosystem: Environmental > Aquatic > Thermal springs > Hot... | reverse complement strand
CAAACAAAACACTTCCACAGCCGTGCAAACGTTCAAAAAGAATCATCTAGCACATGTTGGCAGACGCTCAAATGAAATCATTCCAATCTCACCAGAGTTCGAAAAGTCAGGCGGCTTACAAGAAAAAAGGCAAAACATCAACTATACCACAACAAGAACATTGTATAAAAAACATTGCAAAAACTTTAACTTTCATTAAAAAATTGTCAGACTTAAGGACAAAAAGTATATAAACGAGCATCACAAATACCTATAACTCGAAAACATATGTCTGAACCAAAAAAGGTTGATAGAAGGAAATTTATCTACGCTGGCCTCGGTGCTGTAGCATTAATCGCTATTGGTGCGGCAGCATATGTTGCAATGAACCCACCAGTAGTAACAAAGACAGTAACAACTTCAACAACAGTACCAACAACTTCAGTAGTAACAACGACGTCAGTTGCAACGACTACGGTGCCTACAACATCAGTAGTAACATCAACAATAACAACACCAAAATCTGAGATGGAAAAAATGATGGAGAATATCGAGAAATATTGCCAAGGAGCTAAAATAAACTGGAGACAAAAAGAAGGAACAAGCATTTACGTATTATTTTTATCAAATCCATATTCTGAAACTTTAAGAGCATTTTTGCCCTTATTTGAGAAAATGACAGGAATACATGTGGCCTATGATGTCTTGCCAGCTACTGAATACTGGACAAAAACAGACATACTATTAGGAACAGGAAAGGGAGTGGTCGATGCGGTAATGAACCACCCCCTAATTAACCCAGAATGGGCAGGCGCTAACTGGGTAATGCCATTAAATGAATTTTTATTTAACGAAAAACTTTTTGACCCAAATTGGTTTGATGTTGATGATGTAATACCGACAAGCTGGTATGCATGTTCCGGCCACTTTACAAAATTGGAGACTGGAAAACAGGTTTGGGTCCAAGCACCGAAATTTAAAAACTTTAATGAGGCATCTATGGCATGGGATAAAAAAGAAGAATTTTTGTGGCTGTTACAAGCTCATTTTGAGGGACAAACTTTCTATTATAGGAAAGATCTCTTTTCAAAATATAATGTTGATGTAAAAACTTGGGAAGATTGTCTAACAGCGGCTCCTAAGCTAACTTTGGACTTGGATAAAGATGGAAAAATTGATGTCTATGCTTGGGTGGCTAGGAACAAGAAAGGATGGAATAATGCTCCAATATCTTATGCGCCCATGTATAGCTCATACTGTGACAAAGGTTGGCTAGGCGAGGGCTGGAGACCCATATTCCAAAATATAGTGAAGCCTTTTGAGATTTTTGTGGAATTATCAAAGCCAGGAAGATGGGCGCCTCCAGAAATATTGAATTATGACTGGTACTTTTGTTCACAAGATTTTGCCGCTGGAAAGATAGCAATGTATTGTCCAGATGCACATAGCATAGGTTCCACTTTTTTGAATCCTCAAAAGAGCAAGGTGGTTGAAACTACGGGTTTTGCTCATCCACCAAAAGGCCCCTTAGGTATTGGGGGCAATATGATTGGTTGGGGTATATCCGTTTGCTCTCAATCAACCAAGAAAGAGGCTGCTTTTCTTTTCGCTCTTTGGGCTGCGAATAAAGAATATCTCAAATACACAGCTCCCTACGGAAATCTAGCGCCAATAAGGCACTCTGCTTATGAGTGGTTAAGACAAACAAAACCACAGGGTTTTCCAATGGAGTGGGTGGACCAAATGGAAGAATTTAACGAAAAATACAATAAAATAAGTTTAGCAGGTCCTCCAGGTCAATTTGGTGTTCTACCTGAAATGAAGGTACTTTATGACGCTCTTTCCACTGCCTTCCAAAATGCTATTAGTGGAAAGATGACCTGTCAAGACGCTCTCAATTGGTGTGCAGACGAGTGGGTTAGGATTCTCAAGCAAGCCGGTTATCCAGTTTCATAAGTATCATTATGAAAATCAAATCACTTTACCCTTTTTTTTTAGTACTACCGGCGTGGGGATATTTAATAGCATTTACTGTATTTCCTACAGCCTATAATTGGTGGTTATCGTTCATGGATTGGTACTTTGCAAACCCCCTGGGGCCATCATATATAGGTTTAGAGGGATTTAAAAACTTAATTTATGATCCAATATTCCATTATAGTTTAATCACTACATTAATTTACACATTTGGAGTAACATTACTTGAACTAATAATTGGTTTGTCTTTGGCACTATTGGCAACACAGGAATTTAGGGGAAGACGTTTGTTCAGAACTCTTTTAATCTTACCAATAGCGATAACTCCTGTTGCTGTTGGCTTGACGTGGAAAGTATTACTAAACACTGATGGGATAGTTAATTTTCTTTTAAAAATAATAGGTCTGAAACCCATATCATGGTTTGCTTACCCTACTACAGCTCTTTATTCATTAATGTTGGTTGATGCTTGGCAATGGTCCCCGTTTATAGCACTCTCAATAATAGCTGCTTTCGAAGCCTTACCTATACCCCCAATTGAGGCGGCAATAATAGATGGTGCCTCATATTGGCAACAAATAAGATATATAAAATTGCCTTTGATAAAAGATGTGTTGACTATAGCATTAATGTTTAGATTATGTGATGCCTTTAAGACCTTCGACATAATATTTGCAATAACTGGAGGAGGGCCGGCTAATGCCACTCAAACGCTAGCTATATACACTTATTATAACGCTTTCTATTGGTTATTGATGGGAAATGCTGGTCGCCTTTGTACATTTATTTTCTATTTTAGTTTTGTCATAGTTTACATATTGGCAAGGAGAATTAAGGTTGAGTAGGATGATAATGTATTCCTTAGTGTTAAGAAAACTAATTTCGAAAGCGGTTACATATATCTTGGCAATTTTGGTATCGCTAGCTATTTTATTCCCGATTGTCTGGCTTCTAAATATTTCACTCTTGCCCCCTCAAGAAATCTTTACTTATCCTCCAAAATTCTTGACAGAAATTTCTCTAGAAAATTATGTGAAGGTCTTGAGTGGAGGCATGGGAGAAAAGTATCAAATTGCGGCAACTGGAGGAGGCACCCCCTTTCAGGTAAACTTGTTAAATAGTCTTATATGTGCAGGGAGCGGGTCAATATTAGCTATACTACTTGCAATACCAGCTGCTTATTCCTTGAGCAGATTTAGATTTCCACTAGCTAATTTTTTCCGTTACCAGATACTATCTTTTAGGTTAACACCACCTATAGTTGTTCTGGTCCCTTTATATCTTATCTATCAAGCTACTAACCTTTATGACACGCATATAGGTCTTGTACTTGTTTATATCCTAGCTAACTTACCCTTGGCGGTCTGGCTACTAATTGGATTTTTTAAAGAAGTGCCTATCGAACTAGAAGAAGCTGCACTGATAGACGGTTGTACGCGGATTAGTGCAGTCTTTAGAGTAGTCTTGCCAGTAGCGTCTACGGGATTGATATCAGTAGCAATACTAAGTCTTCTCTTTACTTGGAATGATTTCATATTTGCATTCATATTAACTGGAAATAACGTTAGAACCGCCCCTGTTGCACTCTTAGGATGCATAAGTTACGAACAAATAATGTGGGGGCAACTTGCCGCCCAAGTATTGTTGACTTTAATACCTATCTTTATATTCGTTTTCTTTGTTCAGAAATATATTATCCGAGGATTAACATTAGGAGCTATAAAGGGGTAGTTGAAAGCTATGCCCTCTCTTAGACAAATATTAGAAGAATTTGAAGCAATTGTTAAGTTTACATGTTTCTTCTGGGGGTTAGGGATAGGTATTGTACAGACCATTCTTTCTTTATTTTACCGGGGTACTATAGACCCACTAGCATCTATAATTGGAATAATAGCATTTGTGTATGGGTCTGGATTATTAGAAAAAATTATAGCCAAATTAAAAAGTATGCATTGATGGATAATAGCCCCAATTTATAATTCCAAAATTTTTAATATATGTACCAAGCTCCTCCGGCTCTGGAGCCTAATGGATGCAGTGGAAGAGAGCCTTTACTTTCCTCTAATATCCTTCCAAATAATTGTTTAACTTTACTTTGATCTTCTGTAGCAATATTCTTTTTTTGTTGTGGATCCTTTTTAACGTCGTACAATTGTGCCTCTGTTCCATCACATTTACATATTAGTACATTTTCAGAATCTCTGTACCATACGTAATTGCTGAACCGACTTACAAGATACTCGCGTCCAAATTCCTTTCCTTCTATTATTGGTTCTAATGAATTAGAATCCATCTTCCAGCCAATTTTAATTCCGAGTACTTCAAGAATGGTTGCGAATATATCAAGATTGTATATTTTTTCAGATATTATATTTCCTGAATCTATGTTTTCTGGATGTTTAATAAACAAAACTAAATCCATTAATTCTGGCCATAATCCGAATGGAACTTTACCAGTATATCCGTGATCGCCAAGTTGGTGGCCATGATCTGATATTACTACAAAAAGGGTTTTTTCCATTAAATTTAATTCATCCATTTTCTGAATAAAAAAACCGAACCATTTATCTACTAAGGTCACTTCCCCTGCATAATGGGCGCGCATATGCTTTAGTTCTTTCTCGTCCAAATAGTCAGCTTTTCCATAATCAGGATGGATAATTTCCTTACCTTGATAATTTGGGTCATAAAGGTCAACAAATTCATGTGGTGGATCCCAGGGCTCATGTGGATCAAAAGAATCTATCAGAAGAAAGAACTTAGAATTTTTATTTTCTTCTAGCCAGCGTGCTCCCTTCCTAAAAACTTTTGCGGGAAAATAATCTTCCTCCCACATCCTATCTTTAACGTTAGATAAATATTTACTGAGTATAGGCCCCGCCCGTTTTCCGTCACTACTCAGCACCTCCTGCATTGTCCTAGTTTTCTCTTCTATTGTAGGAAGCATTTTGTCTGTCAAATAGTTTTTAAGATTTATTTCCACACATTTGCTACTATAATGGTCTATTTCTTGACCTCTTATCCAATGCCATTCGTCAAACCCCCTGTGAAAATTCATACTTGGTTTAAACATATGATAGGTATCGGTTATAAAAGCTGTAACATATCCTTTCGCATTTAAAATTTCAGAAAGTGTTACTCTATCTTCTTCTATAGGTTCCCAACCCGGTACCATAACTTCATCGCCTTTTCTAGGATTATACTTTTCCATGGGAAAAACTCTCATTCCAGTCCATAAAGCCCTTCTTACGGGAATCGTAGGAAGGGATTCAGGAAATGCTTGTGTAAATATTGTACTTTTCCGAGCGAATTTGTCAAGATTAGGGGTTCTTATCCACTCGTTTCCATAAATTCCCACATGATCTTTTCTTAAACTGTCTATAATGGTCAATACTACATTATACTCCTCCATGATTATTGGTTCATATTTTTGTTATTATAAATTTTTGCCTAGTTCAGGGACGACTTAATTCATGTGAAGCTACAATATAAGCTTAGCACTCCAATGCGATACTTTTCATTTTCGACCCAGCCATCAGCCTAGCCTTCACGGGAGTAAGAAAACAAGGATATCATAACTCTCTTTCTAATAGCCATCTATAGAGTGAGGCTATACAAATTGAAGTCTCTATCGTTGCCTTCGTCGTCATATACAAACTCAAGAGTTCAGGCATCTCTTAAAAAGTCTCCTTTTATAACTGAGCTATCCTTATCATCTTCATATCGCATCAAGTTAATTTTTCTACTAAGGAACATGAGGATATGATTTGTAAAAATCTGTTGATAAACCTTTGCCAAAAATATTGGCACAGGTCACTTAAACCCTAACTGGACATCATTTTTTATAAAAAATTTTATAAATGGTTGTATTTTTACTTTTGACATGTGAGTGCAGATATTTTTCTTCTCGGCATAGATTTAGGTACAACGGGAGTCAAATCCGCTATTTATAATCTCGATGGAATTGTCATCGGTTCTTCTTACAAAGAGTATCCGCTTGAATCCCCTCGTCCAGGGTGGGCTGAACAAGACCAAAACCTTTGGTGGAAATCGACAATAACAACAATTAAAGAATCTTTAAGACAGGCTAACATTACGCCAGATTCTATTGCAGCAATCGGCGTATGCGGGCAAAGCCACGGTCTTTCAGCGATCTCGCGTGAGGGTGAACCTTTATATCCGTGCATAACATGGGTTGACAGGCGCTCTGAACCACAAGTTCAATGGATTTCGAAAAAGGTTGGAGAAAAAAGAGTTTTCGAAATAAGCGGTTGGCCTTTAGATGCTGCATATACAGCGTCAAAAATATTATGGATTAAAGAAAATATACCACGAGTGTTCGAACAAGCTTACAAGTTTCTCTTGCCCAAAGATTATATAGTATTTAAGCTCACCGGAGAATACTCTACAGACCGAACTGATGCTTCCGCCACAAATCTATTTGATATTAAAAAAAGGGTGTGGTCTGAAGAACTTTTAGAATTATATGGAATTCCTGTTGATAAGCTACCAAAAATTTATGAGCCTTGGCAAGTTGTAGGAGAAGTTCTTGGACCAGTATCAGAAGAAATAGGCCTTAAAAAGGGGACACCTGTTATAGCAGGCGGTGCTGACTGGGCCTGCACTTTTTATGGAGCAGGATTTACCAAACCAGGAAGAGGCGTTAACATGACTGGAACTGTAGACAATTTTATGATAGCGTCAGATAATTTTTGTTTGAACTATGAATACGGGATCACAGGATTGACGCATATAGTCCCCAATTTGTATGCGGGTGCATGGGGAGGCACACAGCATGCAGGATCGATCTACAGGTGGTTTAGAGATGAATTATTCGTTTTAGAAAAACAAATTGCCGATAAGTATAATATTTCTCCATACAAATTAATGGACATCGAAGCCAATAGTGCCCCTCCTGGCTCCGGCGGATTATTGATAACACCCAATTTTTTTGGACAAAGAAAACCAGAAAATCCAAATTCTCGTGGTCTTATATATGGTCTCACGTTAACAACTAAAAGGGCAAATATAATCAGAGCTATAATGGAAGGTGTGGCTTACAAGCTAAGAGCTGATTTGGAAAGATGCAAAAATGTCACCGGAGTAACTTGCGACGAGATGAGAAATATTGGAGGTGGAGCTAGAAGTAACATTTGGAGACAAATTAAAGCCGACATTTTAGGCATTCCTTTCTGTAAAATAAATGTTGATGAAGGAGGAAGTTTCGGGGTAGCTATGATAAGTGGAGTAGGTGTAGGAATTTTTAAGGATTTGATATCACCTATAGAAAAAATCGTAAAAGTCGTAGAAAAGAATTATCCAATTCAAGAAAACGTTAAAGTATACAATTCGCTTTTTAAACTTTACACAAAACTTCATATGATCCTAGAAAAAACGGGATTCTATGACGAATATATTGAAACTATAAAAGATATAATAAAATAAAATTTAATAACTGCAAAAAATAAACTTATGAAGGGATATTAAATTGGAAAAGATGCGTGCAACAATATTACATGGTATAGGTAAAATTTCTATAGAGGAAGTCGAAAAACCTATGCCAAGGGAGGGTGAGGTTTTAATTAAAGTAGAGGCTGCAACCACATGTGGAACGGACGTTAAGACGTACCTTAGAGGTTATGTTGCGCCATACAATATATATCCTAGATTATTTGGTCATGGGGAAGTGGCAGGAACCATAGCAGCAATAGGAAAAGGTGTTGAAAAATGGAAAGTAGGTCAAAGAGTAGTAGCGCATAATTCTGCTCCTTGTATGGTATGCGAAAAATGTGTCGTGCATGAATATCAAGCATGCCTTAATGCAACTAGATATCAGGAAATGATATTAAAAGAGCCTTTACGTTATTTTGGTGCCTATCAAGAATACTACCTTGTACCATCACATATTGTCCGAGTAAATATGTTCGAAATTCCAGAAGATATAACGTTCGAAGAAGCGTGCCAGTTGGAACCTTTCTCTTGTGCCGTATACGGAAGTGCTATCAGCGACATAGAATTAGGCGATACTGTAGCAATCATAGGAAGTGGCCCACAGGGTCTCTATCATATGCAAGTGACAGGACTTTTAGGTGCGACAACACATATAATGATAGACACTTCAGATTATAGACTCAAGTTGGCGGAGAAGATTCATGCAAATCGTCCAGGAAAAATTTATACGATAAATGCACAAAAAGAGGACGTGGAAAAAAAAGTGAGAGAGCTTACTAACGGTTTCGGGCCAGATGTTGTCATCGAAGCAGCAGGATACGGCGAAACTGATGAACAAGCAGTCAGATTAGTTAAAAGATTCGGCACAGTAAACTTCTATGCAGGAGCAAAACCAGGAACTAAAGTAACATTAGACCAGAACAGAATCCATTATGATGGATTAACAATAAAGGGAACTAATCATACTACACCCTACTATGTCCACAAGGCTTGGAAGCTGATAATTTCTCATGCCGTAGACCTAAAGTCAATAGTTACCCATAGAATGAGATTAGACGAAATTCAAAAAGCATTCGATCTTCTAACAACTTCCAAAGAAGCTGAAAAAATAGCGATAATACCATAAAATGCTGTGAACGAGTAAAGAACACAAAAATGTCTCGGGCTGCTAGAGATGTGGGAACAAAGGAAATTTTAGAAGTCCTCCCCTGTAACCTGAGATGCTTTTAGATGGACTCTGGAATATTATATTAATGAGCCGATTTCTTAGTAAAGGAGAACAGGGTAAAAAGAGTGTTTAAGAGACTATGAGAGGCTACAGACACGGAATTCAGGTATGAAAACTTCAAGATGAAAGCATAGAAAGGTGGTTTGGAATGGTGAAGACTAACTAAAGTCTACAACAGATTATGTTAAGAAAGCCATGAAGGAGTTACAGATATTATACCTAAGTTTTCTGAGAACATATTCTAAAACTTTAAAGTTGCTAATTAGCCCTTTACGGCACCCCATGTTAATCCCATAATTATGTATTTTTGCAACATTATAGAAAATATGATAATTGGCAGAGTAATGCATATACCAGCAGCCATAAGAGGTCCCCATTGAATTTCTTCGAATTGCATATAATTAAAAATTGCGACGGTTGCAGTTTTAGCGTTCGCAGAGGTTAATATTAGAGCAAATATAAAATCGTTCCAGCAAAAAGTAAAGGCTAGAATGGAGGCAGCAGCAATACCAGTAGATGCTAATGGAATATTTATTTTTAAAAAAACATCCAATCGTGAACATCCATCTATCATTGCAGCTTCTTCTATTTCTTTTGGTATGTTTCTAAAAAATTCTCTAAGCATCCATATCAAGAAGCCCACGATCAATTGCGTATACGCTACTATCATACCTTGATATGTATCTTGGAAATTAAGGAATCTAAACATAATAAACAAGGGTATAATTATAGTTAATGCTGGTATTAATCTGCTGACTAAAAATAAATATTCAATAATGCCTTTGCATTTGAAGTTAAATCTCGTTAATACATAGGCTGCTGGGAGACCTAGTATTAATGAGAGTAGCACCGCTCCTCCGCTTGCTATTAAGCTATTTAAGTAATATTTGCCAAAATTTGATTGTTGAAAAACATAAAAGTAATTTTCTAATGTTAATTTCCCAATTGTAGAAGTGAAAATTTCTTTAGGTGGTTTCAAAGAAATGTATACCATGCCAATAAATGGGATCATAAATATGCCAACTGAAGAAAGCACTAAAAGATGAAATAAAACATTTTTAAGCTTTGATTTATGTATTTTTACCAAATTAAACATGCTACTCACCTTTTATAAGTACTTTTAGGATGCATATATAATATAGGGTAATTAAGATAAAAGAGAAGATGCCAATAGATGCACCATAACCTATCTTCAAGTCTATAAAGGACACATAATAGCAGTAAAGGTTTATTATCTCTGAAAGATAGCCTGGGCCCCCACCAGTCATAGTGAATATTGTTGCAAACGCCTTAATTATGTCAGCCCCCCTAATAAGTGCCACTACAGCAATAAGAGATTTTAATGTTGGAATGATTATCAATTTTATTATTTTAATTTCAGACGCACCGTCAATTCGTGCGGCCTCAAAAAGTTCGATTGGTATTCCCATTAAACCGGCTAATAGAGAAAGAGCGATAAACGGGCTCCATGCCCAAGTATCATAAATTATAATGGAAGGAAGGACTAAGGAGGGGTCGGACAACCATCTTTGTTTTGGTAAACCAATACTCCCTAAAAATAAGTTAAGTAATCCATATAAAGGATTGTATATGAAAGTTCTCCATCCCAAGGCTGATACAACGGGTGTCATTTGAAATGGTATCAGCAAAAGGGCCGTTATTATTCTTCTTCCCTTTTTTAATTTATATAACATAATAGCCAAAAAAAAGCCGACAGCAATTTCAATTAATAATGCAAAAATAAAAAATATGAGTGTGACTCTTAGTGAATTAATGAATCTCAGATCATAAAATAGTTCAATATAATTGTTTAAAAAGATAAATTTACTCGTTCCAGTAGAAGTCAGTGTCCATGAAGTTAAGCTTAAGTATATTCCGTAAGCTATTGGAAAAGCTTGGGTTAAAAAGATATAGATTAAACAAGGAAAAAGAGAGAAAAAAATAAACTTTGTATTATCTCTCATCATTTTTACCTGTAATAACCAGCTTCCTCCATAATTTTACGGACGTCCTTAGCAGCTTCGTCAAGGACAAGCTGTGGAGTTTTTACGCCTGAGACTGCTTCATTAACAGCTACACCTATTCTATCCATTACCCTAAGCCATGGGATAACCTTAGGATAATAGTTAGGATAAGCGTATTTTGGCAACTCCGATAAAACTTGTAAGAACTTTCCATCATACCATTTGGAGACACCCTCTTTAAATATGGGGTTATTAAGAATCGAAAGTCTTCCGGGGACACCTAATTTTCTGCTCCAATACAGAGCCTGAGAGGGAGCCGTTGTCCAAAGCAACCACAACCAAGCAGCCTCTTTGTTCTTAGAATACTTATTAATAGCCCAAACCCAACTATATACTCCAACGCTTGAACCGGCTGGACCGGCTGGAGGAAGCGCTATTCCCGTCACATTCGCAAATTTTGACTTCGAAGGATCGATAAATATACTGGCCCAGTTTATTACCTCATTTATCATAGCGACTTTTCCGGACATAAATGAATTTTGTACCTCAGTCCACGTAAATTCGCTTACTCCAGGAGGAGCACATTTGTTTAATAACTCAACATAAAATTTTAGAGACTCAACACCTTCAGATCCATTCAAAATAGGTTCCCATTTGTCGTCAAAAATTTTGCCACCAAAACCATACAAATAATATAACCAAACGTTTGCACTTTGAGTGCCACGACAAGCTCTTCCAGCAAAACCATATTGATCTTCAGATCGTTTTGTTAACTTTTCAGCCACTTGTTTTAATTCATCGAATGTTCTAGGTGGCTTATCGATCCCATATTTTTCAAATAAGTCTTTTCGATAATAAAGAGTTTGTTGATACACTGCTTGTATAGGAATACCCCATATTTCATTCTTAAACGTCACCAAGTCTAGTGCAGCAGGAATTATATCATCTAACCTGTAATAGTCAGGATCATATATTTCTGGATTTTTAACGAATGAAGAAATAGGTTCCAACGCGCCTGTGGAAACATAGCTAACAATTGAATGACCCCAAAGAGAATAGATATCATAAGAGCTAGACGCGCCCGCCATTTCTATAGTAGCTTTCTGGTTAACTTGATCTTCAGGTAATTGTTCTACCTCCACATGGATGCCCGTAAGTTTTTCAAAGTCAGGTAATAATTCAAGCTGATAGTCTATCAGAAAAGCTTTTAACGCTAAAATTTTTATTGTAGTGCCCGCATATTTTTTCCAATTAATCTCAGATTTTGGTGTTGTTATTGTTGATGTTACTACTGATGTTGTAGGCACCGTAGTCGTTGCAACTGACGTCGTTGTTACTACTGAAGTTGTTGGTACTGTTGTTGAAGTTGTTACTGTCTTTGTTACTACTGGTGGGTTCATTGCAACATATGCTGCCGCACCAATAGCGATTAATGCTACAGCACCGAGGCCAGCGTAGATAAATTTCCTTCTATCAACCTTTTTTGGTTCAGACATATGTTTTCGAGTTATAGGTATTTGTGATGCTCGTTTATATACTTTTTGTCCTTAAGTCTGACAATTTTTTAATGAAAGTTAAAGTTTTTGCAATGTTTTTTATACAATGTTCTTGTTGTGGTATAGTTGATGTTTTGCCTTTTTTCTTGTAAGCCGCCTGACTTTTCGAACTCTGGTGAGATTGGAATGATTTCATTTGAGCGTCTGCCAACATGTGCTAGATGATTCTTTTTGAACGTTTGCACGGCTGTGGAAGTGTTTTGTTTG
>Ga0080004_1160644_pt1 | contig 12364 bp, 10 predicted proteins | sample WasSprMetagenome_FD_69207 | JGI IMG/M metagenome (GOLD analysis project Ga0080004, IMG submission 69207) | Sulfidic aquatic microbial communities from Washburn Spring, Yellowstone National Park, USA - WS (SPADES assembly) (version 2) | ecosystem: Environmental > Aquatic > Thermal springs > Hot... | reverse complement strand
TAGACCCTCTCGTAGAAATCGCCCGGTGTGCCCGCTGCGGAGCCGATGAGGATTCCGAAGTAAGGGTCGGCGTCCTTGGCTCCAAGGTATGCCGCTTTAAGGATTGCAGCATAATCCTCGGGACGCCCATTGAAAAAGCCGATATTCGGCTCATTCCAAACCTCAAAGTAGCGGACATATTTCCCCAAATCCTTCACGAGACGATTGACCATCCTGTAAACATAAATTGGGTCTTTAGGTGGGATATTCCAGGCTTTTCTGCCTCCCGTAAGTTCTATGCTTGCCAAGCTGGGCAATCGTGGAAGATTTGATAGACGGTCATGTTGTGGCGGGCTTGAGCTTTTGCGGCTTGCTTGTATTTACCCCAATCATACTTTCCCTCTTCCTTCTCTACTTCTCCCCAAGATAGCCGGTCTCTTAGAAAACCTATGCCTGCTATCTCGCAGAGATAGCAGGCGAGGTCAAGCCTTTTCTCGTCTGGAGCATAGGACCAACTCATCCCCGCATCCAAACAGATGGGCGATTCCTTCCGATTGAAATCCTTTGGCAATGGGTTTATCACTCCGAAAGAAATCTCTTCATCGTTTGCAATGATTCCCTCGCCGCTCGCCTCTATTTGAAGGATATAGTAGCCCGGCTCCAATTGAGGAAGCGGAATTTTGAGTTCCCTTGAGGATGTGCTCGTTTCTTTTTCAGCTATTTGGTTTAGATTAAAATCAACGATTCTCCATTTTATTTTCAATGGGAAATTCCCCTGAACACCGCTGAATGACAGCTTAGCCTCTCCCTTTGCAGGATAAATTATGACATTCCCTTTAGCATCGAATTCTACTTTTATATCCACGCTCCTGCCGAAGTTTATTTGAGAAATCATAGCATTGCCCGAGCTGTTTCCTTCCGGTCCCCATACGATGAAGCGGAGGATAGCATTCTTGGCGCCCTTAGGAGCGACTCCTACCGCTTTATATCTCGCCCAATTGTGATACCAAAATATCGTGCGACTGGGTGAAACAGATATCTCTTTCCCCTCCGAATCCAAGAAAACCAATTCCAATCTCCCCTGGGCGCTATTGAGTTGGGAGCGAACGAGGGCGGAGAAGATGTAGGCATTTCCCTCTTCAATGGGAATTGGCTCGGAGACCCATCTCCCCGATTTGCCGGGGAAGGTTCTCCCGACGAGGGCGGGAGAATTTCCCGGTCCAGCTTGAGGGTCTAACCAGAAGTCATCTTGCCTTTCCGCTTCTATATGCCAGTTGAAATCGCCGAGCTTCACGGGGTTGCATAGAATCACCCCAGAAAAAATTTGATAAACTTAGAAGAAAGATTGGCAAAAGCCTATTTAGATAAGACATAAGTTGTCGCCTCCAATGGCTTAAGTTCTATATGAAGTATGTTATCTTTAATAACCATCTTTTCGCCGTTAAAGTTAGTGGCAGATTTAAAGCCTTTGAGAGGCAAGGGGATGCTTATTGATAACTTATCATTAGAAGTATTAGCTGTTAGGATGTAGAGGTTCCCTTTATATAGGAATCCTCTTGCTTGAAATCCCTCATTCTCTGGAATTCCTTTCAATTTCCCCAGGTCTTCTCCTTCAAGAATGGCTGGAACAATTTTCTTTATCTCTGCGATGATTTCGCAAACCTCTTTCCATCTCTTTTCAAAAAGCTCCTTGGACGCTTCTTTACGACCAGTAGTTCTGAAAAGGTCAAAATAGGAATAGGCAATCAATCCCTTTGCTCCGTTGATTAGCGCTTGATAGAACATATTTTTCTTCTCCTCAAAAGTTGGTTCCCTCGGCTTAATATTTGGGTTATAAACTGACCAGTCAAAGATTTGGGGAACAACCCAAACCGGTTTCGCATTGCTCATCGCCTTAACCGCGGAAGAAGTCCACTCGGCGACTAAACTGATTGGACTAGAGGGAATGGGGTAGGGGTCTACTCCCATTATGTCCGTGCAATTGTAATATAGGTCAAGGTCGGGAATTTGATAAAGCACTTGGAATTGGGGATGGTTAGGGTCGAGCCTCTTTATCAGCTCATACATCTCCGTAAGTTTAGGAATATAGCTGACGGGGAGCTCATCGTTTATATACCAGGCGAGAAGTGCGGGATGGTTGCGAAACTTCAGGACATAATCTTTCGCCAACTCCAGACCGCTTTTCCCCTTTTGAGGGAAATAGGCTGTTCCCTCATAGAAAGCATTAACAGCATAAATCACTTTCAGCCCATATTTTTTCGCTCTCTCCATATATGCTTCTGGATTTTCCCTAGCGCCGTATTCGTAGCAGAGGATTGTGTTGAAGCCAGCCTTGCTTATTCGTTCCAGATGCTCGTCTTCAGTTGGACCGAGATAGAGACCGATTGGGAAGAATGGCTTCCCATCCAGTATCAGCCTTTGCTTTTCATCAATATAAACCTTCGCTTTTATTTCCCGTGTTACGCTTACTCTTTCCGATATATTCCCCAATTCTTTCTCATTAGAATAGAGATGGCAGATGAAATCATATTCTCCCTGCTTTAACTCGGGAAGGGGCAGAGAGATAATAGCCTCCTTCTCCTCGCCAAGCAATTTCTCCGATTTAGCAACTATATTTCCCTTAATATCCCTCAACTCGCTCACAATTTTCAGGGGAATCCTCGCTAAGTCGTAATCCTCCCGCTCAATGCTTATTTTCGCTTTGATTTGTTTCGCCTTGGTTGGCGTTAAAATAATTCCCCTGTAGGAGGGATAGAGCATAGCAAGCGAGAGTAGGGGTGGGGCAATTGGGACTACCTCAACATCGTCAAACCAGGCTGTGCCTGTATTCTTGGGACGAATGTAGAGAGTGATGTTCACTTTCTTTGCTTCCTTGGGTATGCGCACGATAGTGGTTATCTTCTGCCAGTCAAATGTTCCCGCTATGCAGGGTGGATAAGCTCCTCCCAACCACTGCCCATTTTCATCGGACCATTCAATGCAGAAGCCGGCTCCTTGGTCGGTTGATTCATCGCTTTTTACATTTTCTCCCTTAACCCATACCGATGCCTCATAAAGTTTCCCGGGAACGCAGGGAATCTGCTGGGTGATGAGGCGATAATCGTTTTTATCAGTGCGGGAATATTTTAAGCTGAACTTCCCCGAGTGAGGATTAGCAGTGTCCAAAGAGGTTATATCCCTGGGAATTGACCAGCCTACAGGAGCTCCATTTGCTCCCGTCTCGAACCCGCCGTTAACGATGATATTTTCCCCCATTCTCTTATATAACCCCGAATCTTCACCCATAGCGGGTAGAAGGAGAGCAAATAAAAGGAGGAAAAGCAAAGATAAAATGAGAAACTTACCCATTACACCACACCTCCTTCCTTTCCTTTGCGGGAAAGAAGTCGATTTTGCAGAAAATTCGCGTCCTGATAAAGGTTTCTAAGCTTCCAAGCCCAATCGCTTGAGATTCTCCAAGCTAATCCTAAGCGCCTCAAATGGCTCTATCGTGGGAGTGTCCATCTCCACGAGGCAATATTTTACATTAGCGTTTCTGCAAGCCTCAATTATCCTCTCCCAGTTCAAATTCCCCTCCCCAATTGGAGGCATAACCTGCCTGTTTTGAATGATTCCCATATCCTTGAAATGGACCTCGCTTACCCTATTTTTGAATCTCTCAATCCAATAAGCGGGGTCGCCGCCACCATATTGAACCCAATAAGTATCTATCTCCGCCTCAAGCTCGGGGCAATTCTCCATCAAGATTTCCAATCCCGTTTTCCCCTCATATCTCTCGAACTCTATTCCATGATTGTGATAGCCGAGGATGAGCCCATTTTCCTTGATTTTCCCTATCACCTTTGAGAAATCCTTCCCAACTTTTATATATCCTTCTTTATTGTGAAGCTCCATAGGCAAACCTGGGCATATAATAGCTTCGCATCCGAGTATCTTGTGCTCCTCAATAACTTTCTCCGTCTCCTTTACAATCGCTTCATAGCCAGTATGGGTTGAAACAGCGATAAGCCCATTATCATCCAAAAGTTTCCTCAATTCCTTGGCATCTTTCGGTTCATCCACAGCGGAGACTTGGACGATATTGTAACCCATCTCCTTAACCTTCTTCAAAGTTTCCGCCGTCTGCTTCGCAGTTTTGGTGAAATCTCTCAATGTGTAAAGCTGGACGCCGACTTTCATTTTTTGATACCTCCTTTTATTTTATTTTTTCCTCAAGTAAGAACTTACCGCTTCGGAAGCGGTCTTTTAGCTCGCCCCTCTTTCCCTTGTTCCAGCCAGAAACGCGAGAGAAATATCCCGTCACCCTCGTTATGCCCTCAACATCCTGTGATGAACAGCGCGGGCAGGCGTTTAATATCCCTCTTGATAGGCTATTGCATCTGTTGCAGAAAGTGAACTCGGGGGAGAAGGCGATTTGGGCGTTTTCCGTCTGACGGAAAACTTTCACTACGAAATTGGCGAGCGATTCAGCATTGGGTCGTGCCTCTCCCAGCCAAATATGAGTGAGAGCACCCGCCTCAATCAAGGGATGGAAAAGCCCTTCCTTCTTCACCCTCTCTATGGGATTTAGGGGCACTGAGACATTCAAGTAGGTGGAATTGGTGTAGTAAACTTCTCCCCTGGAGAGATCTCCCTTCACAATGTGTTCCGCTTTTTCCGGATAGTGGGATAAATCCAATTTTGCCAGCCTATGGGCTGCGGATTCAGCGGGGGTTTGCTCCAAAACAAAACGCATATTGTATTTTCGGGAGAATTCCTCGCAAAGGAGCTTCATAAAGGCAATCACTTTCAAGCCGAATTTCAACGCCTCATTGCATTCATGCATCTCCTTCCCCAAATGCGCCTGCACCATCTCATTTAATCCAACCATTCCTATGAGGTAGGTTGCCCTGTGCATTCTGAGATATGGTTGACCATCCCTGCTCATAGAGAGGAGAGCCAAGGGACCCTCTGAGCCGAGCGATAGCAATTCCTCCAAGAAGCGCCTCTTTTGAAGATGCGCCTTTACAGCGAGCTCCACCCTCTCTCTTAGGAGGTGGAATAACAGGGCATCGCTTCCCTCCGCTTCGTAGGCGATGCGAGGTAAATTGATGGTGACATTCTGAATCGCCGCATAGCGCATCTTCCAGGGCTGAGCTGCGTCAGCCATATCCGATTCCTCTAACTTAAATGATAGCCTACAGCATTCGGAGATCTTCGCCGTTCCTCCCCTATCAAATACGAAGTAAGTGTTACCTTTTTCCGCTGCCACCTCGCAGATGAAGTTAAGGAAATCCTGCCATCCCTCTGTTTGGAAGAATTTCTCCGTCATATGGACGAGGGGTTTGGGGAAGAAGAAGGGACGACCCGTTCCATCTCCCTCCAAATAGACCTCAAATAATGCTTTGACGAACCTCTGCGCCTCCTTCTCATATTCTTTATAGGTTTTCCCCGTGTATTCTCCTCCCGGACCGATGGCAGGGACATCGGCGAAATGTTCGGGAACCTCCCAATAAAGGTTTATATCGCTGAATATAGCCTGTCCACCCCTCGCTACCGCCTGCTGGGAGAATTCAAATATCAGCATTTGGGCAAGCTGATGGATTTCCCTATCGGAAAGCCCCTCTAAATAGGGAGCGAAGAAGAGATTAACAGCATCCCATCCTATCGCGCCCGCGAAATGTCCCTGTAAGGCGGCGGAGAACTTGATCAATTGACCGAGGAGAACCTCGGGATGTTTTGCGGGTTTGGCTATGGAGAGAGCATTGGGAAGGTCCAATCCGAACTTCTTCACATATTCAAGCGATTGTCCCGAGCAATAGGGGCGGTCAATGAAGCCGAGGTCGTGGAGATGAATTATTCCGCTGATATGGGCATCGGATATCTCCTGAGAAAAGACATGAAGGAGGGCGAATTCCCTCTTTATAGCCTCTGCCAAAGTTAGATTCGTTGCCTCAGGATTGTGGGGAATATTCGCGTTCTCCTTGTTTGGATAGAAAATTATGTTTTTCACATCGTAAACGGGAACGCCAATGCGGGTATGCATCCTGCGGGCGTTCTCAAATCCATATTCTATCAATTTAGCGTCAACCAATTCCCTCACTAAGGAGGTGGTTATAACCTGGATATGGGAGGCGAAGATCTCCTCCTCTACTTCCTTTGCTATGCGCTGGGCGATGGCAACCTCCATATGTGCTTCTCGCACAAGCGCGTCAACGATTCTCTGCCGATTCCATCTTTCTAATTGTTCGCCAGATGTTCTGACGAAAAGGGAAACATCAGTTACCTCTCTTTTCTCTTCAATCATAAGCCTTGCCTCCTTTCATAGTTTATTATATCATATTACTGAAAAATGGGAAGACGAAAATTTTTTCTCTTCTCTATTATCCTTTTCATCAGCCTTGCTAGAGGAGCGGTTTACACTATTCAAGTCGATGTGAATCCACAGGTCGTCCCGGCTGATGGCACTTCTACCGCAGTGATTACCGCTCAGATAAGGGAGGAAGGAAAGGGGCTTGTTTCCCAGAGCGTGAGGGTTGATTTCGCCACTACCCTCGGCACCATAACTCCCTGGGTATATACGGAAGGGGGAGTGGCAAGGGCGGAGATAACGAGCACGAAAGAGGGCACAGCTACGATCACAATCTCCTGTCTTGGCTCAACTGTGCAAACTAAGGTTACATTCGTTTCGGAGAAGGAACTAACCTATGAGAGGAAGGGGAGGGCGGTAAGGGTCTCGGGAAGTTATCTCGCTTGGTGTGCCGATGGAGGGGTCTTGGACGCTACGGGAAATGTGAATGTTTACTATAAGGGACTTATCTTCACGGGCGATAGCTTTCAGGTAGACGCTACCTCAGCTACTTTGAGAGCTTTGGGGGAAATATGCGTGAGCAATGGGCGTAAGAAGATAGAAGGGAATAGGTTATTTTGGGATTTCACCTCCAACGAGGGAATTATGCTCATCGCTGAGGGAGAAGTAAGGGCTGTCAAGATAAAAGGCATAAACCTTGAGGAGGAAAATTTTAAAGGGTATATTCCCTCAAATGCCTTTGACTTCTATGACCCCGCCGATTCCCGCGTCGTGATTCTCGCGAAGGAGGCGGAGATATTCCCTGGGGAGAAGGTCTATCTAAAAGGGACTTCCACATTCGTAGGAGGTAGTAAGGTTTTCTCCTTACCTTATCAGTTGATAAGGTTTTCCGCTTATGGTGATTATACCCAGCAAATGTTGAATTGGGGAACGAACGGTATAGCCCTTGATTTCCCCTTCTATTTTGCCCTAAAAGAGAATTACGCAGGTGCTTTACATCTCAGATATGCAAATGCGAGCGGGATAGATGTATATACGAGGCGACAAGGATGGAATTTGGCGCTCGACCAGCAATACGAGTTAGAGAACGCAACTGGCGGAATTATTATCGATGAAGGGGAGGGAGGGGATTGGGGAGCCACCTGGTCCCATCAGCACATTTTCCCCGATAAGCTCTTCGCTAACCTCTATATTGATTATCTCGCAAGAGGAGATAGGTATAGCAGGGTTTCCATAAGGAAGGACTGGTCATCCGCTAATTTAATCTACAACATCTATCAAAGAAAATTCGGGGTTTATGAGAAAGAAGGGGAGGATGTTTCCCTTAGGATGCGTCCTATGAAATTGGGGAAGTCCTCGCTCAGCGTAGTTGGGAGGGTTTATAAGTGGGATTGGTTGGGCAAGGAGCTGTTTGCCCAATGGCTTTCTCCCTCAATTATGATTGGAAAAAACAGGTTAGACCTTTCTCTTGAAGGCGGATATCAGTGGGGAAACGAGGATAAAGGGCTATATACATTTAACGCCTATTTGGGTAGAGATCTTAGAGAATGGGGGAACTTAAGCCTTACCTATTCAAAGTTCAATGCCACGAGATACGGTAGTCAAGGAGGAGAAAATTTGGGGCTCAATCTTCTTTTAAGGAAAAGCAAATGGTCAGGTTATTTCTACATAAACAACGGTTTGGAAGACAATAGCAAGTTCAGCTATGGCAACTTGTCCTACTCTTTCTCCTCTCAATGGGGTCTCCAACTCCGCTCATATTTTTATAAACTGGGTCCCTATGACTTTTCAGATTTACAATATATCCTTTCAAAGTCCATTGGTAATAGGGATATATACCTTTATTGGTCCAAGCGAGATAAAAAATTTGGTTTGGAAATATCTCAAGGCGGATTTTAAAAATAAAAATTTGCTTGACCATCAAATAATATGTGTTTAGAATTTTTAAAAACTTTCATTAGGGGGTCTGATATTTATGAAAAAGCTGATGTCCTTGTTGCTTGCAGTGTTGTTCTTAGCTGGCATTGCCTACAGCCAGCAGGCAGTCTATTTTGATGTTGGAATGGCGAGATTGCTGGGCATCGGCAGCGCTTCCACAGCGCTGACCGATGATGTAAGCGCCGCTATGTGGAATCCGGCTATCATCGGTGCTATTTCGGAGACGCAGACGAGTTTCACTACTGTTGCGAAGGCAAAGGATGCGAAACTTTATATGTTATCCTTTATCTCTCCGAGCGGTGGTCCAAGCGAGTTAGCTGGAGCGCTTTCCTATTGGAATGGCAAAAGGGATGATACGCAAGAGGAGGAAACCGATATAGTGTATAGCGTATCCCAGAAGCTTGGGGAAGGCTTCTATCTCGGCGGCAATTTGAGGAGCAAAAGGGCGGAAATTGCCGGCACTGGTGATAACGCCTGGGCAGTTGATATCGGCTTCATTAACCAAGTAACGCCCCAATTAACTATCGGGTTATCGTATCTCAACATAAATTCGCCTTCCCTTCAGCTCCCCGGCGATGCATCCCCCTTGCTCCCAATTAAACCCACCTTGAATATCGGTTTCGCCCTACGCCCCGATGAAGCAACTCTTTTAGCCCTTGATTTCTTTAATATCTCAAGAGAGAAAGGCAATTTCCCCACGGATAAAGTGCAAATAAGAGGTGGGATAGAAAGAAAGCTTAACGACTATCTCACCGCAAGATTTGGCTGGCTCCATAAGAACGCAACCCTGGGTTTGGGGATAAAATATAATATGATAAAAATCGACTACGGCTGGCTAATCGCGAGGGATGAGAGAGACGACCTTCATTTGATAAGCTTATCATCTTCTTTCTAAAAACTTAAATCAATCATAAAGAACTCAAAGACAGGGGAAAGGGTTTATCCCTTTCCCCTGTGTCTTTTTCTTTTAGAGCTGGTTCATTTTTATTTCCAATCCCTTTTTAAACCCATCGGAAGCCCCCTTTCTCCATCGTCTCTTTTTATAAATTAAAGTTGCTGGCAGATTGTCCATATGGACAATCTGCCAGGCAATATTTATGCTCCTTCTTATGTCAACTACTGTCTGCCGGGTCCGAACTGTCCACCGCCGGGACCGAACTGACCGCCACCCATAGCTGGCATCTCTGGGCGTGGCAGCTCAACTTTGTTAACCTGCTTGAGCGTCTTGGCATCGAACTGATAGAGAGTGCCCATCCACACGATGTAGACATAGTCGGCATTGGCTGTCATCACTGTCCCGCCCATAATAGGCATCATTGGCATCCGGGGTGGCTGTTGGGCGGGTTGGGCAAGGGCGTGAGAGATGGCGAGAACCCCGATGGCGAGGAGCAAAGCTAGCAAGACTCCATAAACTGCCCAGCGTCTCATCTTCATCCCTCCTTTCTTTTAAGTTTTTTTGACTATCATAAAATTTAGACGCAAAAGAGGACGATTTTGTTCAATTTTAGAATATCTCGTATATATGTCTCTCATATCCCTTATAGGAATCCCTCAACACGCCATCTTCCACTTTTACATCTCGGTTTTCAAACCACACTTTCCTTCTCTTTTGCCCTTTTAAGAAAGGCAAATGAATCTTTACCTCGCTCTGCGATTCCCTGCTTGCGTTTATTGTAATGAGATAATATTTGTCTTTATATTCCTTCAAGAGAAAGTGGATGTTTTTGTTATCCACTTCAATTGCCTTTTTGCTATCTGGTGCGGTCAGAATGGGAGTTAATTCCTTTATCTCCTTTCCGATTTTCAGCATCGTTTCCCAGATAAAGGAGTTGACCTTTTACTCCGAAGAGCCCAGGGCGAAGCAGATAATACCAACAATCGTAGCGATTGCCAGCTTGGTCTAAGATGCGGAGGTTAAGCGTTATCGGCTTTCCCTCTCTATATACATCAGCCTTAGCTTATCAAAATCTTGAAAATTAAAGGGCTTTTCCTGTGCGGTGAGGGTGAAATAGGTATTTTCCGGAGAGAGCTCTATTTTAAGGGCTTTGCTTCCTTTTGTGGCATGCTCTTGGGAGATTTGGTGTGGTGCTCCGCTTATGAACTTGAGCTCCTCTTCGTTTTCAAAGGAAAAAAGCATCCCGCTTTTCCTCGCCTCTTTATCCATCCCCAGAAGGAGGAAGGAGAAGATTAAAATCAACGCAATCCATTTCTCGTTGATTCCCACTTAATCCCTTTTCAAAGGTTGAGCTTGCCTTCTATGACCGTCAGGGAATGGGCGGGAGCGGTGTATTTGAAGGTAGGGGTAATGATTATCTTGCCTCTTTCTTTGACTTCCACCTCATCGCTTTCCACATCCTTCCCATTGAGCTCCCAAACCTGCCCCTCCGCTTTACCCTGCCAATCCCTAATCTTTATCTCGCATTCCCTACTCTTCTCTTTGTCTCTATTCAAAATGAAAATCGTCAATTTGTTAGAGCTCTTATCTAAAGTGGCGGAGACATCTATGAATGGAACCTGAATCTCTCCACCCCAAGCACGAGAGGTATAACTTTCACCATCCACATCAACTTTCAAAGCGAGGGGACCGGCGTGTTGGCGGTAGAGCTGGAAGACGAAGTAGGAGGGAGTGGGTCTTTCGCCCTTCTCATCAGCTATTATCAAGGGCAAGACATTTACCAGCTGAGCGAGGCAGGCTATGTGGACATCCTGGCAGAGTCTGTGGAGGACATTGAATATGCCGGCGGAGAAGAGGGCGGAAGCCAAACCATGGGGACGCCACAAATTCCATTCATCAAAGGCAATCTTTATCCTGTTTTCTCCCGTTGCTGCGAGTATGGTAGCCGCTAATCTCTTGAGGCTTCTCTCGGCGGCTAAGGGGGAGGCAACTCTCTCGTAATAGTCGGGATGGTCGTAATACTCGTGAAGGGAGATATAATCTATATGAGGACCGGCAATCATCAAGACTTCCCAATTCCATTGAGGGTCATCACAGCCGACGGCTATCGTCTTAATTGATGGGTCTACCCATTTCATCCTCTTAGAAAATTCTCTTGCATTGAGGGCATAGGTATGGGCATCGGTATGTCCGATTTGCCAATCGCCATAGACCTCGTTTCCTAATCCCCAATATTTCACGCCGTAGGGTTGTTCGTGTCCATTTTTTACCCTTAAGTCGGCGTAATAGGAGGCTCCTGCGGGAAGATTGCAATATTCAACCCAATTAGCTGCCTCTTCTGCTGTTCCCGAGCCCATATTGACGCAGATATAGGGCTCGCAATTGACCATTCTACATAGCTTGATGAATTCGTCCGTTCCGAAGGTATTGGGGTCGGTGGCGTGCCAGGCGAGGTCATATTTCTTCGGTCTGTTTTCAATGGGTCCGATTCCGTCCATCCAATGATAGCCGGAGGCGAAATTGCCACCAGGCCAACGCATTATAGGTGGATTCAGTCCTTTAATCAAATCTACGACCTTGTAGTTGAAATCGTTTCCCTTCCAAATCCCTCCATAAATGCACTTATCCAAGTGCTCAATGAAATGACCGTAGATATTGGGGTTTATCTCCCCGATGATATTCGTTAAATCAATCCTCACTTTCGTCTCATCTCCTTTCTCTGCGAATGATAAAAGAATTGAGGAGAAAATAGCAAGGAGAATCTTTGCGTAAAATTGTCTGAGCATACTATTTCACCTCCCTTTTTTCCTTTCCATTCTTTGCCTCAAGGCTTCCTCCTCGCTGTAAATGCATCCGCAATACTTTTGTCTATATAGCCCTAGCTCCTTTGAAAGCCTAATTGACTCATAATAGCCGGGACGAAAGTCTCTATAAAGAAATTTCACGCCCGTCTCTTTCTCTAACTCTTCCCCTATATTCCTTATCAGCTCCTGATTTTGATAGGGGCTTAAAAGGAGGGTAGTGGTGAAGATAGGGAATCCGTGCTCTTTGGCATAATTTGCCGTTCCCTTCAGCCTGATAAAATAGCAGATTGGACAGCGCTTATCCTCCTGGAAAACAACCTCCCTGAGAAACTGGCGTAAACCGTAGCCTTCATAAATCGCCTCCAATTTCTCTTTTTCCGCGAAAATCTTAACCGCTTCCTCTCTTAAAAGGAACTCACTGAAAGGATGGATATTCGGATTGAAGAAATATAGAACCGG
>Ga0080004_1124138_pt1 | contig 12366 bp, 14 predicted proteins | sample WasSprMetagenome_FD_69207 | JGI IMG/M metagenome (GOLD analysis project Ga0080004, IMG submission 69207) | Sulfidic aquatic microbial communities from Washburn Spring, Yellowstone National Park, USA - WS (SPADES assembly) (version 2) | ecosystem: Environmental > Aquatic > Thermal springs > Hot... | reverse complement strand
AGTCGAATATGATGTGATAGTTCTGGGGCGAAAGTATAGTTCTGGGGTAGAAGTCATCACAACCCCTCATTGAATTCCCAAATCTAAGACATTCAAATAATGTGAACTTCACAAGAATTCTTTCAATTTACACTCTGATTTGATTTAGAGAATTCTACATGAATTCATGTATGAATTCTGGAGGGCATGTCCTATAGTCATGGATGGGAGATTTGAATAATTGTGCAGTGAATTTATCATGTTCAATAATAAGTTTCAGAACGGCATTCCCTTACATTATAAACTCTAAATATTCATTGACTGCCACAATTGAATTTTAAGTGTGGATGCATGTTATGGAATGTTTATATATTTTTGTGGCATGTTCATATCACGTGTAGTTATGAAGGTTGTTTCAGTAAGGTTGAGTGAGAGGGAATTGAGGGAGATTGATCGACTTGTGGAGTATGGCGTCTTTCAGTCTAGGAGTGAAGCTATAAGGGAGCTTGTAAGGCTTGGCATGGAAAATTTAACTTACCTACATGAGGCTGTGGAGAGATTGTTTGAGCTTGAAAAGGTTGAGGGTAGAATACCAATAGACCTTAGTGGTGCGACTGAGCAACTTTTGAGGGAGAGATGAGCTACGTGTATGATAGCATTATTGTGGTGACCTTCGGTAGGCTTGATCCTAGGTGGTGTTTAGATAAGAAGTTCTTGGAAGAGTTTTTCATAATTCATTTTAGTTAGGCGTATTGTTAGACTTTAGAGATGCATCTCTATATTCTCTGATTTTTCATGTATTAAATTTGTTAGGGCTGGACATCTGTATATTTAACATTAAAACATCAGAAAATAAAATGATGTATTTTATTTGAAGTATAGGTGGCAGGCTACTAGGTGGCCTTTCTCTACTTCTTTTAATGTTGGTGTTTCTTTGGAGCATATTTCCATGGCTTGAGGGCATCTGGGATGAAATCTGCAGCCGCTTGGTGGGTTTATGGGGCTTGGGACTTCACCTTTAAGTATTACCTTCTCTCTCCTCCTTAGGGAGGGGTCTGGTATTGGTGTGGCTGAAGTTAGAGCTATGGTGTAGGGGTGGAGTGGTTTCTTAAATATTTCGGATGTGGGGGCTGTTTCTATGATTTTGCCTAAGTACATGACAGCTACTCTGCTACTTATGCATTCAACGACGTTTAGGTCGTGGCTTATGAATAGGTATGTGAGATTGAACTTCTTTTGGAGGTCTAAGAATAATTCTAGTAATTTCGCTCTTACTGATACGTCGACGGCTGAGGTGGGTTCATCTAATACGACGAATTCAGGTCTAGTTATGAGGGCTCTGGCTATGGCTATACGTTGCCTTTGACCTCCACTGAATTCATGGGGGTATCTATACAAGTGTTCCTTACTAAGCCCCACCAACTCCAGCATTTCTAAGACTTTCTCCTCAACCTCCCTGCCTTTGGCAAGTCCGTGCACTATGAGTGGTTCTCCAACTATGTCTTTTACGAACATTCTGGGGTTTAAGGAGGTTCTGGGGTCTTGATAGACTATCTGCATTTTCCTCCTCAAATTTTTAAGTTTGCTCCCTTTGAAGGTTGTTATGTCATAATTTTCTATGTACTCCTTTATCTTTCTATTCTCTCCAACTGGTTTATTCTCATTTAAATATGCTTCCAATTCTTCAAGCACTTCTGAGGGTGCTCCGAAGAATATGTGGCCAGATGTGGGGTCAAGTAATTTTAGTATCAATTTCCCTAGAGTTGTCTTACCACAACCGGATTCTCCAACCAAGCCCAGACATTCACCTTTATATATTGAGAAGGTTACATCATCAACGGCTCTAACATAATTTATCTTCTTCCTTATTATGCCCCCCTCCAATATTTCATAATATTTCTTTAATTTGTACGTTCTTATTAAGGGTATCATAGTATCACCTATAGAGGTGGCATGCTACCAAGTGACCTCTTTCTACCTCCTTTACTTTCGGCGTTTCCTTAGAGCATATCTCCATGGCATGAGGACATCTGGGATGAAATCTGCAACCACTGGGAGGATTGATCAAGTTGGGTATGGTACCTGGTATTGATTTGAATGGTTTGCCAGGTCTTGGTATGGATTCAATTAATGCCTTCGTGTATGGATGTAATGGCTTCCTAAATATCTCTTCCACTCCAGCTATTTCGCATATGTTACCAGCATACATAACTGCTACACGATCACATATTTCAGCAACTACTCCGAAATCGTGTGTTATGTAGAGTATTGAGGAATTGAATCTATCTCTTAACTCTCTTATTAAATGTAAGATCTGAGCTTCTATTGTTACATCCAAATTTGTCGTTGGTTCATCAGCTATCAGTATCTTGGGGTTGCAAGCTAGAGCCATAGCTATTACCGCCCTTTGTTTCATACCACCACTCAGCTCATGGGGGTATCTGTTATATGTTCTCTCAGGGTCCGGTATACCCATAGCTCTTAAGAGGAATATAACATCATTTTTGACGAGATTTTCCACAAGCTTATTCACTTCATTTAGAAATGGGAAACTAAGTAGAATTGAATAAGCGGAGTTTGGATCCTTAATTAACTCCCTACATATTTTTAGTTCTAATTTTAATATGAACCTCCTCAATGGACTTTTCTCAACTTTAAGTTTCTCTTCTATACTCTTTAGAACTTCGGAGTAGTAATGATTCCTCCTATGGATAAGTAAAGCTTCCCCTATTTGCTCACCTATTTTATATATGGGGTCAAGAGCAGCGCCTGGCTCTTGGAAAACTATGGAAATATAACGTCCCCTTATCTTTTCCATATACTTCTCATCCTTCTCCATTAAGTTCACTAAGCCTTCATCCGTTTTTAGGAAAATATCTCCTCTTTCAATTTTCCCAGGATTGGGGATGAGGCGTAAAGTGGATAGAGCAGTAACTGTTTTTCCACAACCAGTTTCACCCACAACTCCTAATATTTCTCCATCTTTAAGGTAGAGGAAGACATCATCTATAGCTTTCACAACACCAGCATAGGTGTAAAATCTAATTACGAGGTTATTTACCTCCAGCACCTTTTCCTCCTCCAAACCTCTCACCTCCTCCTAATTAGAGGATCCAGCATGTCTCTGAAGGCGTCTCCTAATAAGTTCCAGCCTAAGACGAATGTGAAGATGAAGAGGCCGGGTATCGTGTAGGTATGCCAGAAGGCTAAGGGATTACCCGGTAAACCCAGTATCCAATTTCTAGAGAGGGAAATCAGAGAACCCCAATCTGCATAGCCAGCTGGAGAACCTAAACCCAAGAAACTTAGAGCGGAAGCTGCTAGTACAGTGTTTCCAATATTCATAGAGCCCATTATTAAGACAGGATATATGGCATTTGGAAGTACATGCTTGACCAGTATCCTAAAGTTTGAACAACCTACGGCTCTAGCGGCTTCTACGTAATCTTCATTTTTAATTCTTAGAATTTCAGCTCTCATAAGTCTAGCATAAGTAGGCCAACCCACTATTATTAGGGCTTTTATGACATTATCTAAACCTACCCCGAGCAAGACAACTATGGCCATAGCTAATACGATTGTAGGTATAGCGTAAAATATGTCAGTTATACGCATGATAATTTCATCTACTTTACCTCCAAAGTAACCAGCTATGGAACCTATCAAGATGCCTATTATCACCACAGCGAACGTAGTGATAAGACCAGTCCTAAAAGCTGTTCTCGTCCCCCATATACATCCATAATACAAATCGTATTGCCCTTCAGTGGTACCCCATATAGCTTCTTTAGATGGAGGCGTAGGTATAGGGGAGATACCATAACTTGGCATTACATATGGATCTCTACCAGGCTGTGGAGGAGCTAATATTGGGGCGGCAATCGCTAAGCACACATAAAACATTACTATAGCTAAACCTACTATTGAGAGAGGGCTTTCCCTCATCCTTTTAAATGTGAATAGGAGTTCATTCAGGAATATTTTAGTTGAGGGCACTACTTTCACCTCATCACTTAATATTTTATCCTGGGATCTATTAGGCAGTAAAGTACATCAACTATTAAATTTGTAATGGCATAGATGGTAGCGGCAAAAAGTGCAAATCCTAATATGCCAGGCATATCTAGACTCATAGCTGCTCCAGCTGCAAACTTTCCCAATCCGGGATAGGCAAAGACAGTTTCAGTTATCACTACACCGGTAATTAAATTTGCTACCATAGTTCCAGCCACGGTTATCATGGGTATGAGTGCATTCTTTACGGCATGCTTCCATATAGCAGCCCATTTACTTAACCCCTTAGCTCTAGCAGCCGTTATATACTCCTTACTTAATGCTTCTAGCATGCTGGAACGCATTATCCTCATTGGTAAAGCTGATGATAGTATGGCTAAGTTTAGACTTGGAAGGATTACATGATTTAAAGCATCCCAGCTGACATCTGGTCTACCATTCAGAAGACCGTCAATTATATACATGCCAGTATATGATATAAAACGAGTTTGAGATAACGATAATACTGTTTGAACGCTTAATCTGCCAGGTGGGAAAATTCCAAAAACTCCATAAAATATAGCTAGCAAAATAATTGCAGACCAGAATGTTGGGAGAGACCATGCACTTATAGAGAAAAATCTCACTACATGATCTATAACAGAATCCTTATACACGGCAGCTAATATTCCGAATATCATACCTAAAAGTAACATTAGAGGAATAGCTAGAAACACTAGCTCCACAGTAGCCGGGAAATAAGTGAGTATAGCTTGACTTATTGGCATATTTGCGCTAACAGAGTAACCTAAGTTTCCATGTAAGACATTATTAAACCAGTAAAAGAATTGAATGTGGAAGGGTTCATCTAAATGATAGCGCTTTATGATATCATTAATATATAGCATTTCCTCTTTAGTCTGTATAAAGGCTACAGCTCGTTGGGCAGGCGTAAAACCTTGCATTATTACGAATATTACTAGCATAACGCCTAGCAAGACTAATGGGAGTAGAAGCAACCTGCGTATTATGTAGTCTCTGAGACGCATATTATCACCATTAAAAGTTAATATAAAAAAATAATTAAAGATTTTGTTGATCCCTTTAACCACCCTTCTCTAGACCGTAGAAGAATGGTCCTACGAACATTGGGTTATAATATGGATTACCCTTTACCCATGTCCTTTGATACCATCTTTCAGTGACTTGCACGAGAACGATGCTGGGGCAATCTTCGAAGACTAATTGGCAAAGCTTCTTGTATATTTCAGCTCTCTTAGAGGGGTCTGTAGTCCTTAAACCTTCATCAACCAGTTTATCTACTTCAGGGTTAGAGTAATGTTGATACTGAGGCCAAGTCCCTGTACTGTGATAGAACATGTAAGCGTGATTATGTGGATCAGCCATATCAGGTTTCCTACCATCCATCTCTATTACCCATTGATTTGAAAGGAAGTATTGGTTGGCTGCAGCTAATTCAACTTCTCTTAACTCTATCTGGAATTTCGGGTTTAAAGCTTCAATAGATTTCTTGATCTCAGAGAATACTGTTCTAACTTCAGGCCATCCAGCCGTGTAGAATAACGTGAATTTGAAGCCAACATTCCAAAGTGTACCGTTATAAGCTTTCTTAAAGTAGTATACAGCCTTATTTGGGTCATAGGTGTATTTAGGAGCATCTGCCCAGTAATATGGAAGGCCTATCAGATTGAAGTGGTTGGAGGGGCGTAGTTTACTTGAGAAGGCTTCCTTCACTATTCTATCATAATTGATGGCGTAGGCGAAGGCTTTCCTGACATCTGGATTTGCGAAGAAATCTGGTGGTATACCATTGCCGTCCAATTTTCCACTACCTATGAAGGGGCTGTCGGGTGATATGGCGAAGTTGAACTGTATGTACCATATGAGAGGCGCGTCTAACTCATAGTAAGTTACTCCTTCCATACCTGTTAATTCATCGTAATGGGCGGCTGAAGCCAATATCATATCAGCATCTCCTGTCTGTAACATCAGTTTCATAGTAGACCATTCCTGTACATACTGTATAATGATCCTTTCAATCTTCGCAGGTCCTCTCCAATAACCGTCGAAACGTTTAAGTACCGTTTGAGTGGCAGGCGTATAAGATTCTAGCATGAACGGACCAGTACCGCACATTTCAAATCTATGGGGTAACTTTTCCCTTGGAGGATTATTCCATTGAGGCCAAGTCTCATAAGTTTTGGGATCTGACTTATTGAATCCAGGCCAGTCCCCCTTCTCAACACACCACTTCTTGTTCATAACTGAGAACCAGCTCTGGCAGAGAACGGAAAGTAATGGAGGATATGGGAACTTTAGATGCAATATGACGTGGGTAGCATTGCTTTCTATGGCATTATCTATCATCATACCTACTTCCCTCACCTTGTTAATGTCTTTGAAGTTCACTGCACGAACTGTTGGAATACCTGTTAGGGGATATGTGAGCAGATATGCTCTGGCACCAGCTCTATCCTGTATTATGCATCTTTCCAAGGAGTATTCTACGTCTTGAGGTGTCAATATTTCCCCATTATGGAATTTTATCCCCTTCCTTATTTTGAAAACCCATGTTAGTCCGTCTGGGCTTGTATACCAGCTTTCAGCTAATAATGGTATGAATTTATCGGCAGAAGCGCCATCGTAGAAGACTAAGGTTTCATAAACGTTTTGTACTATTTCTCTAACCCCGTACCAAGTCTCGTAAGCTGGGTCAAAGCTGAGAGGTTCGCCTGGTCTAGCGTAAACTATGACGCCAGGATTCTTAACAACCATAGGTTTAGGCGCAAGTTGTAAATAGACGAAATAGCCTACTACGCAAGCTACGAGCACCACTATTAACAGTATTATGGTTTGCAGTTTTGTTATACCCTTATTATAGGATTTCATGCTAGTCATACTATATATATCTTAGATGGGACTTACTGTATATAAGAATTTCTATTAAGCTATTGAAGAATCATGCCACTTTATTAGCTATATACTGCTAGGAATAAGACTTAGCAAGCTTCACATAAGTTGCCTTGACTATATAACATAGGAACTTAACTAAGTATTTTAACTCTTTGCTAAGCGTTTTATACCAGTAACCATTTGTTTATAGTTTAATAAGTTCATGCTGAGATTGTATGAAACGATGGTAGATGAATTTACAAGGATAAAGTTGATAAAGTTCATATATATTGTGTTCTTTCTTATAAGTTTTCAATTAAAATGTTTTATTATGTTTACGGAAATCCTAAAATAGACTATAATTCGCGTTAAATGAAGTTAATTGTTGCTAACATTGCTGCAAGTTGTATTGACACTAGGTTTTTGATGGGTATTATGTAATAGTTTGATAGATTGTTTAGTTCACTTATATTCTCCTCTAATTTGTTAAGAGCGAAATCCCTAACTTCTTCTAGCTCTTTCACCACGGATCCTTTTGCCACTTCATATTGTATTGACCTGTAGAGGAGTCCATAGCGGAATATGTAGGATAAGTATGTGTCTAAATACGTGTCGAATGCTCGTGCAACCGTAGCATTTTCACTTAGTTCTGGCGCTGTTTCCGCCCACTTTTCCTCAGCTTCTATATGATGTTTTTCAGTTCTGTTAAAGTATGTTAAGGCCTCGTAAAATGGATTATCATCACTTACATGTCTAGATATTTTTTCAACAGCTTTCTCTAATTGATTTAAACGTTCTTTCCTCTTTCTAAGAGCTATCCTCACAAGTTCTCTTACTGGTATTCCTATTGTGATCTCCAAGTCAAGTCTATAATCATAGATGTATGGAACTTCACATACCAATTCAAATACATCCGGGTTAACCCTCCTAGCATAATCATAGCTGCTACCGCCATGCTCTATTAGGCTGGATGGATCTTTACCTAGGTAAGTTTCAAGCCAATCATAAGTTTCTGCGATTCCTGGCATTTTAAATACTGCATCGCTTATCTTTTTCATGTATGGAGTTTCAGGTGCACCTTTATGGATGGGTACACTATACTTTCTTGGCATCTCCTTTAATAAATCTAAAACCTTCTCATTTGGGGTCTTTGAAACGTAATAGTATGTTCCAGCAAAACCTGCATTGTGCAAACTATAAATGTGCGTTGGCTTCCATTCATCTATAAGTTTCATTAAAGCTTGTGTTTCAGGTGTAGGTTTATCCCATTTAAATGACTTATATTCAACTGGAAAGCTCCACTCCACTTGCTTATAGCCAGGTGGCCTATAATAATTAAGGGCATACTTCTTAATATTGAATGCACCTTTAAACCAGCCTTCATTAAGTTTAGCTCCAAAGACATCGGCAACCTTAACCATAATCCAAGTTGTATTCAACTTCTTGAGAAGATCTCTATCAGCAGTTAGCTTATGACTTAGAAATTCTAGAGCCAATGATCCAATAGGCTCATTTGGATGTGGAAAACCGAAAGCTAAAACCCTATTCTTATCACCACCCCTTATAATTAAAGCTTGAACGGGGAGACCACTAATCCTCGATTCACCCACATCAACTACTTCAACAACATCCCGATACCTTTTTGCTAATGTACTCGAACTTTCATAAAGTTCAGATATTCTCATAAATTCGTTAAATTCAGGTACTTCCTTTAAAATCTCAATGATGCGTTTCATCTTAACTTCACATATTAAGATAAATTATTCATAAGTTTTTAAATCTATTTGGCTTTAAAGAAATCGATACCGGGATCAATCAATAAATTTGATAAATCTTATTAACTTAAATGATGCTAAAGGAAGCCGCATTATGAATACTTAAATATGGGGGGACGGTAGCTTTAGCTTATAGAGAAATCTAAGTTAACAGATAGTTTCCAAAGGAAATGTTTATTTGATATTGGGTATAGTAGTAAAATTTCGGTGGAGAAGTTGGTTAAGGTTATTAGTGTAAAGGTGCCTGATGATGTGAGTGAAGAGGATGTTGTCCGATGGGTATTGGAGGGTCTTGCTCGAAGGATGGCTAAAAAGCTGGCTCTAAAATACCTTGAGGAAGGGGTAAATATAGATTTGGAGAAGGCAATCAAAGAATTTGAGGAAACGAGAGATGAGGTATGGAGAGAACTCGAAAGGGAATATAAAAAGAAGGGTATTCTTTAACTGTTGATTGTAGTTTCCTGTTTGTAATTGTCATATCAAGATGTTATTCAAAAGGGCATATCACATTATTGAATAGTATTTAGCTAAATAGCAAATGTTTGGAGGCTTCTTTTTAGAGCTTCATAAATATGATGGGAAACTTAGGGTAAAATGGATGTGTTGAGTGGAGCGATGAGTTTATAGATTTAAAAGTGATTAGCATCATTTAGAGCGTTATGGAGTTAGTGAAAGTTTTGGATAAGTGGGGTAGGCTGGTGGTTCCGAAGGAGTGGAGGGAGAAGTATGCAAGGAATGGGCTTGTCCTACTGAAAGTAGAGGGGGATAAAATAATTATAGAACCATATGAGTTGCCAGACTTAACTAAGTACTTCGATTCCATTGAGGTTGATTTGAAGTCTGACCTCACAGATTGGAAGGCTATTAAAAGGGAGCTCTTCAATATTCGTTGATGTAAGCCTATTTGTTTGTAGAGTATGTGTAAGGTGATTTGCTGAATTTGTGGTTTTATGTGAGGTATGTTAGTGTGAAGCCTATGGCGTCATTGAGCCAGTGTCCCATCATTATTGGTATTAGTCTTCTGGTTTTTGTGTATATTGTGCCTGTTATTATTCCGAAGATTGTTGTGAATATTGCGTTTATTGTGAATCCGTGGTATAAGCCGAATAGGGTTGCTTGAATTAGAATTGCCATTACGGTTTTACCTGTAATATTTCTCTAGTTTCGTTAATATGTATCCTCTCCAAGCAAATTCCTGCATATGAAAACATGCATAGGATCTTAGCTAGGTCTCAAGCAATTGGAGAAATTGAGGTAAGGCTGACGTGTATTCACAATTACTTTCACAACTTCTTCGTTCGTTCTAGTAGTACGGCTAGAGCCTCATTTGCACTATCCAACTTCCTATTTAGAATATTGTTTTGCTCAATGACCTGTGCGAGGAAGAGTATGGTTATGATTCTGAAGGCATCTTCATCCTTCATGGTCTTCAGCCTTTCATAAATTGCCAATATAGTCTTCGCTGCTGAGGGTGCAGTTGCAGTTATTACGTCGATAAGCCATGAATCCAACGTCCACCACTACTATATGCATTATTTGTTTCATATAATAAAGTTTATGTTGGAGTTATCCTTTGAATACAAGTTCTATAGTGGAAGTAGCTTGATGGTTGGGTGATTGCGATGGATCTTTGAGAGGCTTAATAGAATTCCCTTAAGATTTCAAGAAGATGTGTATTCCCATTGTAGACCACAGGGTAGTAGAGATGGGCATAGTTAAACTAGGCATGTGCATGATAAAACTTGCTCAATAGGCTTAAAACACCATACCACTAGTTTTAACTTACAAGTTTAGCATTAGATAAGCCATTACCTTCGCATCGTTTACCATGTTGTCTATTTTTGCATATTCGTTGGGTGTGTGTGTGCTGTGTCATCTATTGTGGACCATACGGCGGCGGGTATACCTATCCTCCTGAAGAATGCTGCCACTGTTCCTCCACCTATGCCTCCAACTTTCGGTTTGATGCCTCTCAGTTCCCGTAGGGCTTTAACTAGCTCTTGAATTATTGGTGAGTCTGCTGGTGTTGGTGGCGCTGCATCTGATCGCTCAATAATCTCTATGTCGAGGGTCGGGTACTTTACACCATCGAATACCTTCTCATATTTACTTGACACTTGGTTGAATACTGTTTTGAAGTCTTGTAGGAGGGCATCCACATTGTATTCTGGTAGTATCCTGCAGTCGTATACTACTTCGTGTTCGCCTGGAATTATGTTTGGGGATTCTGATGGGTTTTTAACCATTGTGGGTTCGCATGTGGTTATTGGTGGGTCGAATAGCTCATTCCTAGCACCATACCTTTCCCTGATGAGCTTTTCAAGGGCTAAAATGTATTCTGCAGCTACCCTGTGGGGGTTCAGCCCCCTTTGGGGTGTGCTGGCATGAACTTGAATCCCCCTAAATTTCAGCTTAACCCACAATATGGATTTCTCAGCTACCTCTATGAATTCGCCATTACTGGTTCCATGGTCTGGCACAAGCGCCAAACCCCTCCCATTAAACATGTATCCATAGTTTTCCATTAGATGTCCAAGACCATACTTTGAGCCAGCCTCCTCATCGCTGACAAATGCCAATACCACAGTCCTCTTAGGCTTAACCCCCTCCTCTAGAAGCAACTTGGCAGCTAATAGTGAGGAGACCATTGATTGACCATTATCCTCAGCACCTCTACCATACACTCTACCCTCCTTAACGATGGGTTGAAATGGCTTAGTCACAGTCCATGCGTTGAGATCTCCTGGGGGGACAACATCTAGATGTGTTAAAACCCAGAACTTATCTTCAACACGCCCCTTAATGAATGCCAATATATTTGGCCTAACACCACCCTTAGCCTTAGGGTCACGTGCATTTATGACTTTAATGTCATCGAAACCCCACCCACTAATAGTCTCATAGAGAAACATTGCCTTATCATATTCACCCTCACCACCATAAGCTGGATTCACAGCAGCCCTCTTAATAAGCTCAACTAGTAAGTTAACACCATAATCTCTTAGGGAATCTATCTTCTCAAATATCCTCATACTATGATCCCTTATACCTATTAAGATGGGGAGAAGTATAAATAGATTGGGAGTGTTAAAGAAGGCTTCTTAAGCTCATTGATGTAAGTACTATTATGGTTATGGTAAGCATTAATACATGTCCCCTTTAAGGTATATCTCATTCATTTAGGATTCAATCCCTATTGAAGTGTTCCAATATTTTCAGCGTGTTTGGCTTCATTCCATAACTTTCCTTAGCTCCCTTTCTTGGAATGCTTTGGAGATGTGGAGCCAATCATCATACAACTTTATAATTCTAAGTCTATCTTCGAATAGTTCATCTTCATCTTTGCAGAAGATAACCTTCCCCCTCATTAGGATTTCATGGTTTAAGCTGAATGGGGCAAAGTTTATCACTACAACGTCGAGGTTGTCCATTTCCATGTCTCTTATAAAATTCTTCAGGAAGTTGAATAGTTCACTCTTATCCAGTCTATCTACCTTCACTGCCAAATCAATATCGCTTTCACCTTTAATGAATCTACCCTCCACGATGGAGCCGAATAGTATTGCGTAGACTATCCCATACTTTTCCGCAATTGCACTCACCCTTTCAGAAATATTTTTGATAATATCCAAATGCTTCTCCATTTATGATGGGAGGTAACTTCAATTATTTAAGTATTTTATTTAACTGGCTTTAGTTTAAATTG
>Ga0080004_1113135_pt1 | contig 12367 bp, 11 predicted proteins | sample WasSprMetagenome_FD_69207 | JGI IMG/M metagenome (GOLD analysis project Ga0080004, IMG submission 69207) | Sulfidic aquatic microbial communities from Washburn Spring, Yellowstone National Park, USA - WS (SPADES assembly) (version 2) | ecosystem: Environmental > Aquatic > Thermal springs > Hot... | reverse complement strand
TTGGCCGGGGTGGGCCCCGGCTTGGTAAGCCGGGGGTCGCGGGTTCAAATCCCGCCCGAGGCTTATTATCACTAAATAGGACTTGGATAGAATCTAACCAAACATCACTTGGGTAGATATTACATGATAGTCCGCTTCTCATCTCTTACGCTTCTTGGGCACCAAATACCTTTTTGAACATTATGAGTCTGCATTACTGTCTAAGTTACGAACAGGGCTCGTTTTTGACACCTATAGCAAAAATTTCTATGCGGTAAAAATTATGCGTCGCTACATCGCCTTATTAAAAACGCGAATTCGCCAGCCTTAGTAGGTCTATTTCAATAATTAGCAAGCGTTTGCTCTTCTACAGACAATAACTCCTTTCTGCTCCAGTTCTTTTATCTTTTCCTTAGGGAATCTCAAAACTTCTTTAAGTACTTCTTCTGTACTATAGCCCAGCGGTAGCCCAGGAGTTCTTACTTCTCCAGGAGTCTCTGAAAGTTTTAAAGTTGAGGCTGGAATTATTAATTCTCCGAGTTCTGGATGATACACCTTTACTAACATTTTTCTTAATTTAACTTCCGGATCATTAAGAAGGCTTTCTATGCCTCTAACGGGTGCTATCGGAAAGTCCACCTTAGTCATCATTTCATACGCGTCTTTAACTGTGAGCTTGCTAGTCCATTCTTCAACTATTTTATCAATTTCATCCCTATGCTTTGCTCTTTCTTCAAAAGTTTTGAATCTCGGATCATTCACTAGTTCCATTTTGCCCATGGTGGCTAAAAGTGAGTACCATTGAGGATTCTCCCCAGCCAATACAGCCACATATCCGTCTTTTGCCTTATATATATTATACGGTGCCTGCATTGGAATAGCGTTCCCTAACCTCAAAGGATATCCTTTAAAGTAGTAAAATAAATGTTCTAGTAACAACATCACAGCGACATCGTAAAGGGTTACGTTAATTGATTGTCCTCTACCAGTTTTTTCCCTATAATATAATGCAGCAACTACTGACAGTGCGGTTGCAAGTCCTGCCGCATAATCAATAATAGGAGGCCCACACCTTACCGGGGGATCGTTAATAAAGCCGTTAGAATAGGTTAAGCCGCTCAAACTTTGCAGGATGATATCGTGCGCTGGTACATCCTTGTATGGGCCTTCATTTCCGAAACCTGACAGGTGTGCATATATCAATCTAGGATTAACTTCTTTCAAGATGTCATACGATATATTAAGCTTTTTAATAGTAGAGTACCTGTAGTTGGTGAGAAAAACATCTGATTTCTTTACAAGCTCGTAGAGAATTTGTCTTCCTTCTTCTGTTTTAAGATTTATGGTGATACATTTTTTATTAGCATTTATCATTGCAAAATAGAGTTCCCCCAGTCGACGAGCCATCTCTCCATTAGGTGGCTCAACCTTAATAACTTCTGCGCCTAATTCAGCTAGTAGCCTTCCTGCAAAAGGGCAGGCCAAGACGTGAGTACAGTCAAGGACTCTAACTCCGTCAAGCGCTCTTGGCATATCTTTCAATAACTATAACAAATAACACCAATTTATTAAGTTATTCTACCTCCACTCTTCTTTTCGGCACCATAACGTTATGATATGCCTCTAAAACTACTTCATTTTTTCCATTTTTAACTTGGTAAAGCATTGTAACTATCCCGAAATCTGGCTTGCTTCGACTCTCCCTTTTCTCGACTATTTTGAATTCAAGATGTAGTGTGTCTCCAATGAATACCGGCTTGACAAATCTCACATTATTCCATCCAAGACTTACCGCGCGAACTCCGTCAAATAAACCCGTTCTATACACTAGTCCTTCTGCAAGGGCAAGTACAAAAAGCCCGTGAGCCACTCTTGTTTTATATATTGAATGTTGCTTACAGAATTCTTCATCCATATGAATAGGATTAAAATCCCCGGTTAAAGCCCCAAAAAGTACAATATCAGTTTCAGTCACAGTCCTTCCACTTGTTATAAAAGTTTCACCAACTTGAAGGTCTTCATAAAATCTTCCCATATTCTCCATAATTTATTACTTGATTGTTATATTTAGGTCTTTCGTTTTAGAAGACAACAATTAGAATTAAGCTTAAATCAATATCTACAACTCTTTTGTAGGTCTCTTAGCACTGACGTTTTATGACCACATTTGTTGTGTTTAATTTAGATGTAGATTCGTTTAGCACTATTATAAGATCGAGGTATTTCCTAGGAACACTTTCAGCTCCACGTCACGTATCTTTAAACTTCTCGGCAACTTTATCAAGCAGGGCTGCCGGATTCCACGCTGCTACAAATTAAAGGCTGTACTTGCCTGACACTCTTAATAATGCCTCCATAAGATAGTAATCACCAAATATTATCTCACTATCTGAGCCTTCCAGATCTTTTCTGTAGCAGCCATGGAGCAACATGCCTTTAGGACGATTGTCAAGAGGTGAGATTGGCGTTAAATATTTAGTTACTAAAGTACTTAGTATGTTGTTTGCGTACGAATGATACGATGAGCTCTTTTGCTCGATTAATTCATTAAGAAGCAAAAGAGCACTTGCAGCTATGGCTGCAGCTGATGTATCTTTATTAGTATTTGGTATTTTTGGATCTTGAAAATCATAAAAGGGTATAGGGTCATCTTTGGGGAGATTATTGACAAAATAGTCTGAAACTTTCTTAGCGTTTTCGAGAATAAAATCTTCTCGAGTATATGAATATGCTAGCGCAAGTCCGTAGATTGCCCATGCTTGGCCCCGAGTCCAGCAACTTTCAGAGCTAAAACCTTGATGAGTATGCTTATAAAGTATTTTACCTGTGTGTGGGTCAAAATGAACAGATTGATAGGTTGAACCGTCTTCCCTTACATGCCAATTTATCGAGGTTTTTAGATGATTAATTGCAATTTCGTAATATTTAGAATTGTCTGTTTCCTTCCATGCCCACCAGAGAAGGGGCAAAGCACTCATCAAAGTGTCTATAATTGTATCGTTTTCTCCCGTATGGTTTGGGATCTTGAAATATGTGTCAAAACCTCTGCCTAAAGGTATGATTTTAACTTTTGGGTTGTACAACATTGAAAGCGAATCTGCTGCCATAATTGCTATATCCTTGAGATACTCATCTTTTGTTATCTTATAGCCAAGAACTGCTGAGTAGTAGAAAAGAAAACCTAAATCATGTGTTTTCTCCTTCACTCTATTCCTGAGTTTATCTATGAGCATTAAAGCCTTTTCTTTATAAATATTTTTTTCGGTAAGAGTGTAAGCATGCCATAGCATACCAATCCAAAATCCTTCCATCCAATGTTCACCCTTTGAAGTAACCCATTTCCCTTCTGCGTCGGTATAAAGAGGAAAATTATCTTTAACTTCATGTAGAGTATTATTTATTCTTTCTAAAACATACATTAATGCTGTCATTGCGTTCATTTTACCACCACTTCTTGATTTTTTTATTAATGGAATTTTATAAATTTCATTTAAATGAACGTCTCAATAATTCTTCAATTTGTTCTTTCGAGGCATGTCTTGGTGAATGAGCATAATCGTAGTCTTTAAGCGCAGCCTCTGCCATTTCTGGGATATCTTTCTCACTACCGCCTAGGACACCCCATTTCTCTGGAATTTCTATATCCCTAGCTAGTTGCCATATTGCCTTAACAGCAGCCTCCGCGGCTTCTCTTCTTGAGATATTGGTGGTATTTATTCCCAGAACTTCAGCAATTTTTGCATACTTATCTATACATGCTGGTAAATTAAACTCCATAACATATGGTAGCAAAACAGCTAAACATACCCCGTGCGGCCAGTCATAATGTCCACCAAGTTGATGTCCTATGCAATGCTCTAACCCAGCCCCCACGTTAAGAATACATATTCCCGCGTAAAAATTCGCAAGACACATACCGGTTCTAGCCTCCAAATCATTACCATTATAATATGCACGCCTAAGGTATTTTCCTACGAGTTTAATGGCCTCAAGAGCTGCAACCTCAACGTAGGGGTTTGCATCGGTATTAGTATATCCCCCTATTGCATGTGCAAGAACATCCATACCGCAAGATGCAGTAAGTTTAGGTGGCATACTAATCATCATGTTAGGATCTTCAATAACTACGTTGGCTTGAATGTTTAAGTCAACTATAACTTTTTTAGATTTCTCCTTAGTATCCGTTATAACTGCTCCTCGAGAAATTTCAGAGCCAGAACCAGCTGTTGTATTAATAGCTATGAACGGAGGAATTCTATTGGGGACTTTATTAATTCCGACATAATCAAAAATCTCTCCACCATTTGTTACTAATATACCTATACCTTTTGCACAATCATGAGAACTACCCCCACCAACTGAAACTAGGAAATTGCACTCATGATCTCTGTATACTTTAACGCCGTCATAAATATTTTTCTCTCTCGGATTAGGTTCGGCTCCAGCAAACACAACAGTGTCACACCCGACTGAAGAAATCTTTGAAGCGACAGTTTCTGCTATACGCTTACCAAACTCTGTTTTATCACTGACTATAAGCGCCTTTTTTCTAACCAGTTTTAATGAAGTAATTGCTACAACTATTTTATCAAAGCTTCCAGGTCCCATATATACTATTGGCAATGGTTGTATCTGGTAACTCATGATACCATCTCACCGCCTCATCTAAAGATACAACAGAAGCGACATATAAACTTTAAGACAATATGCATCTTATTTAAGCTTAATCCTCAAAGTCTGGGTAGTGTCCGGATAAGCATTTTTATCCACCTCCTGCTCTCGAGGCTTGTTAGTATATTGTGAATTGGTTTAGGAATAGTTTGAGGTTTTTGATTCCCTGTACGTGATTTCTTGCGCTTAGCTTATGGTGGAATACTATTGTCCTCTCCTTTAGGTGCCTGAAGAGCCTCTCTACCCTGTTCCTCATGCCGAACCTCTCATACCTATACTCTAGTCCGAGCCTCTCAAATGCCCACCTATACCATGGACCGCCATCAACTATGACTAGTGGCTTGTTGGTACACATCCTTAATGCTTTCCTGAGGAATGATGGGGCGTTTAAGGTAGTGTACTGCTGACTTGCTTATATGCTCCAAAGCAATGCTAAGAACCCTAGAGATCCTCCTACAGCCTCCATGAAACATATAGTCCAATACTGCTAGGACCTTAACCTCCCTACTTTTTTTATTACGAATAAAACAACTCAAGACCAAGGCCACAACATCCATACAAACAAAACACAAAACAACAGGCTCTCAAACATAACGCCTCATTTGGACACTATCGGCATGGCTTAGAAAAGACATAAAAGATCCGTCTGCATACTAATACTCGTGGGTAAACGAAAGATAATTGCTGAGCCGAAGGAGCTAGAAGAGATGCCTGAGCCAGGACCGAGCGACGTCTATGGAGTAGTCTCAAAGATGGTTGGGTACGATAAGCTTATTGTCGACTGTGCGGATGGAAAGCAGAGACTATGCAGGATTAGGGGTCAGCTGAAGCGTAGAATCTGGATAAAGGAGGGAGACCTAGTCTTGGTGAGTCCGTGGGACTTTCAGAGCGATAGTAGAGGAGACGTCTGGTGGCGCTTTACTAAGAATCAGGCGCTCGAACTAATACAGCGGGGCGTCATACCGGACTTCTTGAGGGCGAAGCTCGAGAAGTCCTAGACCAAAATCTGTGTTGAATAATTATCCATAAATAAGTGATTCTTAATTGGTTGTTAAAGAGTAGGTGCTCTTATGGGCAGCGAGTTGAAGATCATGAGAAGCGAGCCAGAATGGCTCTCCGATCTCCGCTTCTTAGGCAGGAAATCCTTCATGGAGCAGCCATACGAGAAAAATCCTCTCTACGTCAAGAACTATGAGCAGCTGAGTCTTGACCCTGAGTGGCTGCTCGAGAATGCGGAGCCTAGAAGCGGTGCCTCAATTCCCGCTGAGTATGCCGAGCTATCGTCATTGACAGATGAGCCAATAATCATTCACGTAGACGCTACGCCTGTCAGGACTTATGTCCCACCAGAGCTATCCGAGAAGGGATTAGAGCTGATGAGCCTCGACGAGGCTCTGAAAAGTAGGCCCAACTTGGTTAGGCAGGCATTAATGGACGGTCCATCGAGGCCGGATGAGGACAAAGTGCTCGGACTGATATATGCGTCGCTAAACAGCGGCGTAGTGGTTCGTGTTCCAAGCCGTCTCGAGGAGCCAGTCAACATCAGGAGTATATGGATATTTGGAGGTATCGGGCCAGTAACATCTGCTACCACGATTGTCTACGCCGGCGACGGAGCAAGCCTATCCATGGTCGAGGAATACCACTCATACGGGGATGGAGGACTTGGATTCTTGGGGCACCTGATACACATCTGCGATGCTCCAGAATCGCAGGTTAGACACGTAGCCATAAACGACGCCTCGGAGAGACACGAACTAGCAGTCTACAAGCGCGCCGTCCTAAGCAACTACGCGTCACATAGGTGGATAGGCATACAGCTCGGTGGCTCGCTAGCACGAATCAGGACAGACAACTATCTCAAAGGAACTGGAGCGAGGACAGACGCGCTAGAAGCATCAATGATCTCTAGCAGACAGAAACTAGACATGACGATTAACCTCCATCATTTCGGGGAATCAACCACTGGAAGGGTCGTGGCGAAGAGCGTCGGAATGCAAAGCTCGAGATCAATACTAAAGGGAATCATTAGGATTGATAGGCAGGCGAAAAACTCCGTTGCATACTTAGCGGAGCACGCAATGCTTCTCGGCAATCAAGCGAGAGCAGAGGCAATACCTGGTCTCGAGATAGAGTGTAATGAGGTCAGAGCTACACACTCGGCAAGCGTCTCGCAGATAGACCCAGAGCAGATCTGGTACGCCATGAGTAGGGGGATACCGAGGGACGAGGCTGTCAAGATGATAGTCCTCGGGTTTTTTGAGCCACTAATCAGCGAGGTAGACCTAAGAGAGATCAGATGGAACATGAGGTACCTGCTAGAGAAGAAGTGGATGGGCGAGGCGGGCAGAGAGCTTGAACCAGAGTCCCTGATAGACGTCTACGTTGAGCCTGAGGACGTGGGCAAGACTCCAGAAGACATATTCGGCAAACACTACAAATACATAAAGCAAAAGGCCTAGAAGAATCCGAATAGTTTGCCGATCAGGATGATTAACAGAACCGCGACGCCTATGGCTATGCCGCTGACGTTTATGTTGCTGCTACCGCTCTGGATACTCCTAAACACCTCTACGAACTTGACGAAGGCAGAGGCAGTTGCATAGTTTAGCCCATCTATGACCTTCTCCTCGACGTATCTCTTCACCGCTCTGCCTAGGGCCTGCAGACCATTGACGAAGACGAGCGTGTAGAGGTGATCGATGTAATACCTGTTGACGAGGAGTCTGTGGATTCCTGATAGTATTGGTCCGCTCCTTAGCGCCTCTGTAGGTATCCTCCTCGAGATGAAGAAGAGGTACGAGACTCCAAGCCCAACCGACAAAATGACCCCCGAGAAGAGATATGTAAGCGGAGAGACAGAGACGTGGTGAATCCCCATGTATTCTAGTAGTGCCTCCTCGACTGGTGGTAGTCCAACCACTGCTGAGAGCCCAGCAAGAACTATGAGCGGGGCAGTCATGACTGGCGGAGACTCATGCAGGTGCTTGTGAGTATCTGATTGTCTGGGCTCGCCTAGGAAGACCTTCGAGAGCCACCTGAAGCTGTATATCACGGTTAGTACCGATGCGAGGGCCACTAGTGTCAGGGCGAGATAGTTGCCAGACTCGAGGAGCGAGCTGAGGATGAAGTCCTTGCTGAAGAAACCGCTGAAGGGAGGAATCCCAGAGAGGCTGAGAACACCTATGAGCGACGTGTAGAACGTGACTGGCATGTAGCGTCTCAGACCACCCATCTCGTCCATGTTATTCGTAGCGACCACATGTATAACGGAACCGGCCGCGAGGAAGAGGAGGGCCTTGAAGATCGAGTGGCTGAGGACATGGAATGCGCCTCCAAACCATCCAGATGCCGTGCCGACTCCGAGAGATGTAAACATGAGTGCGAGCTGACTAATAGTGGAATAAGCAATCACCCTCTTGATATCGTTCATGACTAGGCCCATTGATGCTGAGAAGATCGCCGTGAATGTTCCGATCATTATAATTGTGCTGTACCAGTCTGAGAGTTGCTGAGTCGTGAAGTACTCGAACGGCACCAGACTCATGCTGAACCTCGCGACTAGGTATACGCCGGCCTTAACCATCGTCGCTGCATGGATCAGGGCGCTAACGGGGGTTGGGCCCTCCATAGCGTCGGGGAGCCATACGTGGAGCGGAAACTGCGCCGACTTACCCATAGCTCCTCCAAAGGCTAGGAGAAGAGCGAGGACCAGCACTGGGTAGAATTCTCCCCCCAGTTTTGCCGTCTCCTCGATTGTGTGTCTCAGCCCAAGTATGCTGATGGTTCCGAACCTCGAGTAGAGTATTAGGATGGCTGTCAGGAGCATTACGTCACCAATCCTAGTCGTGATGAATGCCTTTATCCCTGCGAGCCTAGCCTCGTGCCTATTGTAGTAGAAGCCTATCAGGGCGTAGCTGCAGACCCCGACGATCTCCCATCCGATGTATAGTCCGAGCAGGTTATCAGACATTACTAGCAGCGTCATGCCGCCGATGAAAAACGTCATGAAGAAGTAGTAGCGCGGAAGCCCGGACTCGTGGGCCATGTATCCCAATGAGTAGAGAAGTATCAGCGAGCCGATCCCGGTGGCTATGCAGGCCATCATGACTGAGAGGGGGTCGATCAATACGCCGAACTCCACGGTCCCTCCTCCAGGAACCGGTATCCAGCTCACGGCCCTGTCGATCGAGTTCCCGCCCCACGCGTCCGGTATCATTGAGATGGAAAAGACAGCGGCGGCGAAGCCCAGCAAGACGGAGTAAACCTCACCGACTCTTTTCCCGGCTTTAAAGAAGATAGGCACGAGGACCGAGCCGACGATAGGTATGAGCCAAGATGCCCACTCAGCGAATGGTAACATCTATGCCACCGAGCTTCAGCAATTCAATAAAACTTATCAATATATAAAATGTTGCTTAGTGTGTCCTTGAAATATTTTTATTAGGTGAGGCGTAAAGGTCATGTTGAATTGAGGATACTGCAGATAAGTGACATACATAGTAGCAGGATGGCTGAGAGGATTCCCAAGACGGTTGAGGAGAAGGGATGCGACATCGTATTCGTTGCGGGAGACATAACCAACTTTGGGACCGTGGAGGAGGCTGAGAAAATCTTAGGCATCATCGCAGGCTCAGGCAGGCCGGTCTTCTTCGTCGCCGGCAATTGCGACCCGCCAGCACTGCTGAACCATAGGCCGATGAACGAGAGGATAGTCAACCTCCACCTCATGAAGTATTCTTTTGCCGGGTACTGGTTGGCTGGGCTTGGCGGAAGCTTAGTCACGTCTCACGGAATGACGCTCATAGAGCTCAGGGAAGAAGAGATTGCCAGCATGTTGAGTAACATAGTCGGCGTCGAGAAGCCCTCAATACTCCTGAGCCATAACCCACCATACGGGACTGACGCTGATAGGTCAATGAACGGCGAGCACATCGGCAGCCACGCTGTTAGAGAGTTCGTCGAGAGGGAGGCCCCAATACTTGTTAGCTGTGGACACATACATGAGGCGAGGAGCGTCTCTAAGCTTGGAGACACACTCGTCGTCAATGCTGGACCCGCTAAGAGTGGCTACTGCGCAGTAATCGAGATAGGACCAGACGGTGTCAGAGCCATGCTAGAAAGGCTAGTATAGTATGAGTAGCATAGTAGAAGGTCTCCTAGGGCTCGCAGACGAATACTTTCTACCATGGGGCCCTTTGGGACTAATGGTGGTCTCATTCATAGAGGCGATATTTTTTCCAATCCCGCCAGACGTACTACTCATACCGCTAGTTCTGCTTGACCCAAAGAATGGGCTACTCTACGGAGCGCTCACGACGCTTACATCAGTGGCAGGCGCGGTGGTTGGATACTACGTCGGATTGAGGGGCGGTAGGCCATTGATGAAGAGACTCATAGGAGATAAAAACTTGGGAAGAGTGGAGGCTTTCTACCAGCGATACGGAGTTCTTACGGTCGGGTTAGCGGCGTTCACCCCGATTCCCTTCAAGGTCTTTACGCTAACTGCCGGGATCTTTAGGCTTAGAGATATGCGTGGATACGTTTTGGCGTCGCTGGCCGGAAGAGCTGCTAGGTTCGTTCCAGAGTCCCTATTATTAATGCTCTACGGAAGATCAATACTTGAATATTTAGTGTCGCAGTTCGAGTTTTTCACTATAACGGCTGCTGCAGTCTTCTTAGCCGGTTACTCACTGTACAGGTATCTCAGCCGCCGTAGAGCTCGCGGGCCTCTGCTTCCTCCTCAGCAGCGGTCTCCTTGATTACTGCCTCGCTCAGGCCGAGCTTGGCGAATATCGGTCTCAGGTCGGGGACGGGCTTCTCGGCGAGCTCCGCTGAAAACTTAGCTATCTTTGGGAGGTACTTCGCGTAAACGTTTAGCCTCTTCTTTACTGCCTCCCCCCTCTCTATCCTGCTTAGGTAGATTCTCAGCTCTCTTGCGCACTCTCTTATCGCGATTGTGAGTTCCCTCTCGATTTCAGGCCTGTCCGATATGGCCTCCTTACCCACAGTCTTGTAGGGAACCTTTGGGGAGCATATGCTTGTGAGCACTGCGAGCCTCTTAATCTTGGGCACCTTGTAGCTGTTCCAGTCAATCCTCTCGGATATTACTTTCCACGAGACGTCTGCCCTCTCGTCGTATAGGAGGGGGATCTTATTCGCGAATCTCAATAGATGGATATCCTCGCTTTCAGGAATGTTTCCTCCATAAGCAACTGCCGCCTCGATTATGAATGGTATGCCTGAGTAGCTTGCAGGCGGACGCTGAACAACGTGGAGAAAGTCAGGATTGTAGACCGCCCTGATTCCAGCCTCTATGAACTCAACTCCGACGGGGCTCAGAGAAGATGTGTCAGGCGCCCTAAACTTTCCATAAGACTTGATAGCCTCGACCAGCGCAGTCACCTGATCGACCGTCAACTGCTTCACCTTAGTATTCGGATCTATATTGGCGAGCTTCAGGACCTCGAGCGCAGTCTTTCTGCCGACTCTCTGGAACTCGTTTGTGAGGAATCCGACGACATCCCTCGCGCGGGTATTTGCAATCAGTCTGTTTATCGTCTCTACGTCAACCCCGAGTGGATGAGGCTTGGCCTCCCTCGGCGGCTCGGGCGTAGTCTCCTTTACGCGTCTAAAAACATAGAGTCTCCCACGCGGGTCTAGGAACACGATGTTTGAGTGTGGATTGATGACCGCGGTCTTAGATAGGTACTCGATTATCTTGGACTTGCTGTTGGTGTAGTCTGCCTCCAGCGTGTAGTCAACAATCGTACCGTGCCAGCCATTCTTGTTTGGATGTACCTTATGGTCGAGCACCTTGGGCTTATTCTCGACGATGTCTATCATTAGACGGTATTCGTGGATCTCCTTTTTCCCCGTGCTCGAGACGATCCTGAAGGGGTTATTGGTAGTTATCTGTCCGTAAAGCAGTGCCATCGTCCCACCCACGCCGAAGGTCCCCCTAGACTGCTTGAATCCATACTTACTGCCGTAGAGAATCGTGCCGAAGGCCTTTGGCACCTGCTCGGCCTCAACGCCTATACCATTGTCCTTAACCACAAGCCTGTAGACACGGACATCCTTCTCCGAGTCCTCCTCAAACTGCGTGAGCTCGATCCAGATGTTTGGGAGTATCCTGCCGACCTCGCATGCATCTAGCGAGTTCTCGACAAGCTCCCTGACGCTCATGTAGAGAGACCTTGAGGGGTTGCTGAACCCGGCTATGTCTCTGTTTCTGTAGAAGAAGTCAGCCGGGGAGATCTGCTCGAAGCGCTGTTCAGCCATTCTACCATAATCCCCTCTAGGCTTCCTTATAGAGCCATCCGCCAAACCTGCAGAAATATTCTATTAAGGAGGGGCATGGTCTATCCTGACTCAAGGCGCAAAGTTCATCATGTAAAGCAGTAGAACAGGATTCTCTGTGTGAAGACTTTATGCGTCTGGCCTTGGATATCCGTATATTGTTGTCTGTCCCCTTCCCCTGAATATTACCTCGTTGCCCCATAAGTCCAGCTGTGTTAGTATCCTGATATGATTTAGTCTTAGTAGGTGCTTTATCTTTGACTTCTCTGTTTCACTACTCCTATCTCTTTGACTATTCCATCCATGCTTGACAGTGTGTAGTATATTTCTCTTGGTAGTATTAGTCCTTTAGATGTCTTTATGTATCCTGGTAGTAATTCTCTAGAGCCTTCTATGAAGAATAGTGTGTTTCTGT
>Ga0080004_1129796_pt1 | contig 12369 bp, 11 predicted proteins | sample WasSprMetagenome_FD_69207 | JGI IMG/M metagenome (GOLD analysis project Ga0080004, IMG submission 69207) | Sulfidic aquatic microbial communities from Washburn Spring, Yellowstone National Park, USA - WS (SPADES assembly) (version 2) | ecosystem: Environmental > Aquatic > Thermal springs > Hot... | reverse complement strand
GCGAGGGAGGGGTTGAAAATCAGCGCGCACCCCAGGAACATCCCTATCCCCAGGCCGGCCAGTAGAATCCCATCTGCCCTCCCGCCCTGCGGCAAGGGGGTCAGGGGCTCGCGCACTGTGCGGCGCGGCCAGGTCAGCGTTCGACTGAACATAACGCCGGCCAGCAGGATCACCAGCACCGCCGGCAGGGCCCCGCTGGCGAAAAATGTGTCCGCCGAGGAGAGGATGGCACGCAGGCAGATATCCAGCGGGATCGCCGCCAGCATGCCCCAGGTCAGCGCGTAAATGCCGCGCCGCTCACGCGAGGCGAGCCAGCCGGCGTACATAGGGAGGTATACGCCGTACAGGGCAATGGCCAGCGCGGCGCACACCCATTGGACGTCCGGGTGCGGTATCACCTGGCCGGCCAGCCGCGCCGCGGCCATGGCCGCCGGCAGGGCGGAGATGACCCAGGGATGGGAGCACCGCCGGCGCAGGGCTATTGCCATCAGGGGGGTAGATACGACCAACAGGCCGATGAGCACTGCCGCCGGCAGTCCCAGGTTGGGGAAAACCCGCACCGACAACTGGGCGACAAAAAGACGCAGACTGCTGAGGAAAAAGAGGGTGGCGGCCATCGGCTGAAGCACGCGGGCTGTGCGCTCCCAGTCGGGCAGTTCCTCGGCCAGGGTCATGGTGTTCGAGTTGGACAGATTGGGGAACATGTGTTTGCCTCCCATGCGGCCAGTGATGCCGGCTCCCCTGGGACACAATACATGCATTCGGAGGGCTTGTCAAGTACCTGGGATGCAGGGGCGTTCAGTGGGGCGGGCATCGGGCGGCCTGGGGCGCGTTGACAATGTCCCCTGGCAGGGTATAATGGGTTTATACGCCCCGTTCTCTCCGTTGTCGTCCCGCGCCGGCAGCGCGGCAAAGAGGCTTCAGGAAAGCTTCTTAGGATGGTTAACCGGGTATTCATTTCTACACTGGGCTCTGAGCCCCAGGTCGTTACGCTGGCGCTGTACCTCTTGCGCCTCCAGGGTATTGAATGTTCCCGAGCGGTCGTCATTCATACGGATGACTCTGTGCCGGCCATCGGCCAGGCACTGCGTGACCTGCGCGCCGAATTTCAGGGCAGGTTGTGGCAGGGAATAGACCTGGAACTGCGGCCGATACTGGCCGGCGGATGCCCAGTGCGCGATATCAGCACGGAAGCGGATGCGCATGCGGCCTTTCGGACTATTTTTCAGGTCGTGCAAGAGGAGAAGCGCGCCGGCCGTGAGGTACACTTCAGCATTGCCGGCGGACGCAAGGTCATGTCCATCTACGGCATGGTCGTGGCCCAGCTTCTCTTCGATTCCTCCGATCGCCTCTATCACCTGCTCTCGGAAGGTCCCCTCCTGAAAGAGCGCCGCATGGTACCGCGGCCAGAAGATGAGGTGCGGCTGGTGCCCATCCCGGTCCTGCGCTGGCAGGAAGGTGCGTTTATCCTGGGGGAGATCATGCGGTATGAGGACCCGCTGGAGGCAGTGCGCAGTCGGGCACTGGCGCGGCAGGCGGAGTACGAGCGGTTGGACCGGTTTGTGCGGGAGGTGCTGTCGCCGGCGGAGCGCCAGGTCTGCGAGCTGGTGGTACGCGAGGGGTTGTCCAATGCCGAAGTCGCCGGCCGGCTATACATCAGCCAGAAGACGGTAGCCAATCACTTATCAAGCATTTACGCCAAGCTGAGCCAGCACCTGCCGCTGTCCCGCGAGCGCCCGCCAGACCGCTATGCCCTGATCCAGGCTCTTTCCGCCTATTACCGTGAACGGGGTGAGAAATAGGAAGATATTCCTATCTACATCGGGAATGTTGTCCCAGGAAATGCGCACCACGGCCTGATACAATACCCTGGCAAAGGATGCATCGCACTGCAAAGGAGGTGTGGGATTGGAGAGGACAGTGTTTGTGGCGGCGATTGCCGGCCTCCTGCATGACATCGGCAAGTTCGCCTCCCGGGCGGGGGAAACCCCACCAGGGGGGTGGGAGCAGGCAAAGCAGGAGGCGGGCTATGCCCATGCGGCCTTGAGCTGGCAGGTCATCCAGGGCATCGTGCCGGCGGGATGGGTGGAAGAACTGCGGGCGGTTCTCTATCATCATCATTTGGCCGGCGCGACCAAGGAGAACGCGGTGGACCCGGAGCTGGCGTACCGCCTGGCGCTGGCGGACTGGCTCTCCAGTGGGGAACGGGAGCCAGAGGAAGAGGAGGGGGCGAAGGGCATCCCTTATGTGCTTTCCCCCTTCAGCCGGCTGTGCGGGCACCATGCCGAACGCTACTATCCGGCCCTGTCCCTGGGTGATCTGACCATTGACAACGCCATGCCGGCGCAGAGGACGTCACAGCCGGCCAGGGATGAATTCGGACGCCTCTGGCAGAGTTTTCACAGGCAGGCCGAACGACGTCTGACAGTCATGAAGAGCGGGGAAGAGGAGGCGTTCCTCGAGGCGCTGTACGCCCTGCTCCAGGAATACACCTGGTGCGTGCCCTCGGCATATGCCAAGCATGTGTCCGACGTCAGCCTCTTCGACCACTCCCGCATGACGGCGGCTCTGGCGGTCTGTCTGACTGCCGATGGGCGTGATGTGCAGTGGTGCCGGGAGGTGATGGATGCGCTGAAGGATAAGACGGGCACTTCGCCGGCGCTGGAGCGGGAAACCGCCGTATTGGTGGGTGGGGACATCTCCGGGGTGCAGAAGTTCATTTACTCGATTACCTCCAGCGGGGCGGCGAAAAGCCTGCGCGGCCGGAGCTTTTACCTGCAGTTGCTGACCGAGGCGGTAGCGCGCTATGTCCTGCGGGAGCTGGGCCTACCGGTGACGAACATCATTTATCTCGGAGGCGGCAATTTCTTCCTGCTGGCACCGATGTGCGCGCAGGCGCGCCTGCCGGCCATCCAGCAGGAGGTATCGCGCCGGCTCCTGGCGGCCCATGAGGGCGGGCTTCACCTGGCACTGGGCTGGTCACCGGTGCGGGCGGGCGAGTTCCGCGTCGGTGAGTTCCACAACGCCTGGGAGGGCCTCCACAAGGCCATTGGCCGTGCCAAGGCCCGGCCCTTGGCCCACCTGGAGGATGAGGCGCTGGCGCAGTATCTCGGTCAGGGCATGGGTGTCGGGGGCGACCCGGACAAGACGTGCAGTATTTGCGGGGCGGAGTTTGAGAAGCCGGCGCACAGGGACACCAGCGGCGCCGAACCCCTGCGGTTATGCTCGACATGTTATGGATTTGAGGAATTGGGGACGGACTTGGCGCGTGCGAAGTGGCTGGTGAGCGCGCATTTCGCGCCGCAGGCACTGCCGGAGCACGTCGAGAACTGGCGCGCGGTCCTGCAGAGCTTTGGCATGGACTTTTGGGCGGTGGAAGATTTGCGGCAGGCGGTTGTGAAGGTCAAGCCGGCGGTGATGCTCCTCACGCCGCTGAAGGGGGGCGATGTTGAAAAGGAAACGAGCCGCATCGAAGGGGTGACGCAGGTCGAGGTCTACCGCTTCTTCCCACAGCTTGTGCCGTGGTGCGAACAACCCGAAAAGCACATTTGCACCTTTGACGAGCTGTGCGAGGCTTCCACCGGCGGGTTCAAGCGCTGGGGCGTCCTGCGTATGGATGTGGACAATCTGGGCCGGCTGTTCCGCAAGGGGTTTGTACGGAAGAACGGTCAGGGCAAAGATGTCAATCATCTGACACTGTCGCGCGTGGCCAGCTTGAGCTTTGCCCTGCGGCTCTTCTTTGAGGGACTGCTCCCGGGCTTCGCCGGCGCCGGCAAACATGCGGCGCTGATGCAGGACCGGCTGTACTTGCAGTATGCCGGCGGCGATGATGTCTTCCTGGTGGGCAGTTGGGATGCCCTGCCCATCTTTGCCCTGGAGGTGCAGAAGGGCTTTTGTCAGTTCGTCTGCGAGAACCCATATGTCACCATTTCCGCCGGCATTGCCCTGGCGCCGGAGAAGTACCCGCTGTACCAGGCGGCGGACGATGCCGGCAACGCCGAGGACAAGGCCAAGGGGTGGCGCGCAGAGAAGAATGCTTTGCATTTCCTGGGCTTTACCATGGATTGGCAGGAGGTGGCCGAGGCGTGGCGCTGGGCGCGGCAATTCAGCACATGGTGCACGGCGGAGCCGCCCAAGGCCCCCAAGGCGCTGGTGCAGTTGCTGTTGAACCTGTATGTGGGGTATGCGCAGGAGCGGGAGCAGGCGGTGCGGCGGGGGCGCTGTGCGCCGGCGCAGGTCTATTTCGGTCCGTGGATGTGGCGGCTGGCGTACTATATGGCGCGCCGGCGATCCGATTCTCATATGCCAGAGGAGGTGAAACAGGAACTGGAGGAACTGGAGAAACGATTGGTGCAGGACCCGCGGCAGATGGAAATCATCGGCCTGGCGGCGCGCTGGGCCCATTACCTGGCACGCGGGGAACGTAAGGGATAGGACATTCGAACGCTGACTTTCCACTCAATGATTGCCGGCGAATCAAGCAACAGGAGGTTTGCGATGAACCAGCCAAGAGAACGTGGGGGGAACCCTGGCCCTGCCCAGCAGTCCATGTTGACCAAGCAGGAACTATCCGAAATTTTCGAGAAGGGCAACCCGGAACTGCTGGTGAGCAAGGCGGATGCACTGGGGAGGGAGCTTGTCCAGAGAAAACTAACTACTAGTCAAATTCGTAATGTATTTGGGCAGGTCCGCCAAATCGAGATGCGCTGGAGACAGGAACCGAAGGAGTCGTATCGGCAAGCCGTACTTCTCAAGCCCAAGCTGGCCTACTATTCCAAGCGGCACGAGCCGCTGGAACCACTGGCAGAGATCCTCTCCCAAGCTCTGGACCTTATGAGCCAGGGGAAGGATGAGGAAGAGCGCTATCATCGGTTCCTGCGCTTCGTCGAGTTCTTTGAAGCAGTCCTTGCCTACCACAAGAAGCACGGTGGTCGGGAAAGCTAAGCGAAAACAGCAAAGGTTAAAGGAGGATGCCATGGCTGCGGAGAAAAGCGTGACGTTGGCTGGGCGGGTCATCATTACCGGTACAGTAGTTGCCAAATCAGGGCTCCATATTGGTGGTGCCGCCGGCGCCCTCGCCATTGGCGGCGTGGACATGCCGGTCATTCGCGATCCGGTTACCCAGCAACCATATATCCCTGGCTCCAGCCTGCGCGGCAAAATGCGCTCGCAGTGGGAGAAGCTGACAGGTGTGAAGCAAAATACGTCAATTGGCAAACAGGTTAAGATTCATACCTGTTCCGAAGCCAATGAATATGAGAAATGCCCCGTCTGTCCCATCTATGGGGTCACGGGGGACAAGCCGGCCTCTTTCCCAACGCGCCTGCTGGTGCGGGATATCCCACTGGTGCCGAGCTCGCTGGAGGGAGCGCAAACCGACCTGCCGTACACCGAGGTCAAGTGGGAGGCGGCCATTGACCGGGTGACGTCGGCGGCCACCCCGCGGCAGATCGAGCGCGTGCCGGCCGGCGCCGTCTTCCAACCCATGGAAATCGTCTTCAACATCTACGAGGAGCAAGACGTCGAGCGTCTGAAGGACGTCATCACCGCCATGCAGTTGGTCGAGGACGATTACCTGGGCGGGCACGGCTCGCGCGGCTCCGGCAAGGTAGCCTTCGAGGAACTGAAGGTGGTCTGCCGCGCCGGCAAGGAATACTCCGAGCATTGCCCGAAGCCGGATATGTTCCCCACCAAACTGTCCGAGTGGACCGATGATCACAAGAATCAGCTCAGCAAATGGGTCAGGGAAGTAGTATTCCCGAAAAGCGCATCCTGAGCAGAGGAGGCCTGGCAATGCCTGAGAGGGTCTTTCGCCTGGTGCCGAAAGGTGCCGTCCATGTCGGCACCTGGGGCATCGGGCGGGAAGAAGTGCTGGATTATATTCCCAGCGACACGCTGTTCAGCGCCCTGCTGGTGCAAAGCCTGCGCTCCCAGGGGGAGCCGGCATTCTTGCCAGGGCTGACCGCTCCGTCGGCAGGGGAGCCGCCTCTGCTCCTCAGCTCTGCCTTCCCCTACGCCGGCCCGGTGCGCTTCTTCCCTCAGCCGGCGGGCGGGCCGGCGGCTGGGCCGGACGATGAGCTGGGTAAGGACTTCCGCAAAGCGCGCTGGGTCTCCGAGGGGATCTTCCATGCCCTGCGTCAAGGGCGCGTCCCGAAGGGGGAGTCAGATGCGCGCGTGAATCTGGTGCAGGGGAAAAGCGTCTGGCTGACGCGGGAGGAGCGCCGGCAGATCGTCCAGGCGCTGGGTATCCCCGACGTGCCGGGAGCGGCGGAGAGCGACCTGCGGCTGTGGGCGACGGACGTCGTGCCGCGGGTGACGGTGGATCGGCTGAGCAGTGCGTCGAACCTGTTTCACGCCGGCCGGCTGACCTTTGCCCAGGGCTGTGGGCTGTGGTTCGCCGCCCGAGGCACGGAGGAGGCGCTGGAATGGGTGAAGTCGTGCCTACAGTTCCTGGCGGATGAGGGCCTGGGCGGCCTGCGCTCGGTGGGGCATGGGGTGTTCACGCTCGAAGACACGGAGTGGAAGGTGCCGGCCCTGCCGGCGCCGGCGAAAGGGGATGCCTATTTTATCACGCTGTCGCGCTATGCGCCTCAGCCGGCGGAGTTCGACGTCGTGCTGCGCGCCGAGCAGGCCGCTTTCGCATTGGAGGTGGTCGCCGGCTGGTGCCAGGACGATGCCGGCCATCCCTGGCGCAGAAAACGCATCCGCATGGTCAAGGAAGGCGCACGGCTGGGCTGGCCGGGGCATGTGCCGGGTGCCGTGGTGGATGTGCGGCCGGCGAACGTGCCGCAGTTTGCGGAGCGCCCGGTGTACCGCTACGGCCTGGCGTTCCCCATCGCCGCCGGAGGAGGGGAGCAATGAGCAAGATGCTGACCATGTACCGCATGACCATCGAAACACTGACCCCGGTGCATATCGGAACGGGTACCACGTTGCTGCGGGATTATGACTTTGTCGTGTTTGACAACCGGACGACTCACCGCCTCAACGTGGACCGGGTGCTCGATTATCTGTGGCCGGAAGATGTGGATGCCATGCCGCCGGCGGAAAAGGACAAACTGCTCCGCACCCCGCCCGGGGAGCTGCTGAAGCCCAAGGACTTGCAGGAACACCCGGAGCTGGTGCTCTATGTCATGCAGGGTGTGCCGCAGGTCAAAGGGACAGACGCCGGCCAGATCCGGGAGCAGATCAAGGATGCCTTTGGCCGGCTGTACATCCCCGGCAGTACTATGAAAGGCGCCATCCGCACCGCCCTGGCGCGGGGTCTGGCGAAGAGCGAATTTAAGGGCCAGTTCCCCCCTGTGAACAGGGAGAGGGATCGTAAAGGAAGATTGAAAAGAGAAGTGGCTGATAGTCTGATCGATCACCGGTTGTTCTGCCCGAAGGGAAAAGATGGGGAAAAGAATGGAGCTAATTACGATCTCCTACGCGCCCTGCGGATCGCGGACAGCGAGCCGATAGGGACGGTCCCTATCCTGGCCAATGTGCGGGTGTTCCGCGGTCCGAAGGGACAATCGCCCATTGAGGTGGAAGCGGTTCCCGCTGGGGCTGTATTCCAAACGGAACTCATCATGGATGAATATCTGCTCCAGAAGCAGGCCGGCGAGCTGGGTTGGGATGGGACGCGCGTGAATGCCGTGCGCAATTTTTGGATCCTATGCCGCAACATGGCGGTCCGTCAGATTCAGAAGGAGAAAGAATTCTGCGCCGCAAATGGCATGAGCACCCTGGCACATTGGTATGAAGGGTGTTTGCGTGAGCTGAAGCAGATGAAAGACACGCTGGAATGTCTCCTGCGCATCGGCTGGGCCGGCGGTTGGGAGAGCAAAACCCTGGGGAGCGAAATCCTGGCGGCTGACGAGAAGGAGTTTGGCCAACTACGGGAAGATTTCGAGCTGGGGAAACCGCCTCGCTTCAAGGGCAAATGGACCCCTTCTGACAAGTTCCCTCTCAGCCGGCGGCTTGTCGTCAACGCCCAAGGGAATCCCGTCGCGCCCATGGGCTGGGTGCTGGTGCGGTTGGAAAAGGAGGGGTGACGATGGCGCGCAAACTGCTGTCGTTCCTGGGGACGACCGAGTATCAGGAGGTGGCGTACGGCTTTGGCGGGCGGGAGCACCGCACCCGCTACGCGCCGGCCGCCCTCTGCCGCCTGCTGGAACCGGAACCGGAGGCGCTGGTGGTCTTCGCCACGCAAGAGGCGGAGACCAAGCACGGCGCCGGCCTTCGGGAGGCCGTGGGCGACTGCCTGCCCCTGGAGCTGGTGCGCATCCCCGCCGGCGCCCGCGAGGAGGAGATGTGGGACATCTTCCGCATCATCACCGAACAGGTGGCGGAAGGGGACGAGGTCTATTTCGACATCACCCACGGCTACCGTTCGCTCCCCTTCCTCAGCTTCCTGGCGCTGGCCTACCTGCGCACGGCCAAAGGCGCGGCCATTCGCGGCGTCTACTACGGCGCCTACGAGGCCCGCAAAGATGGGCACACCCCTATCTTCGACCTGACGCCCTTTGTGGAACTGCTGGATTGGACAGTCGCCGCGGACCGCTTTATCCGTTTCGGCGACGGCAGAGACCTGGCCGATCTGGCGGAGCGGGAAAAGTTGGAATGGGCGCGCCATGGCGGGGTGGAAAACCGGGAAATGTTCGCCTGGAGCCGGCTGGCCGGCAGTTTGCGCGATATCTCCCTCGCCCTGCGGCTTATCCGCCCGCACGAGGTCATGGAGAAAGCGTATGATCTACAGGATCATCTGCACAAGCATTTCGCCGGCCCGGAGGAGCGCCGCGTCTATATTGAGCCACTACGCGTCCTCTTGGAAAGGGTCGGCCAGGCTTTCGCAGTGTTGGCGCTGAACAACCCTCGCCAAGCGGGTCGGCACGAGGACCTGCGCCGGCAGAAAGCCCTCATCCGCTGGTACCTCGACCATCAGCAGTACGTGCAGGCGCTGGCCTTGGCGCGGGAGTGGCTTGTCTCCTGGGTCATTGCCCGCATGGGCCATGCGGATCAGATGTACGACAGGGAACTGCGGGAGCAGGCGGAGACAGCCTTGAGAGAGGCCGGCCGTCGCCTGCGGGACAAGAAGGCCGGCGAGACCGCCGGCGCGGAGAACGCGTTGGAACCATCCATTCCCAAGGATGTGGCGCAGTTGTGGGACAGGATCACGGAGCGCCGCAACGATCTCCTGCACGCCGGCATGCGCGAACAGCCCGTGTCCGCGAAAACGGTGGTGGACGACGTCGCTAGGTTCGTGGAGAGCATCGAGGAAATGCCCATACCCGGCGCAGATGGCTCGACATAATGGAGCACCGCGGAATCTCAATGGCCCATCATCCTGGTGCGGAGGGTACCGCATGATATTGTTGAACTTCACGCATCCATTGAGTCATACACAGCTACAGCAGTTGCAGTCCATGGTGACGGAGCCGATCGAGCGGGTCATTCATATTCCCGTACAGTTTGCGCATGACCGATCGTTTACGGAGCAGGTGCGGGAGCTGGCGGATGCCGCCGGCCTGCTCCCGGAGGAATGGCAGGGGACGCCCCTGCTGATTATCCCGCCGTCCCTGAACTTCATTGCCGTCACCCTCATCGCCGAACTGCACGGGCGCATGGGCTATTTTCCCCCCATTGTGCGCCTGCGCCCGGTGCAGGATACCCTGCCGCCGCGCTATGAGGTGGCGGAGATCATCAATCTGCAGGCAGTGCGCGACGCGGCGCGCACCCGGAGATGAGCCAGATGTTGACCAGCCTGGTGATGGAACTGCAAAGCCCCGCCGGCGGCCTGGTGCCGCTCAATCACGGCCGCGCCAGCCACGCCCTCTTCCTGCGCCTGGTGGCGGAGCGCGACGCCGGCCTGGCGGCCGAACTGCACGACGCCTCCGGCCCCAAGCCGTTCACCTGTTCGAACCTGATCGGCGGCCGCCGGCAGGGCAATCAACTCGCACTGACCCCCTCCACTCCCCTCTGGTTGCGCTTCACCGGCCTCTCGGCGCCGGTCAGTGCCGTACTGCGGGACATTGCCGCCCATCCGCCGGCGGAGGTGGAGCTGGACGGCCGGCCCTACCGTCTTCTGCGCGCCACCCTGGACCCTGCCGAGCACCCTTGGGCCGGCCAGGACAACTACACTGTCATGCTCCAGCGCCGCCTGCTGGCCGCCGGCCCCATCCAGCGCCGCATCACCCTGGAATTCGCCAGCCCGACCACCTTCCATTCCAGCGGCAAGAACGTCCCACTGCCCCTGCCGGCCCTGGTCTTCGGCAGTCTGCTGGAGCGCTGGCAGGCCTTCTCGCCGGCGGCCATCAGCCCCGACCTGCGCCGCTACGCCGAGGAGATGGTCGCCCTGGCCCGCTACCAGCTCCGCACCCGTATCCTGCCTTTTAAGGACGGCTCCCTGCAGGTCGGGTTTGTGGGGCAGGCGGTCTTCCTGGCGCTGAACAGCGATCGCTATTGGGTGCATGCCCTGCATCTGCTGGCGGAATATGCTTTGTACGCCGGCGTGGGCTACCAGACCACCATGGGCATGGGGCAGGCGCGGCCGGCGTCCACCCCATCGGATGAGACATGACCACACTGTACGTCATCGAACAGGGGGCACAATTACATAAGGAAAGCCGGCGGTTATGCGTGCGCAAGGATGGCCGCACCATCCAGGAGATCCCCCTGTTCAAGGTGGATCAGGTGGTGCTCTTCGGCAATGTGGGATTGACCACGCCGGCCCTTAAGGCCCTGCTGTCCAGCAGTATTGACGTGGTGTTCCTGAATCAGGATGGGCGCTACCGCGGCCGGCTGGTGGGTGAGACCCCGCCCCATGTGGCCCTACGTATGGCGCAGTATCAGCGTGCCGCCAACCCCGCCGATGTCCTGCGCCTGGCCCGCTGTATCGTCGCCGGCAAGATCGAAAACATGCGCACCAGCCTCCAGCGCTGGGCGCGCTTTCGTCCCGAGGCCGATGTCTCCCGCGCGCTGGAGCGCCTGCGCGCCGGCCTGCCAACTGTGTCTTCTGCACCGGACATACAAACCCTGCTGGGCATCGAGGGGAGTGCGTCCGGCCAGTACATGTATGCCCTGGGCCAACTGCTGACCAATCCCGAGTTCACTTTCTGCCGGCGGGTGCGCCGGCCTCCCACCGACCCGGTCAACGCCCTGCTGAGCTTCGGCTATGTCATCCTGACGCGGCGCATGGAGTCCATTGTCCAGAGCGTGGGGCTGGACCCTTATCTGGGGTTTTTGCACGGCGTCGCCTACAACCGTCCCAGTCTGGCGCTGGACCTGATCGAGGAGTTCCGGCCGGTTATTGTGGACAGCGTGGTACTGCGCTGTATCAACGACCGATTGCTGACCCTGGCCCATTTTCAGCACCAACCGCCGGCCGACGATCAGGAAGATGAGGCAGAGCCGGCATCCCCGCCGGCGGGCGAGCGGACATCGTCGGGCGGGACATTACAGCCTATCTGGCTGACGGAGGAGGGAAAGGCGATTTTCCTGCGTGAGCTGGAGCGGCGGTTTCACGAGGAGGTGCGGCATCCGCTGGCCGGCGAGCAGATGCCATATCTGCGGGTGATGGAACAGCAGGCGCGGGAGATGGCGCGCTGTCTGCGAGAAGGGGATGCCTATCGGCCGTTTGTGCGGCGCTGAGGTATGGGCGCGCTATGTTCCTGGTGGTCAGCTACGACGTTCGGGATGACAAGCGCCGCGGCCGGCTGGCCAAAATCATGGAGGATTACCTGACGCGTGTCCAGTACAGCGTCTTCGAGGGAGAGATAGATGAAAAGCACTGCCAGGAAATGTTGAAGCGGGTGCGCAAGGCGATCGCTCTGGAGGAGGACAGCGTGCGGGTCTACCGCTTGTGTCAGGCTTGCCTCATCCGCACCGAAGTCATCGGAACGGGCAGTTTGACAAAAGACCCGGAAGTGTATATTATTTGAGTGGATATGGGCATCTGGGTACCTTAACAATAGAAATTTCCAATTTTGCGCGGACCCCCTCAGAAAGTTTAAAAAACCGTGTCGCGAAATGGGGCTCCGGAAGGGGGCGCGCGCAAAAATGGGGCGGTTAGGGCGCGGGCATATCATGGGTATATCATCAGAGGGTCTAGTGGGGATAAAAATGGGGATTCTCCCCATTTTATCCCTTCTGTGGGGGCGAACTGCGGGTTTTTCCCCCACGGCAAAAGTACCCTCTGAAAACAACGAATGCCCGCAAGGGCATTACGACTAACAGCGCGTCGACGCGCTCCGTCCAGCGCAGCGCGCGGCTCTGAAAACAACGAATGCCCGCAAGGGCATTACGACTGTTTTTCCTGCTCCTTGCGAAGTCTTTCCAATTCTTGTTGCTCTGAAAACAACGAATGCCCGCGAGGGCATTACGCCCTTG
>Ga0080004_1136989_pt1 | contig 12370 bp, 12 predicted proteins | sample WasSprMetagenome_FD_69207 | JGI IMG/M metagenome (GOLD analysis project Ga0080004, IMG submission 69207) | Sulfidic aquatic microbial communities from Washburn Spring, Yellowstone National Park, USA - WS (SPADES assembly) (version 2) | ecosystem: Environmental > Aquatic > Thermal springs > Hot... | reverse complement strand
GAATCTCACGAAGAGAGAATTGAAAGATACTGCTAACATGCCCTTCTTCATATCCTTGCCCACCTACGAATCTCAGGAGGAGAGAATTGAAAGGTAGATGAAGGTCTCGTGAATGAAGTTCTGAAAATGTTAAGGAATCTCAAGAAGAGAGAGGATCGAAAAGAAGGTTTTAACCCTAAATAAAGGCCTGACGCTCAACACCGCATAAAGAACTTGAACCGCGGTAAGAACTTGTTGCGAAACCATTTTTCATAAGATGTGAATGGCTAGTCCCGACATCTCCAGCGCTCGCATAGGTAGCGTGCATACTCATGCACTTGAAGCTCCGCAAATGGTTCTCAGTAAAGCCTTTCTAATCGTTGCAGGATCTCTTTCGTCCGTTGCTCGATTTTTGAGATTGATGCGGCATGTTCTCGCATTCCGCAGTGCGCTATATCGTTGCGCAAATTCACAATCGAATCCCAAATTTGGATAATTTCCCTGCGGTTCGGAAGCCCCTCAAACCATTTAATTATTTTTTCCCAACCAATGGGCTCTTCCTTGGGCTTTTCTTCACCTTTTTGGAGGAGCCTCTTGGCGGCTTCGCTCAACACCTTGTTTGCTAGGTTTTCACGAGTATCCTTGTCAAGCCAGCGGAGCTCACCTAGTTGAAGAATGACCCAGTTGATGAACCATTCACGCATCAGTACAGCCGCCTGCATCCACAAACCTCTACTCACGAAGTGCCTGATCAATCGAAGTTGCCTCTCTAGGTTCTCTCGATCCAGCTGATCGGGCTTATCATACGCGAAGTTCTCAGCCTCGCGACGGATGTTTCTTAGGATGGTCGCGAACGGCTTTGCCCATCTCTCAGCCTCTGAAGCAGAACTCTCCAGCAACTGTGAGAGCCCCATGGCACTGTGCATGACGTCGCGCGGGCGTGCAAGGTGTAGTGCTTGTGAGAACTTTTCCAATATGCTGGAGGCAGACTTTAGGCGCTCTGGCAGGTCCTCCTCGGCCCGCCTCTGCCACGCCTGTTGGTGGGCGCCTCGCAACCGCTCTGCAAGCAATGTGGCGTCGCTCCGCCTGATGAAGAATTCCGCACTACTCAACCAATCCAGCAGGTCTAAGAGTGGCGTCAGGTCGAAGATGGGAGCGCGTCCCCCGTTCCGCGCCTCGTAAGCCCCATAGACTATACGCTCGACCTTCACCCCCATCGTGCTTCGAAGGTAAGCGGCCGCAACGAAGACGATCATCGGAATCGAGCGGAAGGCGTGGGTTACATCAAGAAGTATCGTCTCCCCTTCACCAACTACTGAAACGACACGGTCGAAGATCTCCCAGAGCTCCCGTTCTGAACGGCCTTCAGGGATCCTGACGAACTCCACACGCCCCCCTAGAAGCTCCTTGAGCTCATCGCAGTACGTCTTCTCCTCCGTTGGCGTGGGGAGAATCTGCTTACATTGAGGGCATCGTTCGCCCTTCGGCGGGTGGTACTGCTCCACGCCCGGCGTTACGAATACGACTACCTTCTCCGGCTCGAATATGCGGGCGATGGCCTCTGGGAAGAGGTGTGTGGTCCATTCTCGCTCTCCTTTCTGATCCCGCCAGACGTAGGTAATGCGCTCGTACCTGGCCCTGCCCATGAAGGTCAGAGCCTTCATCCTTTCTCACGCTTTAAGTAACTGGACCCTTTTAGCCTTTTATGCGACCCCTAGGCGCTTATGCGTGATGAATTTCAGCACGAGGTTTTATGAGTTCCGCGCAACGCGACCTTTATTAGGAATGGTCTCAAGGAGAGAGGAAAAAGATCAAGACAGCCCGAGGTTAATTAAGAGGCACGGAATCCCGAGAAGAAGCACGTCGAAAAATTCGTAGTAAAAAGTTAATTAGTAGTAATTGATTTGGAAGAATTATGCAGTTTATTATACAGTTCAATAAAAACGTTTTTCAATAACCTCGTATGTTGTTTTTAATGCATGCGGAGCCATGCTGTGAAGTCCCTCAAACTCATTGATGGGGCCTTTAGTGGGTTAGCAAGAAAGATGCCACTCACGTCTTGACCAACGCCGAGCTCAAAGGCATGGAAGCGCGCTCCTTCAAGTGTCAAGAAGCCGAGACCGACGCTCTTGCGCCCACCTACGCTTAGGCCTACTACTTCTATTGTCTCGAGCGTTGAGGCAAGCAAGTTCGCTGACGTGCTACCTCTCTCATCTACCTCCCCCGCAATGACTAGGGGTACCTTGAGCCTTGCTCTGCTGGTCTCGACGTAATAGAGCACGTTTTCTTGTACAGTGCCAGTCCTCCTATTTATGCCGACACCGGGTCTGCGCTGAGTATCCGACGTGAGTATTGTGTCGAAGAAGCGAAGGCTTCCGGCTTTGGCCCAATTGCCGAAAAGCTTTCCGATGGGACAATAGAGGCAAAGGTATTGCACGAGGGCCCACTCTTCGTCCTCGATGAGCTCTGGCTCAACCTCGTAGCCCAAGCTGGTGAGCTTCTCTCTGACGTCTTTGGGGCTGAAGCGATTTGAAGGCCGCCCTTTAAGGGCCTCTAAGAAGTCCTTGAGGAGGTCCTTGACGTTTCTCTTAGCTTCTTCTGGCCTCTGAGCTGGCATTAACCTCTCTACAGCTAACCTCTCGAGGTCGCTCATGGGCAAGGTAGGCGCAAGTTTTTCAGCCAGCGCGCGGAATGACCCCTTCCAAGTCGATGAAGGGATCAGGAGGTGTTCGTCAGATAGCCTAAGCGTATAGAGCACGTTTCCTTCTCTCTCCTTCCCTATGTGTATTGGCCCTTCTGATTTGAAGGTCAGGAGGCCAACGAACTTAGCCTTGAAGGCTGGTTTGCCAATCGACACGTCAACCACCTAGCAACTTGCAGTACTCGTCGATTGATAAGAGAGCGTTAATGCCCGTTAACCACGAATCGCCGGATTTCACGGGTAATCCCACGTGCAATAGAGTTGCTATTGCATCCCCCGAAGCTTTTGCCAAGACAATGGAGCCGCTCTTGATCAGCTCAACTATGGGCCTGAAGCCGCGCATGAAGTCCCAGCCTGCCTGTGACCTAAAGGTTCTCCCAAAGACCTTCGTCACCGTCAGAGTTGAGCCCTCCCACACAATTCGCTTAAGTGGCGAGAGCGGTGAGATGGCCACGAAGTTCTCTTGGCCTGCTTTAAGCCATTGTGATGTATGTGGTGCTTCTCTGAGCTCAAGCTCGGCCCATCCAAAGCCCCTTGACGAACCCCTCCCCACAGTCACTTCCATTTTATCAGCTTGAAGCCATTCGGGCGCGAGAACCCAAGCCCAGAACTCGGTGCCCTCAGCTATCGCCTCGTAGTCAAAGAGCATCCCAGTCATAGCCGAGCCCCTTCCCTTGTCTATAGCGACGGAGGTGGAGCGGAAAGTCCTTACCCTGATCCTCTCCACTCTATTCCCACTCTTTGCGACGATAGATCCGTAAAGCGATTTTAGAGGCTCTCCGCACTTCTCACACGTTAATGAAGGCTTCAGCTCCTTGTTATGCGACAACGCCTCAAAGGACTCACGAGTCACGTCGATGATCGAGTTGCACCTCCTGCAATAGGACATGAACGGCGTCGCAGGCAAACTCTTGGCACCCTTCACGATAGGGTAAGCTGGCGAGGCCAACAAGTTTGGCTTTTCAGCCTCTCTCTTCAGATCCTCTCGACTTAGCCTACCACTTCGAAAGAGAGAAGTTAGGATCGCACCCCTCAACATCGACCCTGGCACGTGGTCAAGTGGTTCAACGAAGCCCCTTTCTGTCCTCCTCCGCGTAATGATGGCTGGACTCTTGAGCACTAACTTTGCCTCCATTAGCCTCACTCCATTATCCCCTCCCACAGCCAATTCCTTAGCTCTTGGAGGAGAGGGAGCCACTTCGGCTCTACGTTGGTATCGAGGGCTCCATCGTCTATGATCTTTGCGTCACAGATCGAGCTTCTTCCAAGTCTTCCAGTTCTGAGTTCTGCTATTGCTAGGAGAAGTAATGGTAATAGATTCTTCGAATGCTCGGCGATCCTCAGCTCTCCTTCGAATTCCGCGCCAGGTAAGAGATGCTCCACACTATAAAGAGCCCCCTCCATTGCTGTAAGGGTCTTATCGTCGAGGGCGACCCGAGTTACGATCAGCGACCTCGCCTCATTAATGAGGTCGAAGTCGCTGACGAAAAGTGACGAGGCGGCTGAGGAGTCCTTGCCTGGATAGCCGAATAGCTTACAGACGTCACACAACCCCTCTTTGTGTGAGGACTCTATGTGCTCTGGCCTTATTTTGCCGCAAGCAGAGAAGCCGTAGGCAGGAGCGATTTTGCTTGCGGCTGTGCGCAGGACCCCCTTAATGCTACTCCCGGGGATATAGTACACATATTTCAATTCCGAGCTCTCCGAGCTACTGACGCGCGCCTTTTTAGAGTAAACTATGTCTGCACCCATGACATCCGGTATGCCTCCGCCAACCGTGAAGAGCGTTACAGCCCTTAACCTGAGCTTGAATCTTATCACCACGCACCGCCCTTTACGAGCTTTATTAGTGTGAGGGCATCGGCTATGGGGACTGGCCCCATCCCCTCCATCGAGAGGGACTTCTTGACGAACTCGGCTAGGCTCTTGTAAGCTCTCTCCATCGCAGCCCTCCTTGAGGATCCTCCTTCTCCCCTTATCATCTGTCTGCAAAGATGCACGAGCAACTTCTCCCTCCAATACTTTGAGCCTGAAACGACACCCCAAGACCGCAGTATGGCGTTGCGCACGTCCGATAAAGTCTCTCTAATCTCCGTTTTCTCGGTCCTCGACGCTAGGTAAGCCCTCTTAAAGGCCTCAACGTACGCGCCAAAGGCTTCATCGTCGCTCCACTTATTAGGTGGAGCCACGCCCAAGACTAGGGGCACAAGCGAGTTCCAGAGCTCTGGAATCGTTGAGCCCTCGAGATCCTGCCTCTTAATGAAGTAGGGCTGTTGTCCGTCGATGTTCTCGTCGTGAGGCTTGAGTTCTCCTCGAACCCTCCTAGAGAAGCGCCTCATCCTCTCAACAGCGCTTGCCCCGGAGGGGGAGCCAGCTTCGAATATATCGAAAGCTATAGCCCCTAAGACCTCCTTCGTTGTTGGATCCTCCCTTCTAAGAACACTTCCAGCTTCCTCCATAATCTTAGAGGCGCAGTCCAGCAACGCCCATATGTTCATCTTGGCTGGTCCTGCGGCTGTTGCTACTTTCAAGCCGCGCTCGAGGCCGAGTTGTCTCGAGAACTCCTCAGCTATGAAATGCGCGAAGGGTACCGCAACCCAAGAGGGCGTGAGGACGAAGCCGTCGTCGCCTCCCATGTATATTGTCCCTAGAACTACGCGTGCAACTTCTCTTCGTGCTTTATCATGACCCACGACCTCCTCGATGCCTTTGTAAAGGGCCTCAAGAGCCTTGAAGTAAGCCTTCTTCATCGCCATGTCAACGCGAAAGCTTCTTTCAATGGCATCAGTGAAAGAGATGGCTTCAAGCATAAAGCTCCCAATGGCATTTCCATCAAACTTTATTATTGCGTAATCTCTAACACGACCAACCCCTTCTTGTAACTCCTCAGGATCGTGACCGGCTATGACTTCAATTATCCATTGAGAAACCCTTTCCCACTCAACGTTAAAGGCGTCTAACGCCTTAAAGGAGGTCCCAGCTACGTTGATCGTCGCTTCCCACTTCGACTTAAAGTGAATGTTACTTCCGACGTTGTAAAGCTTTTTGCAGATCCCGCACACGCTCCGTGGGCCTTCTGGGGTCTCGATTGTTGATTGGGCCCAGTCACCATAACATGTCCTGCAAAAGTCCTGCCCGCTTAGCCCAGGAAGGTCAAGAGAGTCTAGGAGTTCCACCTCGTGCTTCTTCACGAACATCTTATTAGCTAGAGTCTTTGAAGCGGCAACATAGCTATCACAAAAAGGCGCCGAGGCGACGACTAGCTTAAATCCATTTTTCTCGCCGTACTCTCTCGCTAACTTTTCAACATCGAGTGTCATTCCCTTGGGTAGTAGCAAAAGTATATTTCCGCCACCAGCATAAATGACCGCTTCAGGCGGTATGTGCAGGCCCTTATTTCGCAGATAATCGAGGAAGTGAGCGTGCACGAGCAACTCTATTAAGTGACTTGTCGCTGCAACGATCCTTATCTCTTGGCTTCTAAAAATGAAGTCTTGAATCGAAGCCACGTCAACTAATACTAATGATATGTCGGGCTCAACCACTTCCCCCTTTAAGCCCTTAACGACTGCGCTTACTTTAGCAAGGAATTCTTCGGTAAGCTCCTTTATTGGATCGTCCCTCACAAGTCCAGCTTCTACCAGCTTCATTCTCTTCTCGTATATTGCTTGCCAGAAGGCCCACTCATCCTCGACCTTGCCTATGAGATCTCTGATCTTCGTTAGCTTACTCCCTATTGTCCTCTCGTCCTTGACGATGTTCTCAAGCCTATCAGATGCTGACGCTAATCGGTCGGCTTCGCTAAGGACTTGACCTGGCCCAGCCTTACGATGGTGTTCTCTAATAGTTGTTGCGATGCTCTCCAACGTCTCCTCATCGACCAACTCCTTTAAAAGGTCTCTGGCCAGCTTCTCTGAGGCCTCATAATGCCTTTCGGGGTCAACTACCTTGCCGAGGTCGTGGAGTAGAGCGGCCAGCCTAATTCTAGCCTCCTCATCCCCTCTAACCTTGCCCTCCTTACGCCTAAGGGCCCAAGCAATGGCAGACGTCATTAATGAATGAGCAATTAAACTGGACGTGTTATAGCCGGGCCTCGTATCAGCGGGGAAGGCGATCCAAAGCCTATAGACGAGGTTTGCGGTCTCCTGTTCGAAAAGCTCCTTAGCAAATCCCAGCTCCTCAACCCTAAAGCTCGCCAGCTGTCTCGCGAATTCGTAAAGGTCTTCAGACCAGAACTCCTTTCTTAATTTAGGTGCCAAGAGTGAGAGCGCGTGAGCCTTGAGGGGTGTGGGAGCAACTGGTGTGACCTCTTGGATCAGAGGCGCCTTAAAGAACACCACTATTACATCGGCCAAGAGGTTAAGTCTCTCGACTTCGCTCAATCCAAGGTTGGAGGCGAGCTTTAAAACCTCCTTGAGCAAAGACCTTAGCTTCTCCATCGCCTCAGCGAAGGCCTTTCTGTCTTCGTCCGTGACTCTCCTAATGGCTACTGGACGGCCACCTTCCCAGACAGGGACTCTGAGGCCTCTGTAGATTGGGTAGGGCTCCCTGAACTCAAGCCTTAAGTCGCTCAAGCCTCTCAACCTCATCTACGTCGAGAAGCTCCTTGCCAAGCTCGTCTCGGGCCAAGCCGACGAGAACGCGCACCAGCTTATCAAGATCCTCTCCTTCAACTCGCGAGCCCGGCCTAATGCGCGAGCCCTCGACCTCAAGCATTTGCGAGAAAGGAGCTAGCTCCAGTCGTTCTACTTCGTATCTCACGACTCCGAACACATAATTGGGGTATCTTCGGTACTTCACCTTGCCGAAGAGCACGGGCTTTCCAAGGCGCGAGCTCCTTAAGCCCATCCCGTAAAGTAGCAACCCCAATTCCCAAGCCTTCAAGTTAGTGAATGTGATCGTGCCCGAGAAGGCGCTACCAGGAGGTGCTACGCGCAACTTCTCTCCAGTAGGCAGATTTACTGATGTCAATTGCACTCGATCGCTGACGAAGTCGGCAAAGGCTATGAGGCCCTCGAGGCCAGCAGTGCCGAAGAGGTCACAGAGCAAGCAGACCTCACCTCCTTCCGTATAGTCGCATGCAGGTTCACGAGCGAAACCCAAGGACTCAGACCATATCCTGAAGTGCCTCCAACCATGTTGACCGCTAGGTGGTGGCTCGAGGGGTTCTTCTGAGGCCCTAATGAGGCACGACCTGACGTAGCCACTGCTCGGTACGAAACTTAGCTCTAGGCGTGCCCTCACGTTGCCCTTCACGCTAGCGCCGGGCACCACGACCAAGCCTCTTACAGTAGTGAACTCTGCGTAATCGAGCTGGATCTCTCGACTAAGGTCTTCAACCACCTTCATTAACTGGCTCCTCGTCTTAGCAGATTCCGTAAGTCGCTTGAGGCGGGTCTCGTCGACCTTAAGCCTTAAAACCCCTGTGCCTACGTGAAGGTAGCTGTCTGAGGGGTCGCCCAATGCCCTTGAACAAGATCTTAGCCTAACAGTCAAGCGGCTGACAAGCCCGTCCAGCCTATCGCGCGGCCTTGGCTGAGATCGCTTGACCCTAACTAAGCTTTGCACCTTCCCACACCTTTTCCAGCTTGGTCAAGACCTCCCAAGCCCTATTACCCGAGGCCTTTAACCAGCCCTCAGAAGCCTCGACGAGACCCTCAAGATTTACTTCGTTATCGAGCTCGTCGAGCGCGGGCAACTTGAGGTCTTTTACTCTTGCTCCTCTTGCCGCGAATGAAAGGGCCTCAACCCTCACTTCGCCAAAGCCTCTCGTCTTGAAACCGCCTATCTTCACCCAGCCCTCGTTTAACATCTTGAGGGTCTTGGCTAAGAGGCCAAGCGCATAATTGGGCAGATTCGTGGTTCGTAGAGAGAACTTGAAGCGAGTCCCTGGCTCCACGTACTCGACTTGGTATAGTGCACCGCGATGTACAGCGCCCGTCCTCCTGTTGATGGCAATCCCTGTCCTTACGCCTATTAAAACGTCAAGAGGCTTGCCCCTCTCATCAATAGGGTACGCATCCGTGAACTCAACGTGACCCGTAAATGATGGTGCGCCGAACACTTTACAAAGCAGGCAAGCCTTCTCGTGGAAGAGCTTGATGGCTTCGAGGTTGTGCCCCTCTCTTAGTAGTGATTGAATTCTTTCGTGAAGAGTCTCTCCGCCAAGTTCTTGGCGCTCTAAGTCCATGCATGTCTCCCTGCTCAAGCCGCTACACACGTTCAAGCCCTTGAGCTTGGCGAATTGCACGGCCGCGCTCCTGAAGACTCCCTTTAGACTGCTACCGGGGATGTAGGGGACGGTCTTCTCGCCCAGCTTAATTCTGATGACTGCGAGGTCGACGGCAGAGCCTAGAGGGGCCTCTCTACCCACGCCAATCCTGAGAGGGGCCTCGTTGACCAAGTAGCCCTCAAGCATAACTTCCCTGAGCAACAGTGCGTGAGAGCTCCATGGGGTCTGGCTCACGTCAGGCCACCCTCTGAGGTCTTCACAAAAGCTCCTCCTTTAACTTCGTAAACCTCATACCTACCATCCTTCAGTTCAACCAAGCCGTAGCCAATGGTCCTTCTAGCGCCTACCTGAACCATGCCCTTAACGAGCATGTCGATTACCTGTCTCAACAACCTTCCGCGTTTATCGAGAGGCTCAGGGAATACGCGTATGTTGATTACATCCATTTTGAAGTCCCAGCGCACGCCTGGAACCACCTGCTCCTCAGTGTAGAGGACCCCGGGTTGCGCACCCCTGAAGTCCCTGTTTATGCCCACTCCCGTCTTCACGAAAGTCGGTGCGTAGCTCTCTGGATAGGCGTCGTAGACGCGTACGTGGCTGGCCAGCTTCGTGCTTCCAAAGATTCCACAGATAAGGCAATATTCACCGTTCTTCGCTTCGTCCTCGACAGCTTCAAAGTCCCAAGGGCCGTGTACGGAATGGCCTTGAGCTTTGGCGATGGACTCGGCCAAGCTTCGCAAGACGCCCTTTATGCTACTACCGGGGATGTAGGGGTTCGTTCGTCCATCAGCGAACACTATCCTGAGGGGGGCGAGGTCGACGGCAGAGCCTAGAGGAGCCTCTCTACCCACGCCAATCCTGAGGGGGGTCTTATTAACCAAAATTCCCGTAATCCGAGTTAGGACTTCAAGTCTATCGAAGTCGTCGTAGCGCTCGTTCAAGTGCTTACCTCCCAGCTATCTGTTTTAAGAGCTCAATAAGGGTGAGTTGCTCAGGCTTACCTTTGAAGTCCCCTGGGATAGCCTCGTAGACCCACTTAGCGAAGCCTAGCACTTTCCTCGCCTCTTCCTTGCCTCCTCCCTTTTCGTAAACATCGAGCATCGCTTGAGCAACAAACCTAGCCATACCTTGTCCAGACCCCAACCTTTGTGCTTGCCTTAGCGCGAAAGCCGCTGTAGCGAGCAACGCTTCCCTTCCCTCAACAGAGTCGAGCGAGGCTATGAGGTTCTCTATCTGCGCTGACCTCACACGTTCGCGGCGCGCGGCGGCTCCGATCTTGGCGCCCCAGTCAAGGAGAGAAGATTCGTCAACCCTAGCAGGGGCTTTAGTGCTCATAAATGATTAACCTCCTATTTACGACTAAGCCCCTCGACAAGTAAATTAGTTCATCGTCAATTATTAAGTCTTTTTCCCCGGGTCTAATCCCAAGACTCTTGACCTTAAAGTCCTTAACGCTCACTTCGTCCCAAAGAGGGACTTCTGTAGACTTCTCCAACTTTGTGTTTTAATAAAAGTTCGTTGCCCCTATCTGAATCGAAGGGCGCACTACCTTGTCTCTTACTCATCTTCTCCTCCAACCTTAAGCTTCAAAGACAGCAACATTTATCTTGGCTTCTCTCGATGAAGTTTTAATCGAGATCCTGAATGACCTTTGTTTATGAATCCAGCCTGAGCAAAGAATTCTTGAAAATGACCCTTAACTACCTTAAAAGCGCATTAGGAGATATTCTTCGTGAAGATCGCTCTTTTGATGCAGGGACTTACCCAAAAAAAGAAGTATTACCTCGATTACATCGCAATGTTCTAAGGCCGATCTTCCCCGACGACATGAGAAGAGTTGAGGAAGCTGCGTGGAGAATCGTGAATGAAGTAGTAAGTGAAGTATCTGAATATAAGAGGCGTGTAATCGGTGCGTTATTGAGGATGCTCAATGAAGTTCAGGAAGGAAATAAAGGATCATCGATTTTTGAGGCCTACGGCGAGAGCTCTGTGCAACCATTTTATAGGACTTTAAAGGCGCTAGCCCGCATGCAAGCGCAGATAGCTGACGTCTTTTCCAATAGTAGCTTTTTAGCCGCCTTTTTAGTTGCTTCAACACTTGAGAGGAAAATACCTCCCTCAAACACCGGGGAGCCACAAATAACTATTAAAGTCAAGGACGAGGATGTCCCTATCATCTCGACTTGGAGCTTGCTAGTCAAAAAGAGGGCGTGCCTGCTTTGTACTCCGACGCTTGCAGACTCGAGCATGGAGGAATTATGTAGGGCACTGGAAAGCATGGGAAAAGAGCTCTCTAAAGGGGAGGTGATAAAGGATATCCGTGATGATATGGCAACCTACATACAAAGCAGAGAGGTACCATCAAGGCTAAGTCGGATCACATATAACACTTTGTTTTCTTTAAAAGACGAAGGGCTCAAGAAATTATTATGTGGATATGTCATTAACCACCTTTGCACACTAAGTGAACATTTAATCCGGCGTAGTAGTGATATAAGGAACGAGGACGTCAAAGCCTATTTAAATATAGTGTTTGAACAAAGAGCTTTCTTGGAGTATGAAGCATACTCAGCGCTCATCCAGCAAGGCGTCGCCGCCATACCTCGACTTCATCTATCGATATACGACTCTGAGTTCAAGACAACGAAGCTTGAAGAAGAAGTAGACGTCGTGGCTACGGCCAATGATGAAGTATGGCTCATCGAGGTCACAAGTCGAAAGGATGAAAAAGACATAGAAAAGAAAGTCAAGAAGTATGAGAAGTTAAGATATGAGATAGACGCTGATAAGGTGGTATTCGTCTGTCTCCCTTCATTAAAGGAGTTGGTCGAAAAGAACTTAGAATCAAGTTTGGCAAGAGAGGACTTCTATTGCATTAGAATTGACAAGCTTTACAGCGAAATCTTTAGACTCCTCGCCTCAAAATCAAGACACTAGCGTTGGTACTTGGCCTTCCAGACTAGTGGCACGAAGCCTCGCTCAAGGAGTGTAACAACGCTTGCCCCCTTAAAGCTGGCCATAATCGTAGGCGATCCAGGCTTCCACGTCAATGAAGTTGCGCCAAGCTTCAGGAGCTCTGCTGGCTCTCGCTCCTTGACTAACACCTCGAAGGAGCCGTCGAGTCGAGGGTCCTCGAGCTCGCTCAAGTGTTTCTCCGCTTCAAGCGGGTCTAAGGGACCCTGCGGAGTCACCAACAAGGGCTTTAATCCAGAGAGGAGGGACCGCGCGACATCCCTCAAGAGGGATCCGAGGTTTGGACATCGCACCCAAACCCAGCCGTCGATAGGCTCGTGAAGAGGCCTGCACTCCACGGGATTGCAACCTAGCTTAACGGCAATGTACAAGACCACGTAGAACACGTACACGACCTAACTATAAAGGGTTACTGAAAAGGTCGCTAAGCCCAACGAGACAACCCTACAAGGTGCCATTAGGGAGACTCACATCGCCCGAAGGTG
>Ga0080004_1126686_pt1 | contig 12370 bp, 12 predicted proteins | sample WasSprMetagenome_FD_69207 | JGI IMG/M metagenome (GOLD analysis project Ga0080004, IMG submission 69207) | Sulfidic aquatic microbial communities from Washburn Spring, Yellowstone National Park, USA - WS (SPADES assembly) (version 2) | ecosystem: Environmental > Aquatic > Thermal springs > Hot... | reverse complement strand
TTCAAGGTGTTAAGGTCAGGTGGGCTTTCCAAGCTGCTTGGCATTATCTAGAGCAGCTTCGTCAGGGGTATTGCCGGGGGCTTCCTCGCGGAGAGGTGGGGCGTCAGCGACCCAGACGAGGTCGTGGTGAGGGAGGAGAAGTGCGTAGCCAAGGGAGACCCCTACTGCGAAGCCCGAGTCTGGGTGGAGAGGAGGAAGCAACCTCCCCCGGGTACGGCGAGCCCGCGCGCAGGGACTGCCACCGGCTAGGCATCATCTCGCCGTGTAGGTGCTCTGCGCCCTAAGGGGTGAGGGTTTTAAGCGTGCCCCAGGGTTCGTGGCGGAGGGCTTGAGATGTACGCGGTGGGAGAGTTCCTCTGCTTCCGCGACGCGCGCGATAGCGGCCAGCTTCAGGAAGCTTCTCCTACTGATGCCCTCGCTCATCTAGAACACCCTCTGGGAGGCGCCCTTCTCCCGCTTGCCGTAGAGTCTCTTCAGGGTGAAGCAAGTGATGTCCTCCTCGCCGCTGTACAAGGCTATTAGACCGTGCAGGGCCTCGGGCATGAGCTGGGACTCGAAGTCGATGATCTTTCTAAAGCTCTGCAGCTGTTTCTCAACCGCTTCCAGGGGGTCCTTCATGACATTATTAAAGAATCTGGAAAGGCTTAAATACACTTATGTTGAAAATGCTATGTAACAGCTTCTTGAGCTATCTGTTCCCCGCCACGTTACTCCCGAAGGGCGCTGGCGAGGGGGCGCGCCTCATTTGCTGAGGTTGAGCTTCTCCCTTGCCTCCTTGACGGCTTCCTCGGGTACTGCGCCCTCGGCTATCACCCTGGCTAGGAGGTCTGCGCTGGGCCTCTTCGTCCTCTTCTTCGTCTGCAGGTCCACGTGGAAGAGGCCGAACCTCATCCTGAAGCCGTCGGCCCACTCGTAGTTGTCGGTGAGTGCCCAGTGCAGGTAGCCTGTGACCGCGCCTCTCCTCTCCTCAAGGAAGTCCTCCAGGGTTTTGAGGTGGAGGGCGATGTAGTGGGGGCGCAGCCTGTCATCGGCGTCGGCGATGCCGTTCTCAGTCACCATCACGGGCTTGCGGGTCTCGACGGCTACGCTGAGCACCTCCGCGAGGCCCTCGGGGTAGACCTCCCAGCCGAAGTCCGAGGTCGGCCTGCCCGCGGCGCTCGTCGAGCGGGGCTTGCACTGGTAGCCATAGCCCTCCACGAGCACGGGTATTGCCGGGAGGCCCGTGACCAGGGAGAGCAGCCCGGTCTTGCCCGCGACCACGCTCCGCGAGTAGTAGTTGACACCCAGCCAGTCGAGCTTCCCCCTGTACCTCCCTACGACCTCGCCCTCCTTCCTCCAGTTGAAGCTGCGGTTGACGACGCCGTCCAGGACCGCCTGGATGATCCAGCGGTTGTGCAGGTAGTCGCCAGTCCTGGCCGCGGCGCCGTCCTTCTCCCTCTCCGGCCTGAGCGGGTGGAAGGGGACCATGTTGTGGATTATTCCCACGCTCGCGGGCTCGGGGCTCCCCGCGTAGGCCCTGGTCCTGTCGAAGCGCTTGATCAGGTCGTAGGCGAGCACGTGCGCCTGGGCTATGTTCAGCATAGCCCTCCTGTAGCCGTTGAAGTTCACGACTCCCGGCGGGAACCTGGCCTGGCCCAGGAAGCCCGACTCCGCGACGACGCTGGGCTCGTTGAAGGTGGACCACGTGTCGACGAGGTCGCCGAACCTCCAGGCTGCGTAGGCGGCGAACTTCGCGAACTCCACGGGGAAGCGCGGGTCCGCGTAGCCCAGGGGGCCCTTTCGCAGGTTGGTGTCTCTCGCGGCTATGGGGTCGTGCAGCCACAGGGGTAGCGTGAAGTGGACGAGGTTGAGGATGACGTAGAAGCCCCTCGCCCGGAGGTCCTCGACCACCTCGCGGTAGTGCTGCACAGCAGACCTGTCCGCTAGCTCGTCCAGCCTGGCCAGGTCGCCCTCGTCCACGTCCACGCCGACGGCGAGGTCGTCCTCTCTCTCGACGCCCACCTCCACGCTGAACGTGGGCTTGGGGAAGACCCTGCTCCACTCGACGTTCAGCCTGTACGCGTTCATCCCGAGGCTCTGCGCCAGCGCGTGGTCCTCGCGGAAGCGGTGCCAGTAGTCAATCCCGTGCTCGGGCAGGTCGCCGCTCACCACGCCCCTCCTTATGTTCTTCTCGTCGTGCACCCAGGCGAACCAGTCCGTGTTGGGGTCGATAGCCCTGCCCTCGGGGTCGCCCATCTCGAACTGGAAGCCCGCCAGCGACACTCCCCAGAGGAAGCCCCTCGGGAACGTCACCCTCCCACCCCCAGCTCCCTGGCTCTAGCCTGCATCAGGCTCCTAAGCCTGTCGATATCCCTCGGTATGATGAGCGCGAGCACTGTGAAGAAGACGAAGCAGAGCATCCACGTGGCGACACTCACCCACATGATCGCCTCGCCCAGGCCTACCTCCTCCGCCAGCAGGCCCGTCAGGAAGGGGGCTATCGCGCTGCCAATGTTCTCGAAGAAGCGCAGGTAGCCGGTGGCGCTCGACCTGAGCTCCGGCTCGGTCACGTCGGTTATGGCCGCGGAGACGTTGGGGCCTGCCATCGGTATCTCGAAGGCCGTGAGGGCTGAGAGCACGATGAACTCCTCGGTGGTCCTCGCCCTGATCGTGAGGTAGATGAGGACGGCCGAGAAGAAGACCACGACCGCGCCGAGGAGGGCCCTCCCCCTCTTGGTCCTCCGGAAGAGCCAGTCCCCCAGGAAGCCCGCTACGATGTTGCCGGCGACCATCGCGAGGAGTGCCACGACCATCACGACCATGACGAGGTCGGGCGGCATCCCCCTCTCCTCCTCCATGTAGGTCACGAACCAGAACGTGATCGCGTTCCACGGGAACACGCCCCAGAACCCCTGGAGGTAGAGGAAGAGCAGCGATTTGTTCCTGAGGAGCCTCGGGAGGTCGGAGAGCCTGGCCTTGTAGATGTCGCTCGTGAGGAGCCCCTCGAGCTCCGGCTCGCTGCTCCCCCTCGGCACGTCCCTGATCAGGAGGAGGGTCAGCAGGCCCACCACGATCCCTATGGGGCCCGTTATGAAGAAGGCGTTGCGCCACGACATGCCCGCGGCCACGATGCTCAGCGCGAGCACGCTGCCCAGTATCGCCCCGAGAGGCCCTGACGCGTTTATGAGGCCCATCGCCTTCCCGCGCTCGTAGGGCTCGAAGTAGTCGGCCACGAGGCTGTAGATCCCAGGCGGGGCGGCGTCGTCGATGCCAGTAGCCAGCCTGGTCGCGAAGAACTGCTGGAACGTCCTGGCGAGGGCGTTGAAGATCGTGGTGAAGCCCCAGATCAGCGCGGCCAGCCCTGCGAGCAGCCTCCTCGAGTAGCGGTCGTACAGGTAGCCCCACACCGGGTACAGGAGCGCGGCCACCAGGACAGTCAGCGAGAAGACCAGGCCTAGCTCCGAGTAGCCTACACCGAACTCCTCCCTGACCTGCGGCGCCACAGCCGAGATTATGAACCTGTCCGCCTCGTGAATCGTCAGGAAGGCGAAGAAGAACAGCACCACGAACCACTTGTAGCGCTTGCTCACACGGGGGCTGCCTACATCTTAATTAATATTTTTTCCTGAACCACGTTATATGCAGCGTGTAAGCGTCAAGCTCGGGCTTTAGAGGACGCGTTGCCTGCTTCTTTAATACGTTCATGCCTCCTCCTTAGGATCGTGGACGATAATCGCCTCCTCTGGTTCTTCGAGATGCTCCGCAGCTATAGCGTGCACGCTGCGCCAGCTCCCTGTGCGCGGGGCAGCTCACTCCGAGCGTCTTAGGGTCTGCGGCGGGTCGTCGGCTAGCCTCCACAGGCCCTTTTTGAAGTCTATGAGTATCACTCCTAGCTCACTGGCCACGTAATCGCTTATCGCGATCTCGTCGATGTGGGGGTTCACAATCACATTGACGCGGACCGCCCTAGGCTCCCTGTCGGGCAGCACCAGCTCAAGCGTGCAGCACGACTCGTAGTACGGGAGCAGCACGTCCCCGCCGCCCGTCTCGAGCGCCGCTAGGGCCCTGGTGGTGGGGGGCCAGAGGCCGAGCTCTCTTGCCGCGTGGACGGGGATCGCGACGTCCGGTCCGTCCGTCTCGAAGCCGCTGTTGAGAATTGCTACACCCTCGAAGACCCTTCCTCCCACCCTCAGCCTAACTTTGACCCTGCACGCCACTGCTCTCACTGGCTGCTACCACGGACTTTTTCCTCATATACCCAAGCCTCCTGTAGGGCACTATCTTTGAAATGAACTCCCTAAGCGCTTTCACATCCCCCTCTCTCCCCATGCATGCTCAAGCCAAAGCAAGCTCTGCCGCTTATAAGCCTGCTGCCCAGTGCTCCAGCCGACTAGATAGAGTTTTTCCTGCGTAACAGCCCCTGTGTGCTCGTCTGAGCTCATATTGGTCTATCGTTTCCTTCAAGGGACGCGTCACTACCTTTTTATAAAGTTCCTCTCAATCCAGTGTATGGATGGCAAAAGGGAGGAGCAGGCTAAAAGAGGAAATACTTGACCTCCTCGAAAGGGATAAGGAGTTTAGGTACGCGGTGGCAGGCTACCTAGGGATCTCTGAGACGCTTAAGAGGCTCGACGCTCTTGAGGAAAGAATGGTGCAACTACTTGAGGAACAGAAAAAGCTATGGGAAGAAGTAAAAGGGTTATGGGAAGAAGTAAAAGGGTTAAGAGAGAGCCAAGAAAAGCTATGGGAAGACGTAAAAGGGTTAAAAGAGAGCGTAAAAGGATTGAGAGAAGGCCAAGAAAAGCTATGGGAAGAAGTCAGTGCTCTACGTAAAGGGCAAGAAAAACTGTGGAAAGAGGTAAAGCGCATCCGCGTCACGACGGACAGGCTTGCTCTAAGCCTAGAGGAAGAGGCCAGGAGCTTCATAGCCCACAGGCTTAAACAAGAGCTGGGAATAGATGTAAAGCTTGACCGCGTCTTTGTGGATTCAATGGAGATAGATATCTATGGCGCAACGGGGGACATATGCGTTATCGGAGAGGCGACTGTAAGGCTGGGAGCAAAGCGCGTCGAAAGGCTCGTAAGGAGAGTAGAGCTGATCAAGCAGAGGAGACCAGACCTCCTCAGGAGGAAAGTCATCAAAGCCATCTACACCTACGTAGCAGTCCCACAAGCTATTGAGACAGCTATAAACAACAAGGTCTGGGTACTCGACTGGCAGAGAAACCTTACACCCATAGCCATCGAGGAGACGGGCTGATGACTCTGATAATCCTACCGAAACCCTTTGATCACCACCTTCGTGCACGAAATACCTTGTCGGGTAACAATTAGACGCCATAAGTGACCTTACTAAAGTCCCTACGCGCTCGCGGATCCCGGCCCGCCCGCTGGTATTAGCGCCTTTCGTATGGCAAGAGTAACGCTGATAAGCGGGATCAGCGGTTGCTGACCTTTGAGTGGTGATGGCGGTCGAGGAGGGTAAGCTGCGCGAGAGAGTGCTGCTGCTGAGGAGGTTCCTCCCGCAGCTCGAGCAGCCCCTGCCTAACGAGGTGAAGGCTAGGGTGTACAAGGGGGTGCTGCAGCTGAAGTACTACGAGGAGCCTAGGACGCTGGAGGAGCTCGCCCGCATGGTGACGGACGAGCAGCTCGCGCAGCTGGTCCAGGTGTCCCCCTACAGGAGCTACCTGAGCTTCAGGGGCAGGTACTACACGGTGGAGGGGGGCGTGCTCAGGCTCGAGGGCTCCTGGGATAGGGTGAAGGCGGCTGTCCGCAGCGCCCTGGAGCAGCACGGGAAGAAGGCCTACGCGGTCCTCAAGAGCCTCCTCGAGGCCGGCGAGGCCCCGTTCAGCTACATAGCGGCGAGGGCTACGGAGATCGCGGGCGAGCGCGTCTACCCCTCGAGGCTGCTGGCGGAGCTCAGGGACCGCTGGGAGCTCGTGTGGGAGGCAGGGGACCAGGCGGAGAGGAGGTGGACGATACCCGAGGAGATACGGCCGGCGGTGGAGGAGGCGCTCGCGGAGTACTACCCCCAGGGCGCGCCCAGGTTCAGCACCAGGCAGGCTGAGGAGGAGTACGTTGAGGTGCTTAGGAGGGAGGAGGAGCTCAGGCGCTACCTGCAGGGGCTCCTGGAGGAGAGGCTCGACAGCGTGCTGGAGTTCGGGGAGAGGTTCTCCCCAGCTGCGCTGGTCGAGTACCTGGTCGACCTCTTCGGCCCGGTGATCTTCTTCGACGAGCTCCTCACGCTCTCGCAGCAGTACTCGCTCTCCGACACGGAGGTGGTCACCGAGTACGGGCACCGCGCTCTGACCACGGGCTTCAACCTGGCTCTCTTCGGCGAGCCGGGCACCGGGAAGACCTTCGCGACCAAGGACTTCATCCTCGGGAACGAGAAGCTAGGCGTGCTGCCGCACGGCATACCCGGGATCAACAGGTACTGCGGCGGCATGACCCCGGCGATGTTTATCGCGATAGGCGAGGCGTACACTGGCAAGCGGTTCAACTTCATCGTGACGGAGTTCAACGACTGGTTCAAGTACCGCGGTATGGTGGAGCCGCTCAAGCTCGCGATGGAGGGTGGGGTGATCTCCTACGAGACGAAGGTGTACAAGGTGGGGCCCTACAAGTTCGACTCCTTCTTCAGCGTGAACTACAACACGCGCGTGTACGAGCGCGGCTACGAGGTCACGGTGAACGACCCCAACTTCAACGCGATCGAGGACCGCATGCTCTGCAGGCTCCACAGGCTGACGAAGGAGAAGTACAAGGAGCTCGCCGAGAGCCAGAAGAGGCTCATGCTCGGAGTGACCACGAGGAAGATGGCGGAGAAGGCCCCCCTCATCCGGGACCACGTCACCCTGGTCTACGCGATACAGACCAGGCACCCGCTAGCAAGGCAGTTCAAGCCCAAGAGGGTGCTGCTGGAGGAGAAGCACATCGAGGCGATCGAGAGGGCCAGGGAGCTGATCTTCGAGCACCTACCGCCCTCGAGCGTGCTACCCTTCTCGATGAGGCTGGAGCGCAGGGCTCTGCAGCTGGCAGCCGCGCTCAGCCTGACCTCGTACTTCAGGAGGGACGAGGAGGTGGTGGAGATAGACCCGGAGGCCGTCAAGCTGGCTGCGCGCTTCTACGTCGAGGAGGCCTGGGTGAGGGCGCAGGAGGGCTTCCCCCTGCAGGAGGTTCTCCGCAAGCTCTACGCGCAGGTGGGCGCACCGGTAACCCCCACCTAGGGCGCCAGCAGGCTAGCTGCCGCGGCTTTCGCCTCCTTGTAGACCCTGTCCATGTTCCAGTAGTGCCAGGAGCCCCACCTGCCCACGCTCACCACCCCCAGCTCCCTGAGGTAGACCATCACCTCCTCCCTCGCCTCGTTGTGCCCCCTCACGTAGAGGGGGTAGCCGTACTCGTGCACCCACACCCTGGCGAGCTTCACGTGGTCGTAGCTGGCCACGCCCAGCCTGTCCAGCCCCTCCACGACCTCGCCCAGCAGCTTCTCCTCGTCGACGGGGTCGCCCGGCCTCAGCGTGACCTCCACCTGGAGGGTGGAGGAGCCCCTGGGGGCGTTGGCAGGGCTGTAGTTTGAGATCCAGGCGTACCTGTGGAAGACCACGCTCTCGTCGGGCACGTAGACCCAGTGCTCGCCGGGAGCCTCCCTGCTCAGCGCGAAGCCGACGACGGCCACCCTGTTGTACCTCAGCCTCCCGGCGGCCCTCAGCACGTGCTCAGGGGCCTCGAGGGCTAGCGCGAGCTCCGGGAGCGGTATCGTCGAGAGCAGCTTCCTCGCCTCCACCAGGCCGTTCACAACCCACCTACCCCCGTCGCGCCTCACCTTCACGACGCGGTGCCCCCAGAGGAAGCGGGCGCCCCTGCTCCTCGCGAGCTCAAGCGCGGCGTCGTACAGCCTCTGTATACCCCCAGAGGCCGGGTAGTAGAAGCGGGCCTGCTCGAGGTAGCCCCTCGTCTCCACGCCGGCGCCGCTCCTCACCACGTCCCTCCAGTCGGGTACCGGGAGCCTCCCCGGCGTGTGCACCCAGTCGGCCGCCATCTCGTCGGGGTCCACCTTCCAGATCTTCCGGTTGTAGGGGATGAGGTAGCTCTCCGCGATGGCCCTGCCGAAGAACATCCGGGCCCACTCCCCGAAGCTCTCCGGCTCCCGGGGGGTCGCAGCCCTCTCGAGGAGCGCCTCGACGAAGCCGACGAGCATCTCCGCCCTCAGCTGGGGTGGCAGCGCGTAGAGGCCGTTCTCCAGGGGGTAGGGGACCTTGACGCCTCCCAGCAGCACGAAGGCCTTCCTCTCGTGCTCCACGGCGCTGCCGCCCAGCAGGCCCAGGATCTCGGAGAGCAGCCCCTTGTCGCGGGAGAAGATGATGTGGCTACCCCCCACGTCGAAGGTGTGCTCGCAGATCCTCTCGCTCCTCAGCAGCCCCCCAGGCTCCTCGCTGGCGTCCAGGCAGACCACGGTGGCGCCGGGCGCCCTCTCAAGGATGCCCAGGATTGCCGCGAGCCCCGCCCAGCCGCAACCCAGCACGGCTACGTCCGCGGAGATCATCGCGCGCCGAGCATTCCGCGCTCCGTGCCGGTTTAATTCTTGCGCGTCCTGCCCACCAAGTCAACCACGGAGATCGCGAGGTTGGTGATCCTCGCGTAGGCCCACTCCCACGCCCCCTCTCCGTCTCAGCGTAGAAGCCTGCCACTAGAACCCACCTGCCCTGCGCGCGGAGGAGTCGTAGCGAGGAAATTCGAGGAGCTGGGTATTTACGAGCGCGCGATTAAGGGCTTCAGCAGCTTCGTGGAGCTGGTCAGGGGGCTGCTAGAGGGTGGTCAGCGTGCGTGATCTGGTGTACTACGAGGCACCCGCGGAGGAGAGGGAGAGGATCCTGCAGGTCATCGCCAAGAGGCTCGCGAGGGAGGGGGGCGTCGTGTTCGCCTACGCGCACGGGGGCTTTGTGAGGAGGAGTTTCTTCAGGGACATAGACATCGCGGTGTGGCTGAAGGACGCCAGCGACGCCTCCCGCTACGTGCTGGACCTCTCAGTGGAGCTCGAGGCGGAGGTGAGGCTCCCGGTGGACGTGCAGGTGCTCAACGAGGCCCCGCCCTCCTTCAAGTACCGAGTGGTGACGGAGGGCAGGCTGCTGCTCTCCAGGGATGAGAGGCTGAGGAAGGAGCTCGTGAACACTATCGCCAGGGAGTATCTCGACTTCCAGTGTCTCCGCAAATTCTACGGCCGCAGGGGGTAAGCAGGGCTGGCTCCACGCATGCAGAGCTGATGCAGTGCTAGCGCGCTACGATACCGGCGACGCTCTCGATCTACGACATCGCGGATGCCATGGAGCTCCGGGGCTTCGGGGAAGGGATTGCCACACCTGGTTCAGGAGGCTGAGGATGGGAGAGGCTGACAAGGCCCTAACGCTAGCCTCGGCAGCAGCCATGGTACTCTACGCCCTGATCTCCGTAGCATGCTTACCCTATTTTCCTCACAAGTCCACCCTCGGGGCTGGCTTTCCTCCGCGCCTGGCGCTTGGTCTCCAGCCCTTAGGCTTTCCCCACGAGCTCGGCGCACTTCCTCACAGCTTCCACAGCGTCCCTCGCGTAGGCATCAGCGCCTATCTCCCTCGCGTACTCCTCGGTGACGGGCGCCCCTCCCACGATCACCTTCACCTTGTCCCTGAGCCCCGCTGCGCGCAGCGCGTCGATCACGTTGCGCATCTCGAGCATGGTCGTGGTCAGCAGGGCGCTCATCCCGAGGATGTCCGGCTTGTGCTCCCTCACAGCCTCGACAAACCTCTCAGGGGGTACGTCCACCCCGAGGTCGATGACCTCGAACCCGCTCGCCCGCAGCATGGCGGCCACGAGGTTCTTCCCAATGTCGTGGATATCCCCCCTGACCGTCCCGATGACCACCCTACCCAGGACCCTGCTCTCGCGCGGCAGGAGCGGTAGCACGCGCCTGCTCAGCACCCCCTGGAAGATGTCCGCGGCCACGATCAGCTCCGGGAGGAAGTACTCACCCCTCTCAAACCTCCTACCCACCTCCTCCATGCCAGGCCGCATACCCCGCTCGACAACCTCCAGGGGCGGGCAGCCGGCCTCGAGAGCCTTCACGACGAGCTCCTCGGCGAGCACCTCGTCAAGGCTTGCGAGCGCTGCCGAGATCTCCCGCAGAAGCTCCTCGCAGGGCACACCACCTGGCAGCCCCTTACCCTTTAAATCTTTCAGCTGGGAGTGGCCGCGCCTGCCGGAGCAGCCGCGCCCCTAGCGCTGGGGTGGCGCCTACTCGAGTATGAGGAACACCCTCTCAGGGGTGAAGCGCCACTCCTCCCCCTCCCGCAGGAGCCTGTACTCCACCACGGCCCCGCCTTCAACCTCCTCGACCGCCGATACTCCCGCCCGCACACCGCAGTCCCTGAGGAGGTAGGCGAAGTCCTCGAAGTAGTCGTAGAAGCCGCATGTGAGGCAGAAGCTACCCCTGAACTCCACCCTGAACCTATCCCCGGCAACCCCCAGAAGCCTAGCCTGCCCCTCGCTCCCATGAGTCCTGTTGAACTCCTCCACCGCGCACTCTATAGCCTTCACAAGCTCTCCAGGCTCCACAGCCCCCTCCAGCGAGGAGAGGGCTAAAAAAGCTTAGCGCGTATGGGGGAACAGGTAAAGAAGAATCCTTTTCGAGGGGTGCTTAGAGGTGCAGTGCCTCGAAGACGCCCGCCTGTATGACGAGTACCCTGAGGATGAGTGCTCCCAGCAGCGCGCAGGCAGCGGCGGCCATCCCGAGCCTCCTGTCCTCCTTCTTCAGCAGCAGGAAGCCGAGCGCCAGGGGCACCAGCGCCCCTACCACCACCACGCCGAGCCAGAAGGCAGGGGCGAGCGCGCCGGCTACCAGGGCCTCAGCGCTCTCGCGGGCTGCCTGGGGGCCTGAGTAGAGCGGTGTCGCCACGAGGGCTAGCAGGGCTACGAGCTCGCCGACGTCCAGGCTGAGGCCAGCCCTCGTCAGCAGGTGCGTCACGGCCTCCGAGCGCACCAGGACCTTGAGCACTGCTATCGCGCAGATGGAGGCGCTGATCACCCAGAGGACGGGTATGAGGGCTGTGTTCCAGAAGGGCACGCCGGGGGCGCTGGAGATGAGGAAGCCGCTGTAGATTGTCACCAGGAAGCCTACCACCGCGAGCAGCGCCAGGAACCACTTAGCGTCGGTCAGCTTCGCCAGGCCGCTGGCGACCGTGTGCCTGAGCACGAGCAGCAGCGTGAAGAGCAGGAGGAGGAAGAGCAGCGAGATACCTATCGTCATCCAGGACTGGGCGAGCTTGGCCAGGAAGATGCCCTGGGCCAGCGAGGACAGGATCGCGGAGGGCATGTTGAGGGGCCTGGAGAGGTCGGCGACTACGAACAAGAGGCCGAGCACCGTTGAGGCGAAGATGACGAGGGCTAGCTCCCTCAGCTTCTCCTCGACCCTGAAGAGCTTCATGAGGGCGTAGGCCACGCTGCCCATCCCTGCGATGCCGGCGAACCAGAGGAAGGGGCCTATCAGCCAGGGGCTCCAAATCTCCTGGAACGTCATCTTCCCACCACCACGAAGAACTTCGGCTTAGTACCCTTGTACTCGAGCAGGCGGACCACCCTCGCGCCCCTCAGCCTCTTGCTTATCTCGCTGCCCGGGTCGTCGAGGTCCCCGAAGGCCCTCGCCCCAGCCGGGCAGACTGTGACGCACACGGGCTGCAGCCCGTGCCTGAGCCTGTCCTGGCACTCCTCCCCCATGCACTTCGCCGGGAGCCCGGTCGCCGGGTGGAGCCACCTCATGCCGTAGGGGCACGCGGTCATGCAGTACTTGCAGCCGATGCAGAGGCTCGGGTTGATCTTCACCAGCCCGTCCTTGTCGATGTAGCTGGCCCCCGTCGGGCACACCGCGACGCAGGGGGCGTTCTCGCAGTGCTGGCACTGGACGAGCAGCATGTAGGGCTTCAGCTCCCTGTCGAAGACGAGCCTCTTGATGTTCGTCTGCAGCCCTCCCCAGGTCGGGTTGGGCTCGTCGGTGGACCTGTAGTTGGCGGCGTTGCAGGCGGCTATGCAGGCGCCGCAGCCGATGCACCTGCTCTGGTCCCAGAGGTGCGCCAGCCTCATGCTCCCACCCTCCTAACCCTGACCGTGGAGTTCAGGCCGGTCGAGCCGTTCAGCGGCTCCAGCCAGCTCAGCGTGAACATGTTCGGGTTGACCCCCTCCTTGAGGACCTCGTACTGGCCCGTGATGAGCCTGGAGAACCTGCCGCCGGCCCTGTTGTACACGAAGAGCACGCCTTCACGCACCCTATTTGTAACCTTGACCCTTGCCTGTGCCTTGTAGTGGTTGTCTAAGCCTTCAAGTTCGATGAGGTCTCCGTCCTTGATGCCGAGCCGCTCAGCGTCTT
>Ga0080004_1104006_pt1 | contig 12371 bp, 8 predicted proteins | sample WasSprMetagenome_FD_69207 | JGI IMG/M metagenome (GOLD analysis project Ga0080004, IMG submission 69207) | Sulfidic aquatic microbial communities from Washburn Spring, Yellowstone National Park, USA - WS (SPADES assembly) (version 2) | ecosystem: Environmental > Aquatic > Thermal springs > Hot... | reverse complement strand
TTTGAAGTTTACGTCGGCGCCTTCTTGGACGAGTTCCTGGACTTTTGAGAGGTCGCCCTTTTTGACGGCTTTGAGGAGAGCCTTGTTTAGTTTTTCTTGTTGTTTTTTATTCATGGGTTGTGGATAATTCTTGATATATAGGCATGGCGGATTGTTTGGGTTTTGTACGTATGTTTTTAGTTTTAGGCAGTAGTTTCGGGACTTGATGTAGAGGGGGCACCCGAAGCATGAGCGTGTGATGGGTGGCTGTGTTGTAGCCATCTATACCTATATATCCCTGTATCTTTTGTATAAATACTTTTTGAAAGACGGTTAGTGGCTTCCGCGAGGTTTTGAGGCTTTTCCCCGGCTTTAGCGTTCTCGGGTTTTTCGTTAATTGAAGAGCAAGGGTTCAAGAGAGCGATAATTCTGGCGCCTCTGTCGAGGTCGCACCCGTACTCGACAACGGGATGATCTTTGTCTGCAACTCAGATGGGACGATTTGGGGCATACGGCAGGCCGAGCCAGGGGGCGACGTGTGGTTTTTCGAACTCGTTCAATACGCGGCAGTGACAGGCAAGAGCCTCTTCCCCCTGGATGATGGGTACCACTAACAGCTTGAACAATTCGAGAAGACTGGTAAACCAGACACACAGACGGGGGACGCGGCGCTCGACGAGTTACTCAGGGAATGCATCAGAATAAAGCCAGAAGCCAGGCCAACAATGAGGCGGTTCGAAGAAAAACTCATAGACTACTTGAGGAGAAAAGAGAAAAAGAAGCTCTATCCCAAACGTCTCAGACAGTCACAGAAAAATAAAAATGGACACAGGCTACAACCCTTAGCATAACTAGGCATTAATTTCTTCTCCAAGTGCCAAATGAAGTGATTTGGCAAGAGCTCTCCCATTAAAAAATTGACAGCATGCTACGTAGCGGCGGTAAATTTGTAGCGCCATTACTCCCGAATCTACTCTTGGCAAATGTGAAGTTTTTAGAAACATGTAAAGATAAATTAATACGGAGACTTTCTTTTTATATTATTAGAGGCGGTGGGGCTTTTGCCCAAAGAAATTGTGCTATACCTTTGCAGGGACGAGCGGTCGAAAATGATGCTCCAAGATTTTCAAAGCGTGTTGAATTTGTTGCCAAAGCCTGAGAGGCCCAAGCTAAAGGTAAAACTAGTAAAAATAAATGACCCAAGAGACTTTCCAAGCTTCTTCCAGCAACTAGAAGAGCTCTACGGGGGCGTATACACACTGGAATTTAAAAAGCTAAACATCGAAAAATTGCCAGCCATCGTCGTCGACGGCGAAAAAGTATCAGAGGGCAAGTACCTAAGCATGGAGGAGATAAGAGACCTCCTAGGAATACCCGTAAAAATAGAATCAATCATTGATGAAAAATTGATGCGAGCATCAGAAAGGGGTGATGCGGAAAGTGTTGAAATGCTTCTAAAAAAGGGCGCTAACCCTAATTATAGGGACAATGATGGCTTTTCGCCTTTGCACTTTGCGGCCTTTTATGGCCGCGCCAAGGTTGCAGAGATACTCATTAGGCAGGGTGCAGAAGTGAATGCTAGAGACAATGACGGTAATACGCCTCTACACTTTGCTGCTCTAGCAGGCGATGCCAAGGTCGCTGAGCTACTGATTAGGCATGGCGCAGAAGTGAATGCAAAGAACAATTACGGCTCTACGCCTCTACACACTGCGGCTAAATGGGGCAATGTCGAGGTTGTTAAATTGTTGTTGAAGAGCGGTGCTGACCCGACTGTAAGGAACAATGATGGCAAGTCTCCTCTGGACGTTGCCAGGGAGAGTGGCCAAAGCGAGGTAGCCAGGGTCATAGAGAAGTTTACCGCGTCCCGCCTGGCCATCCTCGGCGTAGAGACCCCAGAGCTGTATGCCGGGGAGTGGGACGCGCGCGCTATCTGCCCCGCCTGCGGGAATAAACTTGTTTTTATTAAGACTTTAAACCGTTATTATTGCTTTAAATGCAAAGATTATCGTTGACAAATTTGGCTAGCCTATTTAAGTATTACACTTTCTAGTTTTGACGTGACACAATGCCTATGGTTATATTGTCATGTCCGCCTCTCTTCTTTGCGAGCTCCACAAGTTCCCACGCGAGCCTATTGGGTGTGCCGCGATATCTCTGAGTATATGCATGGATTTCCCTCTCTGAAACAAGATCTGTTAATCCGTCCGTGGCTGATATAATTGTGGATCCGGGCACAAGCTTCAAGCCCGCCTCTTTTCCGTGGAGTTCTACCCACATGGACTCTAGGCCTAGCGCGTTGGTGATTACGTTTCTGGGGCCGTCCCTTGGCTTGTGGTCTGTTGTCAGCCGTAATATCTGCGACCCAGATATGAAGTAGACCCTTGAGTCGCCCACGTGGCCAACATATATGTCCGAGCCGTCAATAAGTGCAACTGAGAAAGTTGACGCCATATTTTTACCATAGCTTCTCGCAAGAGATAGCACTTTTTCATTAGCTTTCATTATTCCGCTAGATAGAATCGCTTTAGGCTCGGCACCACCTATGATCTGGGGAAGACTTGCCCTCAAAAACTCAAACACGGCTTCCCTACTCGCGAGTTCTCCAAAGCTCAGACCACCAGCCCCGTCCGCAACACCCACAAGCCTAACCATCCTGGTTTGCCCCCTACTAGAAATCTTTAAGCTAAGAGTGAAGCCTGCATCCTCGTTGTTCTGCCTTTTTAGTCCAACATCACTTAAAAGAGCCACTGCCACACCCGAATGGTGTACATGTGGTATAGTGCTAGCCTTAAAAAATCCCAGAGCCATGGCTTCAGATACATTATATAGATCCCTAACAAGATCCCTCGAATAACCCTTTGCTATAAACTTTTCATCTATTCTATCAGACAAAAACAAAATTCTGCCATCAAGCGTCTCACCCGCCGCGACCTCACTTATTCTGTTGTTCTGAAAACTATAGACTCTCTTGTCGCTTGGCAAAGTGACTATGCGATAACTATGGGTACTCGGGTCACGCAAAATGGCAACATATCCTTGCTTTGTGGTCTCAAGTGAACCTCTAACGCTTCCTGTTACGGACAAATATACAAAATTCAAAAAATCCATCAATCCTGCATACAAATTCCTCTGATCCCCCAGAGTAAACATTAAGAACTTATGAACTTTATCAGTAACAGCCAAGTTTAATGATAGAGAAAATGACAAGGTATCACTTTTAGAAAACACACCTGTCCCTGTAAACTTATAAACCTGAACGGCTCCCATTATTTAACCACCTTTCAATTGCTGATTATCTTTATCCAAATCCTCCCATCCACGCATTATTTTACTTTTTATGGTTTTATCTTATGAGCGCGGACAGCGCTGTGGTAATTAAATTGTATTATGGATGAGCTAAGATAGAAAAAATTACGACGGGAAGAAAAATATATATTAATGATTTCTTAATGTGTATTTATGAGCCTTCAAAAAAATGCTTCTTCTTCTAGTTCTGAAAGACCACTTGGCATATTGATAATAGCAGGTCTACAGATGATCGGAGGCGCTATACTCACCTTGCTTAGTATTTCTTTCTTCACCTCATTGCGTGACTTTAGCATATTTTTCCTACTTTTAGGAATTTTCTCCTTCATTATCGGTTTGGGTCTCTTGGAAGGCAAGCGCTGGGCATGGATAATTTATGTAATTGTAGTTGCATTGAACATTCTAGTTAGTCTCTCCACATTTAATCTGGTTTCTCTGATTTATGCAGGTCTTATAATGTGGTACATGTTTCAGCCTCATGTAAAAAGATATTTCGGAATAGAGGCCGAACCTACTAGCTCCTATACACCTTCATCCTACTCGACCACTATGCCTAGCTTTTCTTATTCAACGCCAACAGCAATACCTCAATACGCTGTAGTAAATGTTGAAGACCTAAAAAGTGAGCTCAAAAAATACGAGGAATATCTGCAAAAGCTAGAGTTGCTAAAAAAGGAAGGAAAAATTTCTGACACTGTCTATGCTCAACTTAGAACAGAATACACACAAAAAATAGATGAAATCAAAAAGCGCTTGCTTCTCTAGCAATACTTTAAGAATTGAGCCCAGGTTAACTACCGTACAGGTAATGGCTTAACATAGCTATTTCCTTTCTATATATGACTTTCTCAATCTTGTTCCCTATTTTAATCTTAAACCTTTCTCTAAAAATAGTAATAAAAAATTTTATAAATACCTTGAAAGTTAAATTTAATGTGAACAATGTTATAAAAAAAGTTAAGCCTCGCAACCCAACTGTTATGCCGTTTATGATATTCCTTTGCATTTTTACCTTATCACTGTCTCTTGCTCAGCCCATCATAGTCTCTGTGGCCATAGAGCCCAAAACATTAACCCTCAGCCCTGGCAGCGATGGGAAAATCAACTTAGTGATTTCTTCTGGGGCCCAAGCTGTGCAAGCCGGCGAGTTCAAATTGTCATATCCGATTGACGTGGTAAACGTAACAATAATAGGTACAGCTGAGTGGACCGTCTCGCCAGCACCTAGCGATCCCCGTCTTTTTATTTTCTATAGGAATCAGGGTGTCCCAATTGATAATCGTTCGACTTTGGCAATTATCCTGGTTAGGGCGCTCCGAGGAGAGACTAATGCTACTGTTAGGATTGAGCACTTCAAGGCGGCAGATAAGGATGGGAATGACCTAACGATTTCGCTAGCAAATAATCAGTCGATAATAGTTATTTCCGGCGCGGGGGGAGGAGAAACAGGCTGGCAACCACCACCAAGCAGACCAAGGAGCACAAACACAAGCTTCCTGGTATGGATCGCTTTAGGGGTCGCACTTTTAACGGCTGGTATTTTTGCCTTATACCAGGTATATAGGCAAACAACCTTCTACCTCTTTATAGATGGAAGACCATTAAAGCTAAAGGGATCTCGAGTCGTCATAGGCAGGGAGGATCTCGCGGGACTTCTACCTCCTGAAAAAGCAACATATATAACCAGGAAGGCGCGAGGAGGACACTTCTTAATACTTCGTCAAAAACACACATTCTTCATCCAGGATCTAGGTAGTACTAATGGAACCTACGTTAATGGGGTTAACATCAGAGGCAGAGGGCTTGTGCCGCTTAAAGATGGCGACGTCATCCAAGTTCCAGGGGCCTTTGAAGCAGTCTTTCGAAGCAGGTGAAAAAATGCGTAAAGAGGGTCAGGTTTATACAAACGATAAACCAGCTAAGCGCAAAGCATACAAAGCAATTCAAGCACTATTTATGATTTTCTTAGTTGTTTCTCCCGTTTTCCTACCCATAATCTTCGCACCATTTCAAGTCCCACCAGAAATCGCAAAATACTTGAAGACAGGCGAAACAGTCATAGATGTACAAGATCTTTACTTCCCAAGCACCCCTGAATACAACATGACCGTATACAGGCTCTCATCGGGAGCCGTCTTAATCTTCTCAAAAAAATATAGCGCTATTGTATTGGGAGACGATTGGATAAGGATACCCCAGGGAGACGACTTAGCCTTGCAGTTCTATACCGCTTACTATTTTTCCAGAGTAAAAGCTCCTGACTTTAGGGTTCCTGAGAATTATCCATGGTATAAAGGAGTAGAAATCTATAACAATTATGTTCAAAAAAGGCTAATACAAATTGGAATGATAACTTTAGCTCTAGGAGTTTTATCACTCGCGCTGTCAGGAGGAACTCTGCTTCTCTTACTCAGCTATGCGGGTGGTCTCGCCGATACTTTGCTTAAATTTATCGATAATAACATGGGACTAACTCTTGAAAATGCTCCAAGAGCCTATTATGCACTAGTCAACTTGAAGCCACTTGCCCCAGACGACATGAAGGCTTTATATGAGACTCTTGCCAAGCTAGAGAAGTTTGATAAAGAGTACGTAGATAAACTTCGGCTTCTCCGCGATACATTAAATCTTATCGATGAAACTGGGAATTTTGCACAATGGAGTTCAACGTTCACTTTAATAGTTGCAGCTAGAACAGGTGCCCTTAATGATATCATAAATTCTATTGGAAAAGAGAAAGCCACCAAGTTTGTAAGTGTTTTTATAACTGGCGACAAGCAGAGTGCCCGAACATTCCTTGAATCATTAGGACAATGGGGATCCTCTAGTGATTTAACAACGAAACAAAAGGCGATAAATAACATAGAGAATACTCTTGGCGATTTATTAATATCTAAAGCTATTAGTGCTGGGCTTAGTTTCTTAGGAAAATATTTAACAGTGGAGATCCAACAACAGCAGGATAGTCTCATGGGCTTTTTTGGACTTCACTGTCTCCTGTTAGGAGATTTACAGAGAGGTCTTAACAGCTATGGCACGCGGCTGGCCGTTGGAGACATTGCTCCTACAGCGAAAAACGTTCTCATATTTTACCAGTTCAAAATAAGCTACTATGATTTAAGAGACGAACTCTTTGAGGGGCTCGAGAAGTATAATCCAGCTGACATCTACGATACAGGTGTATATTCTTTATTTACCTCTGTTGCGACATCTGGAAAAAGCCGGAACGAGATCATAAATCAAATTAAAGGACAAATGGTAGACATCATACACAAAGAGAAAAAAAAGACACCACAAGTAGTTAAAGAGACCATAGCTGTTCTCTCAGATGCGGCAGAGGCCTTCGACAAATTCAAGACAGACATGTCTAGCAGAAGAAAGTCGCCAAGCAAAAAGTCTGGGCTAGACATTGTTCTTGTAATAGATGTCTCAGGTAGTATGTTAGATACCTTCAAAGGGCAAAGGAAAATAGACGCGGCCATACGTTCTGCCAGTGATTTCACACGTTTAACTAGTCCCTATGACAGAGTAGGTTTGGTAAAGTTTTCAACACAAGCAACTCTTGTGAAGAACTTGACATACAACAAGTCGGAAGTCCTTGATGGAATCGCGTCATTGACGACTGGAGGTGCGACAGCTATAGGCGATGGCATATGGCTGGCTCTAGACCTCCTCGAGAGAAGAACCGAAATGAGAAATGCTGCAATAATTTTACTGACTGATGGAATGAATAATGCTGGGATCCACGCTCCAGAAGAAAGTGCAGAAAGAGCAAAAAGAATGGGGATACCCGTCTTCACGCTTGGCTTTGGAGAGAAAAACGACATAAACGAGGACGCATTAAAAGAAATTGCGTCAAAAACAGGAGGAAGATATTACTATGCACCTTCACCCGAGAACCTTCATAACATATATGTCTCGCTTTCTGGCACGGTTTCAGGACATATAACCTATGGAACTATAACGGGTGTACTAAAACAGGGCGAAATAAAAGAAATACCACTTAGCGTCTCCAGTGGCGATGGCTACTTCTCAGTGAGGGTATCTTATCCGGGGAGCTTGATAACGATAACGGCTATTACTCCGAGTGGCCGAGAAATAGACACGGCAACATCAAATGTAGTTTACTATACAGATAAAGGGGTAACACAGCTCACAGTCTACAGACCCCAGCCAGGACAATGGAAAATAATCCTGAAAGGTGTTGAAACATCACCTTACGGCGAAATTTATTCAGCCGTTTTATTCAAGCCAGGCTTCACAGCTAAGATAGCCACACCCTTAGTAGTCGTTCCCACAGGATCAACAAACCAAACAACAATAGAGATCCAATCATTACGTGATCTCCCATACTTAAGAATCGTGATACCAGAAACGCTCTCCAATTACGTCATAGCTCAACCCAGCCAAATAACAGACTTAAAAGAGGGCCAAAGATACCGAGTCATCCTTACAATTAGAGCTCCCCCCACACTCCTGTCAGACTCTATACTACTTCAAACTTTAGACTCCTATGTATGGATCGACATAGAAATCAAGCCACAAAACTCACTCGCGATAGCTTTCGTAGCTTCTCAATTCACAATTTTCGAAGGATCCACACTTACAGGAAAAATATGGGTTTTAGACGATAAAGGATATAAAGTCACAGATGCAGAGGTGAAAGCAATACTAAAAGGTAAAGAACTGACATTGCCCTTTATCAATAACTCCTATATTATAAGCATGAAGGAACTGCCACCCGGAAAACACCTGATCCAATTAGAAGCATCCAAGCCTGGATACATGAAAGCTCAAGCTTCTCTCTTCGTGCGCGTATTGATACGGGGAGACGTAAACGGAGACGATATAGTCGATTACCGGGATCTAGCCATCCTTGTTGCCTCGTATGGGAAGACAAACATGTTTATGGATCTTAATGGAGATGGAATCATCGACTACAAGGATATCGCCATAACAATAAGTAATTACGGCAGAAAGGCGTAAACTTTCTTAAAATGTGCTTAATCAAAATAGAAAACTTTTTTAGCTTTTAAGACATAAAGCAATTATGTGGCAAGTTGCAATTTTAAGCTATCTACCCCCTATTGAGACCCTCTCTAGGGCTGCCACGTTCTTTTCTTCCAACGGCTGGGAACTATATCAAGAAGACAATGTCTACATCTTTGAGAGAAGCTCAATTTTCACGTACCTATCTTTCGCCTTGCTGGCCACGGGAGGCATCCTCCTGATTGGAAGCTTCCTCAGCCCATCCAACCTCCCACTCGCCTTCATCTTCCTCCTCATAGGGGCAATCCTCTACCACAACAAGCACACCATAGCACTAGCTCTAAGGGAAAACGCACTCCTGGTTGCCACCGATAGCTACGAAGCCTTCAAAGAAACATTACTCTTCGCTGAAACAATAAACGGTAAAATAATTCATGCAGAAGCCCCCATAACACCACTAACAACGCTAACGCTCCAGCCCCCAGACACCGCGACCGCATTAAAGGAACTAGAAACAAAAGTCTTTAAAATATTCCAGACAACAAGCCAGGCCCAACTCTTAACAAACAAGACCCAACTCCAGCAACAACTCGCACAGGAAATAGTCACTTACCAGACATACCTCGAAAAACTAGAAAAGCTAAAGACTGAAGGAAAAATTACCGAAAAAGCATACATAGACCTAAAAAACGAGTACACACAAAAAATAGCCGAACTACAAAAACAACTCCAACACGCCTAGACATACCTCTTACAGCTAAAGCAGTAATACCTGCCCAGCGTCCCCAAACGATAAGCAGGCCTACCACAATAAGGGCATACAATAGCCAAACTGTCGGATCTCTTACCGTCAGAAATGGTCCCGCTTCTCGATTGCATCATAGTAAAAATTATTTTAGCTATCTCAGCCATTTTATATTCAGGCGGGTTTACAGCTAGCTGCTCTGCTAGATCTAGAGCGGAAATGCCCCTACTGTTCCTTATCGTGGGATCAGCTCCATTTTCAAGAAGTAACTTAATCGTGGGAGCAACGCTATTTTCAAGAAATAACTTAATCGAACCGGGCAAATCAACCAGAGAGAGAGCGCGCACGCATGAAAAATAAGTAGCATAGTGTAGTGGTGTATTACCTTCATCATCTCTAGCATTCACGTACGCTCCGTACTTGATTAGCATCTTAACAATCTTAACGTCTCCAGACGAAACAGCAAAATGTAAAGGTGTAACTCCCTTATTATTTTTCGCGTTCACATTTGCTCCATGTATTAGTAGCACCTCGACAATATCAGTGTATTCTGTAGCGCACGCGCGCGGGAAACCTTCAAATATGTTTTGTTCCTCTTCGATGATTTCTGCAAGGATATGTAGGTATCCCGCGGCTGCAGCATAATGCAATGGAGTATAACCAAATGTATCTGATACATTAACTTTAGCATCATATCTAATTAATAATTTTACCAAATCGGCACATCCAGAAGCCGAGGCTAAATGTAAAGGGGTGCGACCAAACTTTCCCATAGCATTTACCTCAGCACGAGCACCATTCTCAAGTAGCAACTTAGCTACATCATAATGCGTGGGCTTGTAAAATCCAGACAGACTTCCAATAACGTATCGAAAGGGAGTATTGCCAGCATTGTCCCTGGCGTTTACATTAGCTCCAAGCTGAATTAACAATTTAGCGACGTCGCTGTAACCATACTCGGCAGCGTAATGCAAGGGGGTTCTACCGCTGTTATCTTTTGCGTCGACATTTGCCCCATATTTAATCAATACGTTGATGCATCTGCACATCGCTTCCTCGTCGTAGCCACAGATATGTATGTCATCGCGAAAAAGAGGCCCATACATTAACACAGTATAATGTAAAGGGGTGTGGCCGTTGATGCTCCTTGCGTTTACATCAGCACCATGCTTAATAAGCATTTCAGCAATCTCAGCCTTCCCGTAGTAAGCAGCTACGTGCAGAGGGGTAGCTTTTTGGGCTGTTACGGCGTTTACATCTGCTCCATGCTTAAGTAAGATTAAAACCACATCTTCATGACCTTCTCGAACAGCTAAGTGCAGGGGGGTAATGCCGTCTTTATCTCTCGCGTTGACATCTGCGCCTCGCTTAATTAACGACCACGCAACATCGACGTTGCTAGCATAGTGCAGAGGAATTCTACCCATCTTATCCCTCGCATTTACATCCGCACCTCGCTCAATCAACCGTTCAGCGACACGATTGGAGCCGCTAAAGGCTGCCCAATGAAGAGGGGTAGCCCCACTTTCAGCTCTCGCATCTATATCTGCCCCCCAAAGAACCAGTAGAGTAGCAACTGTTACGCTGTCTCTAACTGCTGCAAGATGCAGAGGAGTTAACCCATCTTCTTCTAAGAAAAGCGCGTCACACTCTCCAGCCCATACCACCAATCGAGGCAAGGAAGTTTCCTTATCGTATGATAACTCATGGAAAAACTCTCTCGTGCGCACAGATGCAAACCATGGACGCGCTTCGCTACGTATATTTACGTTTACTCCTTTTTCGATCAATAATTTTATAACATCTACGTGTCCATGCTTTACAGCATAGTGTAAAGGGGTTAGTCCGTCATCATTCCTAGCATTTATGTCTGCACCTTTTTCTATTAGCAACCTGGCTACTTCGACGTTTGCAGCGTAATGTAGAGGGGTGCAATTGCGATTATCCTTAGCGTTTATGTCTGCGCCCTTTTCGAGAAGCAATTTGGCGATTATAGTGTCTCCGATCTTCGCCGCATAGTGGAGGGGTGTTTTACCACTCCAGTCCTTAATGTTTACGTCTGCTCCCTTTTCAATGAGAAATCTTACGATGCCCGGATGGCCTATAAAGGTTGCCCAGTGTAAGAGTGAAATGCCGTTTCTATCTCTCGCGTTTGGGACTCTAAGGTTCGCGAGGAGCTTTTCAGCTTTAGAGGTGTCTCCTTTCTTTAGGGTCTCAAACAGTTCCTTCACATTCTCGATCATGTTTGCGATTTCTATGTGTCCCCTCTCGCGCGCCAAGTCGGCAGGTGTCTTGCCTATATTATTCTCTACTGACGGATCTGCGCAACTTTCCAAGAGAAGTTTAACTACGTTGGCATGACCGTTGTAGGCGGCGTAATGCAGGGGAGTGGACCCATACCATGAGGTTGCATCTACATGGGCCCCATGCTTTAATAATAGCTCAACAATATCGGCGTGTCCATTAATGGAGGCCTTGTGTAAGGGAGTATCATTGAAAACATTCTCTTCTGCATTTACCCAGAGGTAATTGATAGAGCGTGCGTAGTCAAGTAGAGTTGCAACAATTTCTTTGTAGCCTTTGTAGGCTGCGATATGTAACAGAGTATTGCCTAGACTATCGCGCGCTTTCACTACATCTTCAACGTCTTTAAAGGAGCTTCCCATTTTGAGAAGCTCTTTAACTCTAGCAATGTCTCCATTTTCTACTGCTTTAAAGAGTTCCTCATGCAGGTTCATCGTTTATGAGAACAGTTTATCCTATTTAAGTTTTATCGCTTTATTGGGTTTAGGCAGGAGTAAAGAGTGCTTACGCCTTCGAAGTGGGAATGCAATGGAGCAATCCTAAGGCTAGGTGGAGATTTGACGTGTAAGAGTGCGTTCGAAGCCGGAGCACGCGGGGTTTCGAGAGATTGAACCTTTGTCTTCACACAAAATGTGAAATTTTTTAGCTTGTCGTTGTTAAAATACAGAGAGGTTAACTTTTGTCCAGTCGTATTTTTCGCTAAAAATTAAATCTATGAGGTCTATTTTGAAATTTATAAAACATACAGTATCGTTTTTTCCTTAATCCATGTCCCACTTGAACATTGTTTAGAATTTTGCCAGTCTCGTTATATGCGTTAAATATAATACATATGTTTAGCGCGCGCTTAGATTGTTTTCTCGTACACTGGACTTAGATTTATCCAATTCTATGCCTTCCATTAGCGTGCGCGCTCCGGCTTGGCGGTCGAGAAGGTGGCGAGAACTGTGTTGTCCGGCTTCCTAATGATTTCCCCTATACGTACACCAATGAGTGTCTTCACTCCCTTTGTGTACGCGATGTCTACCAAGCGTTGAGTTATGAT
>Ga0080004_1131158_pt1 | contig 12373 bp, 10 predicted proteins | sample WasSprMetagenome_FD_69207 | JGI IMG/M metagenome (GOLD analysis project Ga0080004, IMG submission 69207) | Sulfidic aquatic microbial communities from Washburn Spring, Yellowstone National Park, USA - WS (SPADES assembly) (version 2) | ecosystem: Environmental > Aquatic > Thermal springs > Hot... | reverse complement strand
ACTCCCAAGCCTCATAGCCTCAAAACTTGCTAAAAGTCTCGGAAAGCCAAATGTTTATGACTTCCTCGATTATTTCCCAGAATCCGCTGCCGCGTACTATGTTCGGGGTAAGCAACTCGTGGAACTAGGGGTGAAACTTCTCGTTCTCCAAGCTTTAGAAAAAAGCGATGCCGTGGTAACTCCTTCATATGGTTTAAAAAGGATCGTGGAAGAACTCGCTCCTGGTAAACCGATATGCGTAATTCCAAACGGAGTGGACTCAAAACTGTTTAAACCTTATGATCAGGCTCTCGCAAGAAAAGCCATCGGACTTGACACAGGCTATTATCTGGCATTACTTCAAGGGTCTCTGGATGTGTGGATAGACATAGTGGGAGTGATTAAAATCATCAAAAGGATTCGCGAAGAAATAGATCTAAGACTTTTAGTCGTCGGTTTCTCTCACACAAAACACTATTACAGGGTTTTGATGAAATGTGCCGAAAGTTACGGAATAGGTAAGTACGTCTACATGTACCCAGCACAACCATATGAGAGAATGCCCATATTCATAAACTCCTGTGACTTAGTGCTGGCACCTGTTAAGAAGATGTTGATGAATTTTGCTACTCCTCTAAAAATAACAGAGGCACTAGCTTGCGGGGTCCCCGTAGTAACCACCAACATTAGTGAGTTCAAGCTTTGGTATAGGCGGGGGGTATATACGTATACCACGCAGGCAGAAGTGGAAGACTTGGTAAAATTATTGCTTAACAAAATAGACGAGATCAGGGCGGAATTGCGTGACTATTCAGATAACTTCAGAGAGGCTTTTGACTGGGATCGCTTAGCAAAGGAATACGAGAAATTACTAGAGACAATCGTTCAAAAGCACTAGCTCGAAAGTATTATTATGGGAGAAGGAGAGCGCGGAACCATAATCTTGCTGAGCCGCGAATATCCACCATACGTCTTTGGGGCGTGAAGTACGTCGTCAAGTCTGTGGCGGAGAGGCTCGTGAAGAGAGGGCACGACGTGACTGTGTTCTACTGTGTTCTGCGGAGAGCCGAGCATTGACGACCCGAGGAAGAAGTAAGTCGACGACACTTTTACGCGACTACTTCTAGCAATTTTAGTGCAAGGAGTCCATATCTAATGTCTAGAGTGATAGCATACACATACTATAACAGTCCTTGGGAATTAAAGACTGGCGACGATGTAAGAATCCACACAATACTCTCAGAATTAGCTAAGTCTCAAAGCGTTATAGTTTTCAATTTGAGTGCTCGCGTTCAAGATCACACCATAACGTATAATAATGGAGTAGTATATGTTAGCTTGACGAGGAACTTGTACAAGGTAACGTCAAAGATTATTGGGTGGAAGGATCATTATGATCTAAATCCATTGATTAAAATAACGCATTATCTTGACGAGTTTTTTGCTGCTATCAAATTGCGCAACGAGCTTGCAAAAGCGCAGACAATATTGGTTTTTGGATCTATGTCCATCTTTTCTTTTATCGCACGCATGCTTGGACTGAAGAGCAAGATGATATATGACGCGCTCGCCAATTACGCTCAAACTCTATACCTCAGATCAAGGAAGAGCCTAACTGAGTTAATAAGATACGGGCTCTATTTAATTCTTCACAAACTGCAACTAAAGTCCTCAAACGTCATAGTATATCCCTCTAATGTAGACCTAAGTAATGCCAAGCAAATGTTTAAGCTTGCAAGAGCATTTGTCGTACCTAATCCCCTGCCGATACGCTATAATAGCTTGGAGGAATATGTGAACTTAAGGAGCAAGCGATCAGACTACAGCAGGCCATATTTCTTATTGCTAGCAGGTGGAAGAGGAAAGGCAAACGAGGAAGCTGTCAAGGTTACTATTAGGATATTTAACGAATTTCCGTCAGAAAAGTTCAAACTGATGATTACAGGGCCTTGGTTGAACATGAAAAGCCTTGCAAGGAATCCAAGCATCGAAATACTTGGTGTGGTTCCGCAAGAACGTCTTAAGGAAATTCTTGCTGTGGCAGATTATGGTCTTGCACCCGTATTCAGCCATAGCGCGGGTACATTCATCAAGGTCTTGGCGTACATAGCAGCAGGATTGGATGTTATTGCAAGCCCCTATGCTGTCATGGGCCTAAGTTTTCCGCCAGGAATCAAGCTACACATCGTGGAGAACACGGAAGATTACAAAAAAGCCGTTCTCCGTTTACTCTGCGAGCACCATAGCATTAAGGGCGTCGAGAAGCGTTGTGCTGTAATTCGTGGAGCAATGCAACAAGATCAAAAATTAGAGATTTTATGTCGTGAAGTTGCGCAAATGTACAGCGGCGGAGAGAAAAGTAAGCACTCACCTTTATTGTAGCGGTGAAAACGTATATCGTCTATCTTTTATATCATTGTAGCAAAGAAAAACCGTTCTAAAGGGCTTGGAGATAAATCTCCATAGACTTGAACCTTTGCAATCTAGTCTGCGACGCCTCCATATTCAAGTTCAAGAATGTTAGGTTTGACGAGGGCTTTAAGGTTCGCGAGGATACGGAGCTTTTTGCCTGTTGAGGAAAATGGGTGTTGAAGTGGGCTTTGTCAATGCTTTTCCAGTCGTTCACGTTCCATCAAGGAGGTGACGGAAGACTCTCTTGTGAGCGCTTAGGAGTGATATGTATTATGAAAGAAATACTGTATATGTGCATGGCAGAAAAACATTGATGATATTAACACTTAAAATTTCAAAAGCAATTACATACACCCGATAAGCAATAGGCTATACATGATAGTTGAGAACCTGCTAGTTCTGCCGGGATTGCTTATTGGGGCGATTACTTATCCGCCGTGTTGGTAAGGCGAAAATTATCCGAAAGGAGACATTAAGAGTGAATGTCTCAGAATTTGTGGTGAAAGTGGCGAATCCATACTTCGCTTTAAGCGATGACTTTTCTGATGTTACAGAGGATTTCTTAATGTCCTCTGTGGAGTTTGCTGTCAGGAACAAGATTTTCCCCCTTTTCTATGAAGGTTGTTTAAGGCTTGGTATAGAACTCCCAAAGGAAGCTGATCTGTTAATGGAGAGTTATGAAAGAAGATGGAGAATGCAGACTGAAGAGATAGGTTTACTATTGGATGTCTCAGAGAAACTTGGTGTTGATTTGATGTTTTTTAAAACTTTTAAGCCTTTCCGGTATTTTCCTGACGATGTTGATGTGCTGCTACGTAGTGAAAAGGATCTTTACCCTTTAATCGCTAAGCTCAGAGAGAAAGGGTACTTTTTACTTAAGATTGGTACGCCGGAGGTTGTTCTTAGGAAGATTGGGGAAGGTGGTGCTTATGTTGATCTCGACATTCATAAACGACTAGCGGTAGGGCATTTGGATTTATTTCAGGCTGAAAATTTGTGGCAAAAACAAGCCTACGAAAAGTTTAGGCTTGAAGATGGACGGGTGGCAATTAAACTTTCAGAGGACTATGAAGTGGTTAGAGAAGCTGCCTATTCGCTGCTCAAGGACTTTAATTTGTCTATACCTGGGCTCTACCTTGCAATCTACACTTTGATGAAGGGGAACACGCGAACTATAGAAAAAATAGCTGCAAACGAAAATCTCCTCTTGCCATTGAACCTCTACCTAGATACCGCTCGCTACATAGCGTGTAAGCTCTTCAATTTTGAAGCAAACTTGCGACCCCTATTCAACGAACAATACACATTTATGACGCCCTTAAGGATTATTAGGTCTCAGCTTTCTAGAAAGTTCAAGGTGCCATATCTGTACCCCATTTCTGTGATAGCTTGGGCTTATTTGTCAAAAGTGTGGTTAGAGATAAGTCGGAACAAAAATCTAAGAGTTCTGAGTCAAATGGTTAAGCAACCCTCGTCAAAGGGCATAGGCGTACTTTTAGATTACGTTCAGGAACGTTTCAAATGAAAAGCTTGCGCTGTAAGATGATATATTTCTTCGGTTCTGATGGAACGGGAAAAACTACGCATGCCGATTTAACAGCGCTTTATTTAAGAAGAAAAGGATATAGGACCTGGAGGGCAAGTATAAAACAACATCATACCTTCGCGTATTTGCTTTTGAAGTTGTTAAGTAGCCGAAAACCAGGCGGGCGTGCTCTAAGCTATTATGGTTTCAGCGATGAGCTTAATCGGAGAATCAGGATACCTTGGAAGATTCTTGAATTGGTAAGTCTACTTCCTGCCCTACTCTATCGCGTACTTCTGCCACAGTTGCTGGGCTACATAGTGGTTTGCGATAGGTATGTGCTGGATACGTTAGTATCCCTCTCATATTTCTTAAAAGATCAAAGGCTGATTTCAGGCATATGTGCAAAATTGCTGGCTTCGATGATACCGAAGAACGCGGTTCTTTTCTATATGAACGCAGATGCAGGGACTATACTTTGGAGGAAAAGGGATGAGCCACTAACACTAAAACTCATCGAGTACTATAAATGGGCATATCAGGTGCTTATAAAACAGTTAGAGTTAAAAACCATAACAATAGACACGAGCACAACTCATGTCAAAGATGTACAAAAAATAATACTGCAACGGATAGCTAAGGAATTAAGACAATTTACCGTGTAATACCCTCATGAGGATACTCATATTCTCTGAGTTGTTCTATCCGCATGGCGGCGGAGCCGAGTTAGCCACATGGTTATATTCGAAGCTTCTAGCTAAGGAAGGTTTCAAGATAACAGTTGTTACCAGCAAGTTCCCAAACGAGCCTACACATGAGCTTTTGAATGGCGGAGTAGAAATATTTAGAGTGCCTATGAAAATGATGTTTGGAACCCGATACTACACGCTAGTTAACGCTGGCGTTCTACTGGGCAACTTCGTGAATAAGTTAATTAAGCAAAGCGATATAATCTACGTGCCCTGTGGTTGGTATAGCGTAATACCCATTGCAAAAATTCACAGAAAACCTGTAGTAGTACATCTGCACAATTACTCAATAGTATGTCCTACATCACTGATGTACGACTTTACAAAACAGGAAGTAGGATTATCTTCTCTTAGATCCTTTATAATTCATGAAATGGTCGAGAAAAGGCGAAAAGCTGGATCAGTTGCATTCTCTGCCATGGCAAATGAGCTTTTAGGCAGATACTATAATAGGCTGGGCACCCTTGCGGATGCGCTGATCTTTGTAAGTATGGCTCAAGCTAATTTGGTACTCTCGAACGCTCCATATTTGAAGGAGAAAAGCCACGTCATATATAACCCAATTCCACAATTGCCCTTTATCAAAGCGGAAAGTAAAGGTATAGGTTATTTTGGCGGTAGAAGCTTCATCAAAGGTTTCTACGTTTTGATGCAAGCGCTTAGATATCTTGAGGCCGTTAATATCGCAGTATATTTGGCAATGACTTCAGAGAAGCCCCAAGCAGTTAAAGCTAACCGTGGAATCGCAATAAACTTCTTGCCAAAGGTTAACCCTGCCGATATCATGAATAAAATCGCGATTGTAACGATTCCATCATTATGCCCAGAACCGTCACCATACATATTAATTGAATCGATGCTGTATGGTAAATTGATTGTTGCGTCAAATGTGGGTGGAATACCTGAAATAGTTAGAGGAACGCATCATGGTGTTAAATTGGTTAAAGCCGGTGATTATGGAGAGATCGCGAGCGTTCTTAATTCATTCTTAACTCTTGAATTGGAAGAGATTAATGAAATCGCGCTTAAGAACAGACAATTTATTTTGCGAAGGTTTAAAAACGAAGAAACTGTTAAATTATTTGTCAATGTTCTGGAAAAAATATTATGAAAAAGAAAACTGCTATGATTGCAAACTTCTCATACAATTAAATCTGTTCTGCGAGAAAGCTAAATATCGAAGGATCGTGTCCTAGCATGTTGTCATATAAGGTTTATGTACTAATCTACTCCTTGCTCATATTTATAATTAGTCTTCGGATTTTAGAGCTTAGTTACTCTATCTCAAAGAAACATCTTTACATTAGTGACATTAATAAAAAAAGGCATCTATGGTGTATCGTTTTAGTTATTTTATTAGCCTTGATTCCAAAAACGCTAAGGGTCATCCTGTTCGGTATTTTTCAAGAACCAGATTACTCCGCTTTCGAAAAAGACTCAGACTCTATATTGAATGCCGGTCATGTATCATTTGAAAACCTTTCGGAGGACGTTTACTATAGAACTTTTCCAATATATACATTGATTAATGTCATATTAAGGCTATCAACATCTCTAACATATTATGAAACAACTTTATACCTTAATTTCTATTGTTTGGCTCTGTTCATATTATTAAGTATACTTTTGGCAGAAAGGATGAGTTCTAGAGGGTTTGAGTCTCCTGAAATAATACTTGCCGTGTTGCTCCTGTACTCAAATACTTATCTCTACAGTTTATGGGGGGCATTTGTACCAGTAAATCTTGCACAAATCGCTATACTGCTGGCGCTCTATTTATTCCTTCAAAATTTAAACGAAAGGAAGACCTCATACAACATCGGCTTACTCATCACCTATACCTTTATGCTCGTTCATGTTTCACTTCCAGTATATCTCCTTATTTTGCTAGCTTTTTCGCTCTTGTACATATATAAAACGATTCAGAAGAGAGTATCAATAAATTGGACTTCTGCTTTTGGCGTCCTCCCAGCAGTTATATTCGCCTCTTACGCGACCTTTCAAGAAATCACATTAAAAAGTCTTGTAGAGAGAGCAAATCTCTTCGTTGTGTATTATAATGTTTTGCTAAAAAGTGGTCCTATATATTCCGAAGCTTTGCATCCTTACCCCGCTATTAACGCTCTAGGTCCCGCATTCTCCATTGGGATAACCGCGGCGTTCTTCGTCAAAGCAGCTTATAGTTGTATCAAAGGGCGCCATGAAGCCTTAGAGCACATACCACTAAGACTCTTGTTTAGTATTATCACCATTTCGTTAACAATGATCCTTTTTGCAGAGCCATTATACTTTATCCTAGGTTCAAGAGGGAATATTGCAATGTATCTGCGGATGTACGGATTCTTCCTTAATTACATAGGAGGGTTGAGTGCGTTGTCTTACGTACGTTGGAGCAACTTTAATTCATCGGCCCACATTCATGACAAATTGTTTTTAATGGTCTTCTTAGCCATAATGGTGCTAAGCACGGTTGGAGGTTTACTAGATCCTTTTGCCTTCAATCTGTGACAATTTCCTTCTACGTGCAGTAACGGAATATCTGGTCTTCATAAATGCCTCACGCCTAAACCTTGTTGTAGTTACTTAGACTAAAAACTATAAACATGAGTGATAACTGTAGTGGAGCATGAAGGAGGGCCTACTGACTTACACGGTGGTTAAGCTATGGGAGAGGAAGTGATTTTTGTAAACCCTTCCGAGCGATTCGATTGGGGACTAATAGGATCTCTACGGCATATGGGGTTTAGTGTTATGGTCCTTAGCACGGAGCTTGATACTGTTTCAAAAAAATTAATTTCAGGCCATATAGATGTGGGCATAGATCCGGACAATCCCAACACTTACGTAAGGGTTCCAGTAATCAAAGCTTATGAAGATATGGGCATCAGCTTAATTGAAAGCCTTTGCACAACAACTAAGACTATCATAATAGTTCCAAGAGGATGCTCAAGAAGATTTCCTATGTCGAAATTTAGATGTTTAAAAATCTTGTACTTTTCACCGACCCCCTTTTACATATTTAAAGCTCTTGGAAAGATATCTGATGGAAGTCTTAAGCGTTTTGATGATATCTTAGTGGGGCTTGGAGGTCTCATATATTACTATTACAAAGCCTCTCAATATAATATCGTGCTCTTTAGAGACCCTAAATCCTACGAATTTGCTAGGAGTTTTCTTAACATGAGAAAGATACGCTTCCTACCTCCAATTTATGCGAAAATCTTTCGCTCAGTTAAGGAAAAAAAGGGTCCCGAACATGAAACTCTCGATATAAAACCTGAGAACCCTTATGTTCTATCCGTGGCCAGTATTAAGACTAGGAAATCAGATCTCTATTATATCGCCTACTTGAACACTCTGGCTAAACACATAAAGGAAGTAGATTTTGTTATTATTGGAACGAGCGCAAAAGATTTGTCTGATTTAGGCATAAGAATAACATTAGAAAAAAATGTACACTTGGTTGGACCTATATTTGACGATGAAGTACTTGCATTTTTATATAAAAATGCAACAGCCAGTATAATCCCAATTATTCTACCTGGTCAAAGTAACAGATTAATCGAAGCACTTTTTTATTGCACAATTCCAATAACAAACAAGCTTGCTATGCAATATCATTTAAACGTCAAGAATGAATTCAACGCTATAATAGCGGACTTAGAGAATACAACACAAATGACATCAATTATCAAAAATCTAATCAAAGACGATGGCTACAGAGAAACTCTTAAGAATAATATCCGCACGTCATATAGAATGTACTTAGCATATGTCTTGAAATCACTAAAAATGTTTATGAACTCCTTGAGTGAATGATTAATGGTCATTTTACGATCGAGTAGTATGGATTCTTAGCCATGTAAGTAAAAATGCTAAAGTACTTGATATTAGGTGTGTAGGTGGAGTTGAACGTTATGACAGTTCGAGATGGCTTCATGGATTACTAAATAAGGTTGCCAAGGAAGTTGTAGGCATTGACATAGATAGAAACGGGGCGAGAGAATTGATAGGTAGAGGGTATAATGTAATTATAGGTGACATTACGAGTCCAGAATTAGCACGGACAATAAAAGAAAAATTCGGGCTATTCGACGTGGTCGTGGCGAGCGAACTCATTGAACATCTAAGCAATGTAGGCTTATTTTTAGATAATGTCAAGTCCCTCCTGAAAGCCAACGGGCTTGTCATAATAACTACGCCAAACGCTCAATGCATAAGACACCTCTTTTTTACAAGCTCCCACAGTCATGATCATGTAGTTACTTTCACGATGCAACTCTTAGTACAATTGCTTATTCGTCACGGCTTTACGATATTGGAAAAAGCTTACTTGTTCTGGAGGCCTCCTCGTTCTTTGAGGGAAAGGCTTTACAGGAGCTTAAGTCAACTTAGTCCTAGAGTTTTAGCTGATACTTTAGGCGTAATAGCCTCTCCCATGAATGAACATAAATAGGCATGCGATAGGCAGGAGAGAATTGGGGGTCATAAACGAAAAGTTTGGTTTTTAGACTCGACAAAAATCAAGAAAGAGCCAGCATTAGATATTGCACGCGATGTTGAGTAAGAGTTATGAGTAACTTAAGATGATCACTGATGAATTACTTGAAAAAGCTGTATGTAGCTTTAACATTCGACGATGGTACTCTACATCAATATTATCTTGCTAAACTCCTCCATAACTTAGGTATCAAAGCTACTTTTTCCTTGTCACGAATTTAAAAAGGCTTAACAACAAATACCTAATTTCACAAGATACAGAAAAGATATTGGAACTTAGCAAGTATCATGAAATAGCCTCTCACACTTGCACGCATAGAAGCCTTGTTGGCTTGTCCTCTAACGAGATAGAAAGGGAATGCAAAAAATCTAAAAGAATTTTTAGAAGAAATAACAGGCAAGAAAGTATACGGTTTTGCGTACCCTAATTATGTCTTTAGCAAAAAAGTTATAGAAAGCGTAAAGAAATATTATCTATATGCAAGAGCTGGAGCAAACGTCCCAGATAGATGGAACATAAAATTTTTTGATATATAGGATAGGCTCGATCTTGAAGAGAGACCTTCCTTTAATCCCTTTTAAGTCGATAAAGTACAAAAAGGTTCCAATAGTTATGGTTTTTCATGACATCTCTTCCTTTTCATTATTCTTAATCATAAGGTACTTAAAAAGCTTTAAATGCGAATTCATGAGTTTGGCTGAGTTAATTAACGTGTACAGAAGTTTCTAATAGACACGCGTGGAAATCTGAGGTCGATAGCCGTGACATATAGGATTGGAATTGTAGGCGGCTCAGGCTTCATCGGTAGCTCCCTTGCAAGACATCTATCTAAGAGCTTCCAAGTGAAGGTGCTCGACGTCAAGGAGCCGCCTGAAAGTGTCAGGGATAAGGTTGATTATGCCTTCTGTGATGTTAGAGACTATGAGCAGGTCAGGGAAGGTTTACGAGACGTGGATTTAGTAATCCATACAGCAATTGTTCAGATTCCGTTGATTAATGAGCAGAAGAAACTTGGGTATGAGGTTAATGTTATTGGTACCCAGAATGTGTGCAGGGCTGTTGATGAGAATCCGCAGGTGAAGGGAATGATTTTGGCGAGTTCGTGGCATACTATAGGTGAGAGTGGGCTTGAGGGTGTTATAGATGAGGAGTTTGGGTTTAGGCCGGATAGGGTTGAGGATAGAGCTAGGTTGTATGCTTTGTCCAAGATTGCTCAGGAATCTATAGTGAGGTTTTATGATGAGATGTCGGAGAAAGTGTTTGGGATAATAAGGATGGGGACTGTGCTTGGTGATGGTATGCCCGAAAAGACGGCTGCGAATATCTTCATAGAAAGAGCTTTGAGAGGTGAAACGATAACGCCGTATAAGCATAGCATGTATAGGCCTATGCTTTACGTTGACATTGGAGATGTATGCTTAGCCTATGAAAGGTTCGCAATCAAAATATTGAAAGGAGATGTCGGAAAGGGGGGCAATAGCTTAGCTCACATAGTGAATGTCTACTATCCAAGTCCCATAACAATCTTAGACTTAGCACAGATAGTTCAGAGAGCCGTGATGAAGCTTACAAATAATGCCATACAACCAAGAATAGAGATAATTGACACAGGACAGAAACCTCTATTCAGGGAGGACGACAAGAATAGGATCAAAGTGAATATAAAGAAAGCCATTGATTTCCTTGGCTTAAGCAGGCTCAAAAGCCCCGAAGAATCAATAGAGGAAATAGTCAAGAAGAGGCTTATGAACATATATGCACGGAGCTAATCAAAGAGCAAGAGCAAAACTACGTTTTTGCGTGTGTAAAAAGTTCTAATAAGAGGATATGAAAAGGACAGTTAACGGGATCGACTCATTTTTCCATAGATATTAATGATTGTGCTGGAGAATTCGAAAAGGTTTCGGCTCACATACGAGGATTTGGCTATGAAACTGCTCTGTTATTTGGTAAGGCAGGTAAACAGTGCCCGATAGTCACATAACCTCCGTACAAAAGAGGCCTTGCTGAGCAGTTAATCAATAAGACGAAGAAACTAACGCTCCGTATTACTTCGTGCAAAGCAAAGTCATGAATTACAATTACGTAAAGACTCCTGCCCTCAGCATTATGGTAGCTGGGGGGTGCATTTTTGCATTAGTGAAGCGGGGTAACTTACTCTCTGTAGTCATGTTAGACGAAGAGCGGAAGGCTGAGAGTGAGATGGCATCGTTAAATGCCTCTCAGGGTCTCATACTGGGAGCCGAAGAAGATAAACTCCTATTATCCATCGACGACAAATTGGTCTTAGTCGAAGGTGGTAAGCAAAAGACTGTGTTGAAGTCTCACAGATCGAGGAACTTCTTCTGGCATGCAACTAGGGCTGAGAATATGGTGTTTGTGCAAGAATATGGCGAGGCCCCCACAGGTATATTTGCGTCCGAGGACCTTATGAACTGGAGGAAACTTGTCGTGAATACCAGTCTCGATAAGCACTCTAAGCACTTCCACAATATAACCTATGACCCATATAGGAAGTGGCTCATCGCCACGCTTGGCGATGGATGTCTAACGAGAGTTGTAGTTTCAGAAGATCTTGGCAATTCTTGGAAGCCTTTATACAGAGGTCCATGGCAGTTTGTTCCAGCTGTTCCGCTCCAGGATAAGATAGTTTTTGGTATGGATAGTGGAATTGCAAAAGGGGGGCTAGGCATCTATTATCTAGGAGAAGATAAATGGAGCTTCGTGTTCCTGAAATCTCTTAGCCACAGAAGAGCTCAGTTCGCATCGCTGAAGAAGTTCGGCGACTACTACATTGGTTGCTTGGGCTACCCGACGGCCATAGTCGTCTCGAGGGATCTGAAGCATTGGCACTTGCTACACCTTGATAACTCCCATCTTGAGTACAACTACTTCGTCGACGTCGAGCCGTGGGGGGAGAAGATCGTGGCGGTGACAGGTAAAGAGCTCCTAGTCTTTGAGCTCAAAGACGTCGAGAAGGCTTTCGAGGAGAGGCCCTTCCTCACCCCCCATCGGGCGTACTTGGATAGGTTGAGGGGGCTGGCGTTTACGATTAAGAGGATCAGATGGATGCTCAAACCATGAGGCCCAAGGTCCTCGTGTTGACGAAGCTCTTTTGGCCCGAGGGAGGGGGTGCGGAGCTCGCGACGTACCTCATAGTCAAAGAGGTTCTTTCAAAGGACTTCGACATTGTAATCGTCTGGGGTA
>Ga0080004_1147127_pt1 | contig 12377 bp, 7 predicted proteins | sample WasSprMetagenome_FD_69207 | JGI IMG/M metagenome (GOLD analysis project Ga0080004, IMG submission 69207) | Sulfidic aquatic microbial communities from Washburn Spring, Yellowstone National Park, USA - WS (SPADES assembly) (version 2) | ecosystem: Environmental > Aquatic > Thermal springs > Hot... | reverse complement strand
GGACCCCCGTTTTGCCCACCCCCGTAGGCTTAGGGTTTGCCAGAGTTTTGGGTCCCACTCGTGGCGGAGTTTCCAAAGCGGGCTACTCGCCCCTTCTTTCGGTTTTGTGGGGGGACCCCCCCCACATCCCCCCGCCATGGGGGCTTCGCCCCCTTGGCCCCCCCGTTTCCCCACCCTCGTGGGCTGAGGGCTTGCCAGAGTTTTACCCCTCTCCGAGGCGGAGAGGGGAGAGCCCCGCCAAATCTTCCCCCTTCCCTCGCAGGGAAGGGGGTCAAGGGGGTTAGGTCAGAAAAGCTACACCCACGCTTATTGAAAGCACGCTCTCCTTAATTGCTTTATCCAAGGCTTGTGATATAATTTTGCCGAGGCAATTCCTTGAGGAGGAGGTTGATGGGTTCGCCCATATCTCTTAAGGTTAACGGGCAGCTTTTCCAGCTTGAGGTGGATGAAGAGGCTTCCCTCCTGGAGGTCCTGCGCGATTATCTCCACCTCACCGGAACTAAGAAAGGATGCGGAGAAGGTCTGTGCGGCTCCTGCACCGTAATCGTGAATGGAAAGGCCGTCCGCTCCTGCACCTACAAGGCCATAAAAGCCAACGGCGCTTCGGTGGAAACGATTGAAGGATTGGCCAAGGAAGGCAAGCTCCACCCAATCCAGAAGGCTTTCATTGATTACGGAGCTATCCAGTGCGGGTTCTGTACCCCAGGGATGATTATGAGCGCTAAGGCCCTTTTAGACCAGAACCCATCCCCTTCCGATGAGGAAATCGTAAAGGCTATCCAGCCCAACCTCTGCCGTTGCACAGGCTATTCTTCAATCATAAAAGCGATAAAAGCTGCCGCTTCCGAAATCCGAGGCGATGGATATATCCCTCCGGCCATGCCCGGCAGAATCTCAGCCCTCAGAGTAGTCGGGAACAATGCCCCAAAGCCCGATGCTGTCCTCAAAGCCACGGGGAAAGCCCTCTACGCCGCCGACTTGTACTTTGAGGGCATGCTCTATGCCAAAGTGCTGAGGAGCCCATACCCGCACGCCCGCATCCTCAGGTTGGATACAAGCAGGGCCGAATCTTTCCCTGGCGTGGTGGCCGTCCTAACGGCTAAGGATGTCCCCGGCGATAAGAACCATGGTGTCGTGCGCAAGGATTGGCCTGTGTTCGCCATGGATAAAGTGAGATACGTGGGCGATGCCATCGCTATGGTCGTGGCCGAGAGCGAAAAAATCGCCACCCAGGCCCTTGAGCTTATAGAAGTGGATTACGAGCCTTTGCCCGTCGTCACTTCACCCCAGGAAGCCCTGAAACCCGATGCCCCCAAGGTCCACGAAGGCGGGAACCTCCTCAAGCATATCTCCATCCGCCGGGGCAATGTGGAAGAGGCCTTCGCCCAAGCTGACTTGGTTGTGGAAAGGGTCTATCACACCCCAACCTACGAACACGCCTTCCTTGAGCCCGAGGCCGGAGTCGCTACCATTGACCAGGAAGGGAACATCACCGTTTACGTCGGCTCTCAAATCCCATTCCTTGACCGGCGCCAGATAGCCGAAAGTTTGGCTATACCGGAAGAGAAAGTTAGGGTTATCGGGACCTACATCGGAGGAGCTTTCGGGGGGAAGGAGGACATCTCTGTCCAGATACACGTGGCCTTGGCTGCCCTCAAGACCGGCCGCCCGGTCAAGCTGGTATTTTCCCGCGAGGAATCGTTCATGGTTCACCCTAAGCGCCACGCCACTACAATTCGCCTCAAGACAGGGGCAACCAAGGACGGGAGGTTGCTGGCTCTGGAAGCCGAAATCTACGGTGATGCCGGAGCTTATGCTTCCCTAAGCGAGCACGTGATGACCCGCACCGCTACCCACATATCCGGCCCCTACCAAATCCCCAACGTAAAAGTGGACTGCTACGCTGTCTATACCAACAATCCGCCCTCAGGAGCCTTCCGCGGTTTCGGCGTGCCTCAGGCTGCCTTCGCCATAGAAAGCCAGATGGACATAATGGCCGAGGAGCTGGGCCTATCGCCATTTGAAATCCGCAGGATAAATGCCCTCAGGCCGGGGACGAAGACTGCCCTTGGCCAGCTCCTTGAGGAGAGCGTGGGCCTGCTGGAAACTCTGGACAGGGTTGAAGAAGAAGTCAAGCGCACCGAATTCATCCCGGTGGAGGGGAGCAAGAGGAGAGCTTGGGGAATCGCCTGCGCAATGAAAAACGTTGGCCTTGGGGGAGGCGCAGCGGACAAAGCCGGCGCCGAAGTGGAGGTCACGGAAGAGGGGTCGGTCATAGTGAGAGCAGGGGCTGCTGACCTCGGAGGGGGCCTCTCCGGCGTAGTAGCGGCCATTGCTGCCGAGGAATTCGGGTTCAATTCCTGGAAGGCCTGGGAGACACCGCCGGTCAGGGTTATCCTGGCCGATACTGGCTCTACTTTGGACGGAGGGCCAACCACTGCCTCAAGGCAATCTTTCATAACCGGTAACGCTGTGCGCATCGCTGCCCGTCAGGTCAAAGAACTGCTGGCCCGCATCGCTGCTGAAGAGCTTGACGTCTCACCGGACAAAGTAGCCTTTGAAGGGGGCTTTGCCAAGGCCGAAGGCAAAGCTATACCCCTGGGAGAACTCGCCTCCATAGCCCGGAAGCAAGGGCAGGAAGCAAGAGCGGCATGCGTATACGAAGCCCCTGCTACCGTCCCAATCACCCAAGAAGGACCACACCACTTCGCCTTCGGCTTCGCTACTCAGGCGGCACTGGTGGAAGTAGACACTGAGACAGGCGAAGTTCGGGTCCTCAAGGTCATAGCTGCCCACGATGTGGGAAAAGCCATAAGCCCGCTGGGGGTTGTGGGGCAAATAGAGGGCGGGGTCGTCATGGGGATAGGCCTGGCCCTTAAAGAAGAATTCCCGCTCAAAGACGGGGTTCCCTTAGCCCGCGGCTTCAGAGATTACCACATCCCCAGAGCGAAAGACATCCCCGAAATCGTGCCCATAATCGTTGAATCGCCCTCTTCTCAGGGGCCTTTCGGAGCCAAAGGCATAGGCGAAATCCCATCCATCCCCACGCCCCCGGCCATCGTCAACGCCATCTACAAAGCCTGTGGAGTTCGCTCCTACGAACTGCCCGTTAAAAGCCAAATTTTGAGGGAGAAGCTATGCCAAAAGCTAACGTAACGATTGTAGGACTTGGATTTGTGGGAAGCTCAATGGGCCTTGCCCTCAAGAAATCGGGGGCCGATATCTCCATAATCGGCCACGATAAGGAGCCGGAAGTGGCCCGCGAGGCCCTCAAGATGAAAGCAGTTGACCGGACCGATTGGAACCTGATAAGCGCTTGCGAGAAAGCCGATGTAGTCATCCTGGCGCTCCCGTTCCAAGAAATGCGGGAAACGATGAAGGCCGTGGGGCCATACCTCAAGCCTGGCTGCCTTGTGACCGATACCGCTATCCCCAAGAGGCCGGTGATGAAGTGGGCCGAGGAGTTCCTACCGGAGCACGTGAGCTTTGTCGGAGGCAACCCAATCATAAGCCCTCAGGGGGAAGCCGCCGGCGTTAAAGCCGCCTCGGCTGAAGTGCTGAAGGGGGCAACCTATTGCCTCACCCCTTCCCCTCAGGCCAGCGGCGAAGCCGTGGAGCTGACGGTAGCCTTGGTCAAGGCCATGGGGGCTAACCCTTACTTCCTGGACCCCGCGGAGCACGATGGCCTCTTGGCTGGGATTGAGCAACTCCCAATCATAGCCGCAGCTGCCCTCATGGGGACCTTATCCCAATCACCTCCGTGGAGGGACATGAGGAGGCTTGGAGGTTCGGCCTTCAGCCAGGGGACGGCCTCCCTCTGGGAAAGCCGCACCTTCTGGGCCCAGCCTTTCTTGGAAAACGCCGATAACCTAATCCGCTGGGTTGACCAATTAATCTACCAACTGGAAACGCTCAAGCGGGGGCTCCAAGAGCAAGACGAAGAAGTCCTGAGCACATACTTTGGCAGGGCCATAGCCGAAAGGGAACGCTGGTACAAGGATAAAACCTTCGGCCAATGGGAAGAAGTTCCGGAGCCGCCAAGGCCTCCGGGCATGCTGGAAACCTTCCTTGGCATTCGCCTCAGAAAACCCAAAGAGTAGGAGGTAACCATGAGCACGGCGAACGATAAACTGGCTTGGATTGATGAAGAGATAAAGGCCTTGAAAGAGCAAGGCCTCTACATAAACATACGCACAATCCAGTCCCCCCAGGGGGCTTGGATAACCGTGGACGGCAAGAAAGTGCTGAACTTCTGCTCCAACAATTACCTTGGGCTGGCCAACCACCCCAAGCTGCGGGAAGCCGCCCACAAGGCCATTGAAGAATGGGGGGTCGGCCCGGCAGCCGTCCGCACCATCGCCGGGACAATGTCCCTGCACCTGGAATTGGAGAGGAAACTTGCCCAGTTCAAGGGCTGCGAAGACGCCATCTCCTTCCAATCGGGCTTCAAGGCCAACCTGGCCACAATCCCGGCCCTCGTGGGGGAAGGAGACGTAATCTTCTCCGATGAGCTGAACCATGCCTCAATCATAGACGGATGCCGCCTATCGCGGGCCAGGATAGTCCGCTACAACCACTGCGACCCGGCCGACCTTGAGGCCAAAATCCGCCAAGAACAAGGCAATTACCGCCGAGGGATAATCATCACCGACGGGGTCTTCTCCATGGATGGGGATATCGCCCCGCTGCCGCAAATCGTGGAAATCGCCGAAAAATACAACCTCATGACCATGGTTGATGATGCCCACGGCGAAGGGGTACTGGGCCGCGGAGGAAGAGGCATTGTAGACCACTTTGGCCTGCACGGCCGGGTGGATGTGGAAATAGGGACCCTTTCCAAGGCCTTCGGCGTAGTCGGGGGATACGTGGCTGGGAAGAAGAAAATAGTGGAGTGGCTCCGCCAGAGAGGAAGGCCCTTCCTCTTCTCCAGCGCCATGACCCCGGCCGACGTTGCGGCCTGCATCGCTGCCGTTGATATCCTGGAAAGCTCAACCGAACTTGTGGACAAGCTCTGGGAGAACACCCGCTACTTCAAGTCCGAAATGCGTCGCCTTGGCTTTGACATAGGCCAAAGCGTAACCCCGATAACCCCAGTCATGCTTGGGGAAGCTCCTCTGGCCCAGGAATTCTCCCGCCGCCTCTTTGACAACGGAGTCTTCGCCATGGCCATAGGCTACCCGACCGTCCCCAAAGGCAAAGCCAGGATAAGGGTCATGATTTCTGCCGTCCACTCCAGGGAGGACCTGGACCGGGGCTTGGAAGCCTTCGCCAAAGTAGGCAAAGAGTTAGGCGTGATTTGAAGGTAGCCATAGTCCACGATTGGCTAAACCAATACGGCGGGGCCGAGCTCGTCCTGGAAGCCCTCAAAGAGCTCTTCCCCACGGCCCCAATTTACACCTCTATCTACGACCCCAGGGCTATGCCTCCTTTTTACCGCCGGTGGGAAATCCACACCTCTTTCCTGGACAAATTCCCGCTTGTGAAAACTCACCACCAGCCCTTCCTACCCCTCTACCCGCTGGCCTTTGAAAGCTTCAACCTCTCGGGTTACGACCTTGTAATCTCCAACAAAAGTGGCTTCTGCCACGGGGTGATAACCGGCCCAGAAACCGTCCACATTTGCTACTGCCTCACCCCCACCCGGTTTGTCTGGGACTTCCACAACTACATCCGAGGGGAAGGGTTGGGCCTGCTGGCCAGGAAAATCCTTCCCCTCTTCCTCTTCTTCCTCCGGCAGTGGGACAAGCTCGCTGCCGACCGGGTGGACTTCTTCATCGCCATATCCCGCGAAGTTAAGGAGAGGATACGCAAGTTCTACCGCAGAACGAGCGAAATCATCCACCCGCCCGTTTACACTTCCCGCTTCTCCCCATCCCCTGAGCAGGACGATTACTACCTCGTGGTCTCAAGGCTTGTCCCCTACAAACGCATAGACGTAGCCGTGGAAGCCTTCAACATCCTGAAGCGTCCCCTCCTAATCGTGGGGGAAGGGAGGGCGAGGGCCTCCCTGGAGAAGAAGGCGGGGCCTAACGTTCGCTTCTTGGGCAGAGTTTCGGGGGAGGAGCTGGCAAGGCTTTATGCCCGCTGCCAAGCCTTAATCTTCCCCGGCCGTGAGGACTTCGGGATAGCTCCCTTAGAAGCCCAAGCTTCCGGAAGGCCAGTCATTGCCTACGCTGCCGGTGGGGCTCTGGAAACAATCGTGGAAGGTAAAACTGGCCTCTTCTTCAAGCCTCAAACCCCAGAAGCACTGGCCGAAGCAGTCCTGGAATTTGAAAAGAGAGCCGCCGATTTTGACCCCGCCGCCATAAGGGAAAACGCCATGCGGTTTGACGTCCAAAATTTCCGCGAAAAAATGCACCTTTTCATCCAATTTGCCCTTGATTCGGCGAAAGGAGGCGTATATGTCCACTGAAAAGTTCGTGCGCTTCCCCGAAGGTTTCATCTGGGGGGCGGCTACTTCTGCCTACCAGATTGAGGGGGCATGGAACGAGGACGGCAAAGGGCCTTCAATCTGGGATACCTTCTGCCGCATCCCTGGAAAAATCAAGGATGGGGACACAGGCGATGTAGCTGCCGACCACTACCACCGTTGGGAGGAAGATGTCGGCATAATGGTGGAGCTGGGCCTGAAAGCCTACCGCTTCTCCATCGCCTGGCCTCGCATCTTCCCTGAAGGGGTAGGGGAAGTAAACCAAAAGGGGCTTGACTTCTACAACCGTTTGGTTGATAAGCTCTTGGCTCACGGGATTGAGCCTTTTGTCACCCTCTACCATTGGGACCTGCCCCAAGCCTTGCAGGATAAGGGGGGATGGCCAAACCGCGATACTGCCTACGCTTTCGCCAATTATGCCGAAACTGTAGCCAAAGAGTTCGGAGACCGCGTTTCCTCCTGGATTACCCACAACGAACCGTTCGTGGCGGCCCTAATCGGGCACTTTACAGGTGAGCATGCCCCTGGGATACAGGACCCTTCTGCGGCCTTCGCTACCGCTCACCACATCCTCCTCTCCCACGGCCTTGCAGCTCAAGCCATAAGAGCTTCTGCTTCCCTCAAACCTAAGGTCGGGATTGTCCTCAACCTGCACCCTGTCCATCCGGCCTCCCCTTCGGAAGAAGACAAGCTTGCCGCCAAGCGCTTTGATGGCTTAATAAACCGCATGTTCCTGGACCCAATCTTCTTCTCCAAGCCTCTCAAGTTTACCCTGAAGGGAACGAATACTCCCAGATGTGGGAAATCTACCCGCCGGGGATTTACGAAACAGTCATCAGGGTCTGGAAGGATTACAATCCCCCATCAGTCTTCCTGACCGAAAACGGCATCCCTGTGCCCGATGGCGTAGATTTTGATGGCCGGGTTAGGGATGAGCGGAGGATACGCTACCTCCGAAACCACCTCCTCTACCTCCACAAGGCCATAAGCGAGGGGGCACCGGTCAAGGGCTACTTCGTCTGGTCCCTCCTTGACAATTTTGAGTGGGCCCACGGCTACAGCATGAGGTTCGGCCTTGTATACGTGGATTATAAGACCCAGAAGCGAATCATCAAGGACAGCGGACGTTGGTATGCCAAGGTCATAAAGGAGAACGGCTTTGCGCTGGAATAAACTGAGCCTGATTTTGGCCCTGGCTTTGCTTTTCCCCTTCGCCTTCCCAGCCCAGGCCCAGGAGCCAATACCCATTTACTATGCTGGGCCAGAAGGGAAGACACGCACGGCCTTAAAGCTGGCCGGGATTTTCTCCTTCGTCACCGACCCCTCCCAGGCCGATGTTATCTTCCTCAACGGCACTTTACCCGACCCGGCAGCCATTTCTGAGAGGGTCAAGGAGGGGGCAGGCCTTATCCTCTTCCTTGGGCCGGATATTGCTCCGGAGGAGCTGGAGGCCCTTTGGGGGCAGAGGCTTGCCCTCTCCCGCCGCGATGACCCCTTAAGCCTCTATGCCGTTCCGGAACTTGATGACCCTTTAGCTAAGGAGATAATCTGGGCCAGTGCCCCTCAGGTTAGAGAGCGCTTCGTCGTTGAGGGCTGGCCTGTTGAGCCTCTGGTTGTGGGCTTTGAGGACAAAAGCCTCGTCTTGGGCAAAGCGAACTTAGGCCAGGGCGAAGTCTATGTCTTCTGCGTATTCCTTGATGGCCTCAACCCCCAGTTTCAGGACTGGGCCTATTTCAACTACTTCATCTACCATCTGGCGGTAAGGGCTGCCGGTGGGAAGCCCTCCTCCTTCGCCGATTATCCGGCTTCCCCTGTCCCCCATACTCGCGAGAGGGCGATAATCCTGGCCATCATGGCCTTCATCCTCATAACTGCCGGGGTTGCCTTCTGGCTGGTCAGGCGCTACAGTCTTTCTCACCCCGAGCTTTTGGGCGAACTCTTGGCCAGCCCCGAGGCTTTCAAAGCCAGGGAAGCGGAAACCCCGTGGGAAGAGATAGGATTCCACAGGCCTCTCGGCGGCTTCCTGGTAGCGTTCATGATGGGCCTTATCCTCTTCATCCCCTTCATCCTCTACCAGAACTTTGTCCTGCCGGTTTTCATCCTCCCTTCAGCTCAGGCTTTGGGGATATGGGGTAGAGTCACTCAATTCTTCAACTTGATATGGCTCCTTTTTGATTTGGGCACCAGCACCGCCTTCATCAAGTTTTTCTCGCAGTATCGGGTCCGTAGCCCGCAGCTTGCCATCCAATACGGGCAAGTTTTCGTCTGGTGGCAGGCCCTTTCGGGTGCTTTTCAGGTGGCCGTGGTTACGCTTATAGCCAGCATAATCGTTCCTCGCTCTGCCTATGCCCTCTACTCCTGGAGCATAATCATCCACACGCTGATTCAGATTCCCGGCTTCTACCAAGTCATCCGCCATGCTTTCATGGGGTGGCAGCGCTTTGATTACGCCCAATACCTTGACATAGCCTTGAGCCTAATCTTCCCCATGGTAACCCAGCCGATACTGGTGAGCGCAATGGTAGCCTGGGGCCGAGCCAACCCAGTGTTTGGCGGGGCCATGGGTGGAGTCATGGGCTTGGGGATAGCCGGCTACGCTTCCGAGCTCTTGACCTTCCTTTTGGGTCTATGGCTTTATAGAAGGCTTGGCTACAATGCCCGCCTGCTTTTCCTGGCCCATTTTGACCTATCCGTGGTGAAGGAGGCCTTTCGCTTCGGGCTGTTTGAGATGCTTGGCTCAATAGCTTGGGCTGTGGGCCAAGCGATGGAAATCCTCATAACTCAGGCCCGCTTGGTCAATTATGCTGAGGTCTGGGGGAACTGGGTTATAGCTCAGAACTTCATCTTTGCCTATCAAGTCCTCCACACCCTTTACGGCAATCTCATGTCCTCCATCTCCGAAGCCATATCGCATGGCCGCCGCATTCTCAGCCAATACTACTCGGTTATGGCCTACAAATGGGGAGGGTTCATAAGCGCTTTTGTAGGGGCAGTCCTCTTAGCCGTAGCCGACCGCTTCATCTTAGGTGCTACTGGTCCGGAGTTCACCCGGGCTGCCGCTTACGTTATCCCCTTGATATTCTGGGGTGCGATTCAATACCCATCCTGGGTTGGGGATTACGTCCAGCTTGCCTCAAATCGCCCCTACCTCAAGTTTGCCATGGTGGGAGGGGAGCAAATCATCCGCATCCTTTTAGCTTTCCTCCTCCTGGAGCGTTTCCAGATTTATGCCCTCATCATAGCCTACTTTGTAGCCCTTTTCAGCAAGGACGTAGCCACCTATTTTATCAGTCATCGTCTCTGCTTCCCCCAGCGCTTCTATTTCTGGCAATCGCTTTGGGCTCCTATCTTAGCTGGAGCTGCCCACTACTTTCTCCTGCGCTGGGTTACGGGGCTGATATGGCGGGGCGACCCCATCACGAGCGTGGTCATTTTCCTTGTGGGAATCCTCTTTTCTTATCCTGTTTTTGCCTTCTTCTATGGCCTTTTTGGGGGGTGGGACCAGCGGACCTTAGGAGAGCTTGGGCTTGGGGCTGAGATAACGGGGATGATGAAGCCTTTTGCCAAACTTTTCTGGGCATCCTCGGCTTTTGGGGCGAGGATAAGTCCAATCCACAACCTTTTCCCCATAACCATTTACGAATCCGCCTTAGCCGAAGCTCGCAGCCTGAGCTTAGAGAAAGTAAAGCTTACGGAATAGTCAAAAGCGGGGGCGGAGGGGCGCAGCCCCATCCCGGGGGTTTGGGGATGTGCCCCCAAAATTTTCAAATCAGGGGACGAATCGCCACATTAGTAGCCCTGCCCACGGGTGGGGCCCAAAACGCTGGCGAACCCAAAGCCAACGAGGGTGGGCAATCGGGGGTCCAGGGGGGCGAAGCCCCCATGGCGATGTCCCCACAAACAAAAGAAAGGGAAAGCCTGCCTACGGGCGGGACCCAAACCGCTGGCGAACCTTAAGCCAACGAAGGTGGGCAACCCCCGTAACTTCCTGCAAAAGCTTGCTCAACCCTCAAAGCCAAACCTGAGCCGAACGCCTTCTGAACGTTCCCCTGTGGTAGATAATCCTTAAGCCGCGCCAAAAAAATTAACCCGGGGCGACCCCATCCACCCCGGGCACAGAAATAACCCACGAAAACCAACCCCCATCAATCCCACTATGGTGCGATTGCGACTTCAAGCCGAAGCCCCGCGGGCCATTTTCATCTGGTTTCAATCCCACTATGGTGCGATTGCGACTTGCTTTGACAAAAGCCCCTAAAAAAGCTAAACTTTAAGTAAATTTGGCGGAGGAGTAAAGGTGTATAAGGCGCCAAGGGGCACGCAAGATATCCTGCCACAAGAACAGCCTTATTGGTTTTACGTCAAAAATACTGCCATACGCCTCCTCCACCTCTACGGTTACCAGCCCATAGATTTGCCCATCTTTGAAGACACAGGCCTCTTCGTCAGGAGCGTGGGGGAGACCACAGATATCGTGGAAAAGGAGATGTACAATTTCCTGGACAAAGGTGGCGATTCCCTCACCTTGCGGCCGGAGTTCACGGCTGGAGTGGTCAGGGCCTACATAGAACACGGGATGCACCTCTGGCCTCAACCTGTCCGCCTCTACTCAATCGGCCCCGCTTTCCGCTACGAAAGGCCTCAGGCCGGACGCTTCCGCCAGTTCCACCAGATAAACGTGGAAGCTTTGGGCGAACAGGACCCAGCCCTGGATTTTGAGGTCATGACTCTGGCCTGGCATCTATACGAGGAGCTCGGCTTCAAAGGCTTATCTTTCCAGGTAAACAGCACCGGCTGCCCCAAATGCCGCCCCGCTTACGTGGCTATCCTCAAGGATTACTACCAGGGGAAAGTTTCCCTTATATGCGAGGACTGCCGGAGACGTCTGGAACGCAACCCGCTTAGGCTCCTGGATTGTAAGAACGAGCAGTGCCAGCCCGTCATTGCCCAAGCTCCTAAGATAATTGATTTCCTGTGCGAGGAATGTGCTTCCCACTTTCGCACTTTGCTGGGTTACTTGGACCAGGAAGGCCATCCCTATACCCTGAACCATCGCTTAGTGCGAGGGTTGGATTACTACACTAAGACAGTGTTTGAGGTCTGGGCCGAAGGGATAGGGGCTCAGAATGCCGTTTGTGGCGGAGGGCGCTACGATGGCCTCGCTCAAGAGCTTGGTGGACCGCCCACACCGGGCGTTGGTTTCGCTGCCGGGATTGAGAGGATTGTGATGATTATGAAGCATCAGGGGATAGAAGTTCCCCCTTTGGAGGGCCCGAAAGTCTTCGTGGCTTTCACTGGTGAGGCTCTGAAGAAGGAGGCTGTGAAGCTTACCTCCAGGCTCAGGCGTTCCGGAATCGGTGCAACCCACGCTTTGGGCGACCGTTCTCTCAAAGCGCAGCTTAAGAGGGCGGATAAGGCCGGTGTGCTTTACACGGTGATTGTGGGGGAGGAGGAGTTCGCTCAGGGCAAAGTGGCCTTGCGTAGCATGAAGGACGGAACGCAAGTTGAGGTGCAAATTGATGATTTGGAGCGATGGCTTAGAGAAGCCATTCTCAAGCTGTCATCGTCTGCACCTTAAGGCTTAGCTTTACGGATGCATTCTTCACGGTCCCCTGCCAGGGGGCTTGCGCCCCCTGGACCCCCCATTGCCCGCCCTCGTTGGCTGAGGGTTCACCAGCGTCTTGGGTCCCACTCGTGGCGGGGTGGCAAAAGTTGGCTGCTCGCCCCTTCTTTGAAATTTTGGGGGCACATCCCCCAGACCCCCTGGGAGGGGCTTCGCCCCCTCCACCCCCTTGGCCCACCCCCGCAGGCTGAGGGTTCGCCGGCGTTTTGGGTCCCACTCGTGGCGGGGTGGTAGGAGTTAGCTGCTCGCCCCTTCTTTGAAATTTTTGGGGGCACATCCCCCAGACCCCCTGGGAGGGGGCTTCGGCCCATCCACCCCCATTGC
>Ga0080004_1117863_pt1 | contig 12377 bp, 11 predicted proteins | sample WasSprMetagenome_FD_69207 | JGI IMG/M metagenome (GOLD analysis project Ga0080004, IMG submission 69207) | Sulfidic aquatic microbial communities from Washburn Spring, Yellowstone National Park, USA - WS (SPADES assembly) (version 2) | ecosystem: Environmental > Aquatic > Thermal springs > Hot... | reverse complement strand
GTCGCATCCTGGGGGTGAAGAAGCTCCCAAGGGTTGGGCTGTTCGCCCATTAAAGCGACGCGTGAGTTGGGTTCAGAACGTCGTGAGACAGTTCGGTCCTTATCTGGTGTGGGCGCCGAGATTTGAGGGGAGTCCGGGGTGGTACGAGAGGACCCTCCGGAACCGACCTCTGGTGTACCAGTTGTCAGACCTCTGGCACAGCTGGGTAGCCACGTCGGGCGGTGATAAGGGCTGAAAGCATCTCAAGCCCGAAGCCCACCCCAAGATTAGATCTCAAAGCCTGGTCAAAGACGATGACCTTGATAGGGGTCAGGTGAAGGCCCAGCAATGGGTAGAGCCGAGACCTACTAAGTGGCTTTCCCTCTTCGTTAGTTGACCATTAAAGCAACCTCTCAAGAAAGCACAACCTTTGGCAACCATACCTGGGTTGATCCACCTGATCCCATTCCGAACTCAGTCGTGAAATACCCAAGGGCCGATGATAGCTAGCTGAATGGCTAGTGAAAGTAGGTCGTTGCCGGGGTTGTGCTTTGTTGAGATGTTGTTATAATTTAGAAAATGATAAACAAAAACTCAAAAATTTTCTTTTTTTTATTTTTAGTTTTTGTTTTATTTTTTTTTAATTTCCCAAAAACTCAACCAATTTTGAAAAATTTCTTTTTCCACATTTTAGAAAAACCATCAAAATTTTTTTGGCAAATAGGAAATCAAATTTCCAAGTTTTTTTCAAATTTTAAAAGCATCGAAGATTTAATCAAACAGAACGAGAATTTAAAAAGGGAAGTTGAAAATTTAAGCTCAAAAGTTGTTGAAGTTGAAATTTTACAAAAAGAAAACAAAAGTTTAAGAGAACTTTTATCTTTGGGCTTGGAAAAAGAATTTGAAATTGAAATGGCCAAGGTCTTTGGAAAAGATTTTCTTTCAGATAAAGTTTTTATCGACAAAGGGGAAAAAGATGGAATAAAAGAAAATCAAGTTGTGTTTTTTGATCAAAAAATTTTGGTTGGTAAAGTAGAAAAAGTTTATCCAAATTATTCGACGATAAAATTGATTACAGCAAAAAAAATTTCAATCCCTTCAAAAATAGTCAACAAAGAAATTTTTGGTTTTGCAGAGGGTGAGGGAAATTTTAAGATTTTTTTAAAAAAAGTTCCCAAGGAAGCTCAAGTTGAAAAAGAAGATTTTTTGTACACCATTTTGAGTGAAAATTTTCCAGAAGGTTTCTTGGTTGGGAAAGTAAAAGAAATAAAAAAGAAAGATGTCGATCCATTCCAAGAAATTGAAATTGAACCATTTTTTTCAATCAAAGATTTAGACATTGTTTTTGTGATCAAAAATTACAGAAAATGAAAATTTATTTTTTAACTTTTTTTCTTTTGTTTTTTTCTTTTTGTCTTTTCCCAAAAATTTCCGTTTTTTTCTCAAAAATTCCGCTTTTGTTTTTTTGGGGCCAAGTCATTTTTGAAAAAAAAGAGAAAAATTCGAGCTTTGGTTTGGCTCTAATTTTTGGATTTTTTTTTGACCTTTTGTCAGATAAGTTTTTTGGATTTTTTACTCTATTTTTTTTGCTGATTTGTTATTTGGTAAAATTGATAAAAAAGTATGTACGGATCTGAAAAATGGAAAATTGAGCCAGAAGAAATTCTTTTTGAAAGTCTTGTCAAAAGGAAAAGAGATTTTGAAGACAAAAAACTGGAAAATCGTTTTTCTGAGAAAAAAGAAAGAAATTTTTTGATCATTTCTTTTTTGGTGTTTTTTATTTTAATCTCAAAAAGCTTTTACCTTCAGGTTTTGAAAACAAAAGAATATTCTCAAAAAGCAAAAGCCAATCAGTATTTGACTGAAAAAATAAAAGCTCAAAGGGGAGTAATTTACGACAGAAATTTTGAAATCTTAGCTCAAAATGAGACAAATTTCAATTTAGTTTTTGAAAGGGAAAAATTGCCAAAAGATAAAAAAGAAAGAGAAAAAATTTTTCAAAAAGTCTCCCAATTTTTAGGAATTCCAAAAGATCGATTGGAAAAGGAAATTTTTTCAAAAGAAAAATTTACGATAAAAAATTTGGATCCAAAAATTATCGTTCCCTTGAAAGCCAGTTTGGGAGAAGTTGAAGGTGTCCAAATTGTTGAAGAATTTAACAGAAAGTACTTGAAAGGGAAATATTTTTCTCATTTGTTGGGTTATCTTGGAAAAATAAAAGAAAAAGAGTACCAAAAAGAAAAAGAACTTTATACAATTTTTGATTTTGTTGGAAGGGAGGGAGTTGAAGCTTTCTACGAAGAAGAATTGAGAGCAAAACCAGGAATAGTGAAAATAGAAAGGGATGCAAAAGGAAATGTAATAAGACAAGAAATTTCTTCTTTTCCCCAATCTGGAAAAAGTTTAGTTTTAACGATAGACAGCCAGCTTCAGCAAAAATTAGGAGAAAGCTTGGAGGAAGGTTTGAGAAATTTGGGTTTGAAAAGAGGAGCTGGAGTTGTGTTGGATGTGAAAACAGGTGAAGTTTTGGCAATGGTTTCTTTGCCTTCTTTTGACAACAACATTTTTTCAGGAGAAAGAGAAGAGGAAATAGAAAAATTGCTTAAAGATGAAAACGCTCCCCTTTTCAACAGAGTTATCAAAGGCCAATACTTGATAGGTTCCACTATTAAACCATTTTTAGCTTTAGCTTCCTTGGAAGAAGGAAATATTAAAAAAGAAACAAAAATTTCAGACGAACCCGGAGAAATTGTCATCCCCCACGCTTACAAACCTGGTATTTTTTACAAATTTAGGGATTGGCGAATTCACGGTGTTGTTTCTGTAAGAGAAGCAATTTCTCAATCTTGCAACATTTTCTTTTATGCTGTTGGTGGTGGTTACACGAACATAAAAGGTTTGGGTCCCACAAAAATCAAACAATGGCTTTCTCTCTTTGGTTTTGGCCAAAAAACACAAATTGATTTACCTGGCGAAGCTGAAGGATTAGTTCCTGATCCAGAATGGAAGAAAAAATACCTGAAAGAAAATTGGTGGGATGGGGATACTTATTTGCTTTCTATCGGTCAACAGTATTTAAAAATTTCTCCTTTACAAGTTGCCGTAGCTTACTCAGCTTTGGGTAATGGAGGAAAGCTTTTGAAACCGAGAGTTGTTAAAATGTTGGTGGATGAAGAAAGAAAACCTATCAAGGAATTTTCTCCAGAAATTTTAAGGGAAATTTCTTTCAAAAAAGAGAATTTAGAAATTGTTTTGGAAGGAATGAGATGGGCGGTTACTGGAGAAAATTCCCCCTTTGCTTCAGCAAAAATTTTGTATCCACTACCAGCAATGGCAAAAACAGGAACCGCAGAGAATTCAAAAGGGAAATACACAATTTGGGTGAGCATATTGTTTCCTTATTACGATCCAAAAATTTCGATGGTTTTGGTTGCTGAAGATTCCCCAACTTTGAGTTTAATTATTTTACCCATAGCCAAAAATATCCTTGAATGGTACGCCCAAAGGGAGGGGATTCAATTTTAAATATTCTTTTGGTAAAATTTTTTGATGGAGAATTTAAGAGAAGTTAGGATAAAAAAATTAAAGAAAATAATTTTAGCTGGAATTTCTCCTTATCCTTTAAAGGGAAAACGTGATTATTTGATCTCTGAAGTGATAGAAAATTTTGATGAAATTTCTTCAAAAGAAACAGAAATTTTTTTAGTTGGAAGAATAGTCTTGATGAGAGAGCATGGAGGTTTGACTTTTTTGAATATTGAAGATGGTAGCGGGAAAATTCAAGTTTTATTGAGGAAAAATAAAATAGGGGAATCAGGTTACCAATTTTTTCTCGATTATTTCGATATTGGAGATTTTATCCAGGTTAGAGGAAATCTCATCAAAACAAAAACAGGCGAGAAAACTCTGGAAGCAACAGATTACAAACTTTTAGCAAAAAGTTTGAGACCTCTGCCAGAAAAATGGCATGGCTTGAAAGATGTTGAAGAAAGGTACAGAAAAAGATACTTGGATTTAATTTTTAACAAGGAAGTTAAACAAAAATTCATTTTAAGATCGAAAATTGTGAAAGAAATAAGAAATTTTTTGCAACAAAAAGGATTTTTGGAAGTGGAAACCCCAATTTTACAGCCACTTTATGGAGGAGCCAGGGCGAGACCTTTTAAAACATTTTTGAATGCTTTAAAAATGGATCTCTATTTGAGGATAGCTCCAGAATTGTACTTGAAAAGGTTGATTGTTGGTGGTTTTGAAAAAGTTTTCGAAATTGGAAAATGCTTTAGAAACGAAGGCATAGATAGATTTCACAATCCAGATTTCACAATGCTCGAATTTTACTGGGCCTATGCTGATTACAAAGATTTGATGAAATTGACTGAGGAAATGTTTGTTTTTGTTTTAGAAAAAGTTTTTGGAAAGAGGGAAATTGAATATCAGGGGAAAAAGATAGATTTTACTCCACCATGGCCAAGAGTTGAATTTGATCATCTTTTTTCCAAAGAAACAAAAGTCGATTACGATACCATCAACAAAAAGGGCCTAGAAGAAATAGCAAAAAAACTTTCAGTTGAAATAGAAGGAAATTTGCAAAAATTTGAAATAGCAGAGGAAATTTTTAAAAAGAAAATTTTGCCAAAAATATGGGAGCCAACTTTTGTCATCCATTATCCAGTTGGTTTTCAGCCTTTGGCAAAATGTCTTGAGAATAACCCAAAAAGATTAGCTAATTTCCAGCTCGTTGTTGCCAACATGGAGTTGGTCAACGCTTTTTCTGAGTTGAACGATCCTTTAGAACAAAGAAAAAGGTTTGAAGAACAAGAAAGGCTTTTTACAGAAGGTTTTGAGGAAGCTCAAAGGATTGATGAAGATTTTTTAGAGGCTTTGGAATACGGAATGCCACCGACTGCAGGTTTTGGCATGGGAATTGATAGGTTAGCTCTTTTGCTTACCAATTCTTATTCTCTGCGTGAAATTATTCTTTTCCCGACAATGAGGAAGAAAGAAGAGCCCTCTTGACATTAATTTTTCTATCTGAAAAAATAATTTATGAATTTTTTAGTTTTCGAAAAGTCAAAGAAGAAAAAGCACCCTTAGGGGAAGGGGAAAAAATTTTTTTTATTTCAATTCCCCTTCCCAAAAGGGTGCTTTATTTTTTTAAAGGTCGAATTTTTTAAATTTTAATGGAAAACAAAAAAGCCAATTGTCCAATCTGCGATAGCGAAATAGAAATACCTGCTGGAACAGAGGAATCAGAAATAATCAACTGTCCTCATTGCAACAACAGAGTTTTGGTTGCCAAAATCACAGAAAACGAAGTTTTCTTACAAGAAGCTCCAGAAATTGAAGAGGATTGGGGAGAATGAGAATAGGAATTTTGTATAACATCATTAGAAAAGAAGAAAAACTTTTGATAGAGGCAGCAAGAAAAAATTCCGTTGATTTTGAATTAATAAATGTCGACAGGGAAATTTTTACTCCAGAAAGAAATTTTGAAAGATTCGATTTGATTTTAAATCGCTGTCTCTCCAAAGTTAAGGCAAGATACGCTCTCAATTTTTTTGAATTTTTAGGCATCACTACAGTCAATCCTTTTTCGATTACTCAAATTTGCGACGATAAATTTTTGACATCTTTAGTTTTAGAAAAAAATAAAATTCCCACTCTGAAATTTGCCTTAGTTTTTAACAAAGAAGAAGCTTTAAAAGCAATAGAAGAGAAATTTGGAGGTTTTCCTGTTGTTTTAAAGCCCCCTCAAGGTTCCTGGGGAAGGCTGTTGGTAAAAATCAACGATGTAGACTGTCTCGAAGCCATTTTTGAGCATAAAGAAAATTTAGGAGGACCAGAACATAAAGTTTTTTATTTGCAAGAATATATTGAAAAACCAGGGAGAGATATTAGAGCAGTGGTAATAGATGGTGAAACAATTTGCGCTATTTACAGAATTTCTCAACATTGGATAACAAATACTTACAGGGGTGGAAAAGTTTCCAATTGTCCGATAACTGATGAATTAAGAAAAATTTGTTTTGATTGTTCAAAAGCTTTGGGAGGAGGAATTTTGGCTGTCGACATTATAGAAACGAAAGAAGGCTTGAAAGTTAACGAAATAAACGCAGTTCCTGAATTTAGGAATACAGAGCCAGCCACTGGAGTTTCTGTTTCTAGTGCTATCATCGATTACTGCATAAAAAAAATTCAAAAAAATGGCAGATAAAATAAAAGTTTCCATAGTTGGAGCTTCAGGATATGTAGGGGGAGAGCTTTTGAGGATTTTAATTTTTCATCCAAGAGTTGAAATTTTTCAAGTGACTTCTTTGGAATATGTAAATTATCCAGTAAGCTTTGTTCACCCAAATTTAAGGAAATTTACAAACTTGAAATTTTCAAGGGTTGAAGATTTAAAACCAGTAGATTTTCTTTTCATTTCTATTCCCAACGGAAAATCGATGGAAATCATCAAAGATATGATGAAATTGGCGCCAAAAATTATAGATTTGGGAGCAGATTTTAGATTAAAATCTGCCAAAGAATGGGAAAGATGGTACCAAATTCCTCATTGCGCTCCTGAATTTTTAGGAAAGTTTGTTTACGGAATTCCAGAAATTCACAGAGAAGAAATTAAAAAAGCAAATTATGTTGCTGGTCCCGGATGTTCAGCTATAGTTTCCATTTTGTCACTTTGGCCTCTTGTGAAAAACGATTTGATCGAAAAAGAAATTATTGTTGACGCAAAAATGGGAAGTTCTGAAGGGGGTACCAAACCTTCGCTTGGAAGTCATCATCCAGAGAGGTCAGGAGTTTTAAGATCTTATTCTCCGACAAACCACCGACATGTTGCTGAAATTGAGCAAGAGTTAGAATTTAACAAACAAAGACCAAAAGTTTATTTTTCAGCAACAGCTGTCGATGTTGTTAGAGGAATTTTGGTGACTTGCCACACATTTTTGAAGGAAGATTTAAAAGAAAAAGAAATTTGGAAAGTTTATTTTAAAGAATATTCTTTGGAACCTTTCATCAGAATAGTCAAAGAAAAAAGCGGAATTTTTAGGTATCCTGAGCCAAAAATCTTACAGGGAACGAATTTTTGCGACATCGGTTTTGAGAAAGAAAAAGACGGAAAAAGGTTGGTTGTTTTGGGAGCCATCGATAACTTAGGCAAAGGCAGTGCTTTAAACGCTGTCCAGTGTTTTAATTTGATGTCAGGTTTCGAGGAAACTTTAGGTTTGGAATTTCCAGGTTTGCATCCAATTTGATCTTATGGAAAAAATCAATTTCAAAGATTTTATCGATACTACTTTGAGAGAGGGAGCCCAATCTCCGCTTCTTTTTGACACTAAAAAATATTTCTTTTCTTTGGAAGAAAAAAAACAAATAATCAAAGGGCTCATCGAATTGGGAATTTCTTACTTTGAATTTTTCTGTCCAATCGTCAATCAAAAAGAAGAAAGTGATTTTTTGTCGATAAAAAATTACATAAAATCGATTGCCAAAAGGAAAGTTTTTCTTTTGGCGCATTGTCGTGTAAAAAAAGAAGATATTAAAAAAAGTTTGGAATTGGGTTTTGATGGTTTAAATCTTTTTTTGAGAGTTTCTGAATATTCAAAATTCATTTACAGAAAAAGTTTGAAAGAAATTTTAAAATTTGCAAAAAAAGAAATTACAAACATTAAAAGAAAACTCCCAAATTTTTACATAAGATTCAGTATTGAAGATGCTTTTAGAACTCCGTTTTTGCAAATTTGCAAAATTTTCGACATATTTTATCCCTTCGTCGATACATTTGGAATTCCAGACACCACAGGAGTGGCTACGCCAGAGATGGTAAGAAAACTTGTCAAAAAAATGAGAAAGAGATATCCAAAAGTAAATTTGGAATGTCATTTTCACAATGACAGAGGTTTAGCCATTGCCAACTCCATAGAAGCAATAAAAGCTGGAATTCATTATTTGGATACATCAATTTGGGGATTGGGGGAGAGATCTGGGATTACCTCAATAACTGCCATTTTGTTTAACCTTTATTGCTTGAACAAAAATTTGACAAAAAAGTATAAAATTGAAGTTTGCTACCCTCTGAATGCAATGTTAGGTTCTATTTTAAAAATGCAAGTTCCTTTTAACGAACCAGTTTCTTTGACAAACAGAACTCACATTGCCGGAATCCACCAGCAAGCAGTCTTAAAAAAGAGCAAAACTTACGAAGCCAATCCTCTAAAAAAATTTGGAGTCAACAAAAATCAATTGCTTTTGGGACCTTTATCTGGTTGGCATGCCATTTTTTATTACTTGAAAGAAATCGGAGATTTTGTCGTCGATGAAAACACCGCAAAATTGATAGCAAAAGAATTCAAAAATGAAATGACAAAATCTAAAAAAGAAAAAGACCCAGAGAAAATTTTAGAAAAATTGGCCAAAAAATATTCTTTGTTGAAAATATCAATTCCAAAACAACAAAGAGAAAGAAGAATTGAAGATTTGAGTTGATGGTAGGGCAAACAATTGCAGAAAAAATATTTTCTTTACATTCAAACAAAAAAGTGTTTGCTGGTGATTTTGTCGTCTCTAATTTAGATTTAGTTTTTAGTCACGATACAACGACAATTTGGACTTTATCTCCATTTTATAGTTTGAAAAAGAAAGTTTTTGATACATCAAAAGTTATCATTTTTTTCGACCATGCCTTTCCAGCACCAAACATTCAAATTGCAAATTTTCATAAAAAAATACAGAAATTTGCTAAAGATCAAAAAATTAAAATTTTAAAAGAAGGAATTTGTCATCAAGTTTTAGTTGAAAAATTCGTAAAGCCAGGGCAATTGATCGTTGGCGGGGATTCTCACACACCAAGCTGTGGTTGTTTGGGAGCTTTAGCTATTGGTTTGGGCTCTTCAGATATTGCAATAGCTATGGCTTTTGGAAAACAATATTTTTTCGTTCCAGAGACGATAAAAATTGAGGTTAAAGGGAAGTTCAAAAAAGGTGTTTTTTCAAAAGATTTAGCTTTGAGTGTCGCAAAAATATTGGGTCCAGAAGGTGCCAACTATAAAGTTTTGGAATGGACAGGAGAAACTATTTCCAAATTAAAAATCTCAGAAAGAATGACTTTGACAAACATGTCAGCAGAAATGGGAGCCAAAAGCGCAATTTGTCCTCCAGATGAAATGACAGAAAAATTCCTGAAAGAAAATCGAAGATTTTTCAAGTTTGAAAAAATGAGAAGCGACAAAAATGCTAATTTTTCTTCAATTTTAAAAATTGATGCTTCAAAAATTTCACCTTTGATTTCAAGACCTCCAGAAATAGATAAAGTTTTTGAAGTTAAAAAAATAGAAAAAGAAAAAATTAAAGTTGATCAAGTTTTTATCGGTTCTTGTACTAACGGAAGGATAGATGATTTGGAAATTGCTTTTAAAATTTTAAAAAGGGCAAAAAAAATAAAAACAAGGTTGATAATAATTCCAGCTTCAAAAAAAGTTCTTTTGGAAGCCTTAAAAAGAAAATACATCGAATTTTTTGTTAAAATTGGAGCTGTTGTTTTAAATCCAGGTTGCGGTCCCTGTTTGGGAAGACATCAAGGAGTTTTAGGTGATGGCGAAGTTTGCGTTTCTACTTCAAACAGAAATTTTATGGGAAGGATGGGCAGTCCAAAAGCTTTGATTTTTTTAGCTAGCCCAGCAACAGCTGCAGCATCTGCGGTAAAAGGTTTTATTTCAGATCCAAGAAACTTTCTTTGATGAACTGGATTTTCAAAGACAACATCAACACAGATTTGATTACTCCAGGAAGGTACAATGTTGAAGATGACCCAAAAAAACTGGCAAAAATTGCTTTTTGCGAATATTTACCAGAATTTTCTAAAAAAGTGAAAGAAGGTGATTTTATCATTGCTGGAAAAAATTTTGGTTGCGGTTCTTCAAGAGAAACTGCAGTTATTTCCTTGAAAGCTTGCAAAATAAAAGCAATTTTTGCTAAATCCTTCAACAGAATATTTTACAGAAATTGTTTAAACCACGGCCTTTTGGCAATTGAGGCAAATTTGGGTAAAGTTGGCAAAAAAGATAAGCTGATTTTAGATCTCAAAAACAAAATTCTTTACAACAAAACTAAAAAGAAAAAGATCAAACTCAAAATTCCAGATTTGATGATCAAAAGTTACCTTTTTGGTGGTCTTTTGTTATTATTAAAGAAACATGGATTTGAAGCTATCGAAAAAGGAAAGAAAGTATAAAATAGCAGTTATTGGAGGTGATGGAATAGGTCCTGAAGTAATTTTTGAAACAGTGAGATTATTGAAAGCAACAGGTTTGAAATTTGAATTTTTTGAAGCAGAAGCTGGATTTTCTGCTTATCAAAAATATTCAACTCCTTTACCAAAAAAAACTATAGAAATTTGCAAAAAATCAGACGCCATTTTGTTTGGAGCCTGTACAACCCCCCCTTTCATTAAAAATTATTTTAGCCCGATAGTAAAACTAAGGAAAATTTTCGATCTTTATGCCAATTTGAGACCCTTTTTTTCCCTTCCAATTCCCAATCAAAAAAAGAATATCGATTTTATCATCATCAGAGAAAACACCGAAGATCTTTATGTTGGCAAAGAAATAAAAACAAAAGAAGGAGCCATATCTCAAAGAGTAATCACAAAGAGAGGTTGTCGAAGAATTGTTAGATTTGCTTTCGAATTTGCTAAAAAGAAAAAAAGAAAAAAAATTACTTTCGTTCACAAAGCAAACATTCTTAGGTTAACAGACGGATTGTTTTTGAAAATTGCCAAAGAAATTTCCAAAAAATACAAGGGAATTGAATTTGAAGAAAAATTGGTTGATAGCTGTAGCTATTTTTTAGTCAAAAATCCTGAAAATTTTGATGTCATTTGTACAACCAACATGTTTGGAGACATTCTTTCTGACACAGCAGCTGCATTGGTTGGAGGATTGGGAGTTTGCCCTTCAGCGAACATCGGAAAAAAATACAAGCTTTTTGAACCTGTTCATGGTTCTGCTCCTGATTTGGCTGGAAAAGGAAGAGCTAATCCTTTAGGCAGTTTTTTCTCAGCTGTAATCTGTCTTGAATTTTTAGGAGAAGAAAAAGTTGCCCAAAAAATTAAAAAGGCAATTTTTTCTACATTAAAGAGGGGAATTTTCACTCCAGATTTGGGAGGAAAAGTAAAAACCAAAGAGTTCACAGATGAAGTTATAAAAAGTTTGCAAAATGATAGTCGTTAAAGTTGGGGGCGGAAAAAATATAAATTTGGATTATGTTTGCGAAGATTTCGCTGTTTTAGTTCAAAAAGAAAAAGCTATTTTAGTTCATGGTGGTTTTGCAAAAAGGGATGAAATAGCAGAAAAATTGGGTCATCCCACAAAATCTGTCATTTCTCCTTCTGGTGTTGAAAGTGTGTATACAGATGAGAAAGCCCTGGAAATTTTTTTGATGGTTTATGCTGGTTTGATCAACAAAAAAATTGTTTCTACGCTTCAGAAATTGAAAGTTAACGCTGTTGGAATTTGTGGGGTTGATGGAAAAATTTTGGAAGGAAAAATAAAAAAAGAAATTTTGGTTAAAGAAGGGGAAAAGATTAAGCTTTTAAAAGGTAATCTTACAGGAAAATTGGAAAAATGTAATTTAAATCTTATCAACCTTTTGCTGGAAAACAATTTTTCTCCAGTAATCTGTCCACCAGCAATAACAGCAGATGGTGAAATCATAAATGTTGACGGAGATAGAGTAGCTTCAATTTTAGCAATTGAACTGAAAGCAAAAAAACTTGTTTTCTTAACAGGAGCTCCAGGTTTTTTAAAAAATCCAGACGATGAGAAAAGTTTGATTTCACACATTGACAAAACAGAGATCGAAAAATATTTTGAATTTGCCAAAGGGAGGATGCGAAAAAAAATTTTAGCCATAAAAGAGGCTATTGAAGGTGGTGTTGAAGAAATTTATATTGGAGATGGAAGGATTAAAAACCCAATAACTAAAGTTTTACAAGGTAAAGGAACGATAATTTCTTAAATGTGCCGTTTTCTTTTAGTCAAAACGAAAGATAAATTCAAAATTGATCAAATTGCTTTTGAATTTGCAAAAAAATGTCAGCTTTCCAAAGAATGGCAGGGAGATGGTTGGGGAATTTGTTGGTTGGAAGATAACAAAACCTGGAAAGGTTTCAAAAGTCTTTTTCCAATATGGGAAGAAAAAAAATTTGATTTTCCGCAATCGAGAATTTTTTTGTTGCACGCACGCTCTAGCAGTTTCAAAGAACACAAAAACAAAATAGAGTACAACCAACCTTTTTTTGATGACAAATTAGCTTTTGTTTTTAACGGGTTCGTTTCCAAAGTGAAATTGAATTTTAAAGTTGAAGGTGAAATTGGAGCTCAAAAAATTTTTAACTTAATAAA
>Ga0080004_1120218_pt1 | contig 12383 bp, 16 predicted proteins | sample WasSprMetagenome_FD_69207 | JGI IMG/M metagenome (GOLD analysis project Ga0080004, IMG submission 69207) | Sulfidic aquatic microbial communities from Washburn Spring, Yellowstone National Park, USA - WS (SPADES assembly) (version 2) | ecosystem: Environmental > Aquatic > Thermal springs > Hot... | reverse complement strand
GCGACTGCGACTGTGGCTTAGTCTCACGCAGGACGAGAAGTTTGCTGCTGCCGAGAAGGAACTGAAGGACGCAATTGCACGCTACGAGTTCGCTAACGAGTGGTCTCTTCTCGCAGACATTGCACCTGGCACACTTGCCGAAATTGTCATCCAAGCTGTCGAGGCTTTGCTTGGCTTGCAGTGGCGATTGGAGTGGGACTATGACGCTGATGCAGATGACATGGAATTGGACAGTGGTGCGACAACTTACTGGCTCAAAGTCTCCGATCCAGAAACTGGCTATGTCCTGACGCACAAGGCTTCGGGCATGACTGGCGAAAGACTCCGATACTTTAAACTCATCGAGACTTTCGGTGATGCTGCTCAAGCAGTCGTTGACCTTGCAGACATTATTGCTGAGAAACTTCCCGTTGTGCGCAGTTCTGTCTCAAGGAAGTGCAGTGCAGTGAAGAAAGGAGGTGGTTACAGATGACCGAGCAGGAGTTGAAGGCGAGAATTGCGGAAATCGTAAAGAATGTTGCTCGTGAAAATCCGGACTACAGGCACGACTACGACAAACTCTGGCGCGCCATAATTGCCGAACTTAACTTCTTTGCGCAGGTAGGTTATCTGCGCTTCAACGGAAAGCGCATCAAACGAGTCACTGGCGTTGAAACAGAAGATTTCTACCTTGCCTATCTCTACACTGACATCGAGCGAGACGACGAACAGGGCTTATTCGGCTACGGCTATGCCTACAATCTCACTAACCCTGACCTTTCCGAGGCAGGCTACTTGTTCACGCCGAGACCGGGCTGGAAGGAGGCGACGCAGTGATGGAGCGAGAAGAACTGCTCGCTCTGCTTTCAACCTACCTTGACCTACAACCAACCTACCGCAAAGACGAGTTGAAAACTCTGTGCCCATTCCATGCAGAAACTCAGCCATCATGCTACATCAATATCGAGAAAATGATTTACCACTGTTTCGGATGCGGGAAAGCAGGAACTGTGACATCAATGCTGAGAGACCTCGGCATTCAACTGGACAGCGAGCCAGCTGAAGCAGTCTCGGTATTGGATGTGCTATCGGCAGCGCATGATTTCTTCCGTCAGCAGTTGAAGGCTCGACTTAGGAACCCGCAAGACCCAGTTTTAGATTTTCTCCTTCGCACCGACAGATTGCAATTTGTTGAGCCATTTGAACTTGGCTACGCACCGCCAGAAAGAGACGCATTGTTGAGCGCACTCAATCGTTTTCCGCCAGAATTGCTCAAGCAAAGCGGTCTTTTCTCGGACTCGCTTTATCCATTGCTGCAGAACAGGATTACGATCCCGTTGCGGGATGAACGCGGCAGGATTGTGGCATTTGCAGGACGAGCCATCTCAGATGAGCAGAAACCGAAGTTCATCAACACTCGCAACACAGCGCTGTTCCAGAAGAGAGCGTTTTTGGCGTTTGCCTACGAGGCTGCGCAGAAACTGCCGAAACACAAACTGCTCTATGTCGTTGAAGGCTACTTTGATGCAATGCACTTTCTCATCAACGACATTCCTGCCGTCTGCGTAATGTCTACGAACTTGACTCTTGCGCAAGCGACACTTCTCAAGAAACTGCACGCGCAGCATAGGAAATTTTTCAAGGATGCTGAGATTGTCCTGCTGTTTGATAGCGACCCTGCAGGAATTGAAGCTACAGCGACAAACATTGCGATGCTCACGACACTAGTTCCACCGTCGATCCTGCGAGTGCAGATCTTACCGCAAGGGCGAGACCCTGACCAGCTTTCGATCAATGTGTTCGACAATCTCAAGCGCTATGACCCAGTCTCCGGCTTCGTTGAAGCAGTCTGCAGAGCGAAACCTTTGCCTTCGCCAGAGAAGGTTGCACGGGCATTGTTAATTTTTCCTGACGAGATGCGTCGAACACTGTCCAAAATGCTTGATGGGCGCAGGAAGACTCTCGGAATTGCCTACCTGCGGTTAGTGTTCAATTTTTTTGGCAGCTTGCTGAGACGGGCAGCCAGAAGACCACCAAGCAGACCCTTCAGTTTCGACCTTTTTTACACTATCGCAACTGCAGTCATACAAGGTAAACTCGAACTTGACCAACTGGGAGAATTGATAGACGAATTCCCAGAAAACTTGAGAAGACTTCTGACGACACCGCTTGAGCAATTAACCCGAACTGAACAGGAGCAATACGCAAAACTCGCGTTCATGCCTTGCTCACTGCTGCCAGAAGAAATCATCAAGGCACTTCTGAAAGCGTCTAAGAAGCGAAAACTTCTGAGCATCATTCAGCGCCTCGATAGCGCAAGTGAAGAAGAACTCCTTGCGCTTAGCAAGGAGTTCGACGAAGCGCTTGCAGATTTTCTGTCGCTGACTGACCAGTTCTGACGCGAAATTTTGCGTACTACAACCAAGCAAACGAGCCGCCCGACCCAGTATCTCTGGAGTCGGGCGGTTTGATTTTAAGCACCAACAAACTTCAACGGAGGTGGTCGTTATGAAGAAGTTCGACTTTGCCACTCTCGAGGGCGTCACTATCAGCATTAGCGTCAACCCTGCTGGGTTTGTTCGTGTCGAGTCGTTCGGCAAGTCTCGCAGCATGGCACTGCCGAAGTTCGCCCGCGCACTTCATGCCAACCCGAGCGCGGTCAGCGCCGAACCACTCGAAGGCGCTGTCAAGCTTAGGCTTGGCGACGGTTCTGTCTGGATCGTCTTCGCCGACACACAGCACATCTCGGAAGTTCCTGCGACAGTCGCGGAGGAAGAGTTCGCCGAACAACCAGTTGCTGCTGCCCAGTCACAAACTCCAGCACCTGCTCCCGCATCGGATGGTGACGGGAATGGCACTACGCAGAAATCGCCCAAAGTCGGCAGCCGCAAGGCAGCATTCTTCCAAGCACTCGCCAGCGTTCTGGCTGCACGAGGCTTGTCGCAGGACGAAATTCAGGACATCATCGCTAACCTGTCTGCGACGAAGCGGCGCAACGGTAGCAGGGAACACATTGACACTTCGACGCCAGAAGGAAAACTCCTCGCTGCTGCACGAAGGCTGTTCTTCTTCCTGAAACGCCAGTCTGTAACTTACTGGGAGAGCAAAGGTCCCAACCTGAACATCTTGTTTGATGGCAAGCGAGTGACCTTTGAGTTCCCTGACGGAAACTCCATCTCCTACCCGCAGTAAAGGTTGATTGACCACCGCCGAGCGCCGGTGTCACCGCCGGCGCTCGGCATTTCTTTCTCTCATCCGTCATTTACATTCACGGATAAATCTGCTATACTTCAGAGCGTAAATGTTGGAGGTGACCGATTATGGTGTTGCAGCAATTGTTGCGGTTGCGTGAGGAGCGAGAAGAGGAACTCAGACGGAAATTTTTCGAGGTGGTCGGACTCGAAGAAGAAGACGACGATGTTCGTGTTGTCGTCAAGTTATGCGACAGACCGGAGTTGGTTGAAGTTTCCCTCCATTGCAAACACTGCGGCTACGAAGCCCTTCTTGCTGTTCTCCTTCCAGAAGACCCTGAGTCATGGCGGGAGAAAGTTGTTGCGTCTGCAGGCAATGCCGTCGAGCGTTTTAGGTCGCACCCGTGTAAGCGGTTGGTGCGAGTCTGACTTTTGACGGCGGAGGTGAGTTCGCATGGAGGACAAGAGCAAACTGTTGGTGGCTTTGCGCGACAGTGTCGCTAATCGGATTCAATCCTTATTCGCTTCAGTTGCGCAGTCAGACCAGCCACGCCTGCGGCTCTCAGCGCTTGGTTTATGTCCGCGAGCGACAGTCCTGTCTGTGAGGACTGGAGTTACAGCGGATTTAACAGAGGCTGCAGGCATCCTTGCTGCAGGGCATTTGTTCGAGAACTTTATCGCTGAAGCATTCGAAGGCGAGGAAATCTATCCACAGTTTGAAGTTGAACTTGCAGGCGTAAAGGGTCACATTGACTTCTATTTCCCGCAACGAAAATTTCTCATCGAGTGCAAAACTATTGCAGCTGCAAGGTGTTCTCCCGAATTTCTGCCAGTCGAGCATCATGTCGTCCAAGTTCATGCTTACCTCTCAGCACTGTTTGAAATGACCTCAGAAGAGCACTATGCCGCTCTCGTCTACTTTCCACGAGAAAACCCGAAGCTCTTTCAAGTCTTCACCTTCGCCTATGACCCAAGTTGGCACTCAGAACTCGTCCTTCGCATTGAACTTCTCAAACACGCCATAGAAACTGGAGAACTTCCGCCGATTCCTGCTGACTACGACGCAACGAAATTTCCATGCAGGTGGTTTTCGCGGATTTCTCGCATGGTCGTTCAGTGCCCATTCTACGAGCAATGCTGGCAGGCAAAGAAGCAGGAGCAAGAAGAAGAGCCCAAAGTGCCAGAAGAGGGAAACGAGGAAAACCTTCCAGTCTACGACATGCCTGACGAGATTGAGGAAATCGTTGCCCTGTTGCACTCCATCAGGACGCAGAAAAAGTCCCTCGAAGAACAGGAAAAGGCAGCACGCCAGCAACTTCTGGAGAAAATCGGAAAGAAGCGAGGGCGATGGGTCGGAAAGGAGTTCGGACTGCAGGTTCATGACGAACAACGCCGAGTTCTCGACACTAAAGCCCTTGCTAAGGTCGTGAACCTCGATGAGTACCGCAAGGTCACCGTCGCCACAGTCGTCGATGTCTGGCGACGGTTGAGGATTTGAAGCACTGAAACGCTAAGGAGGAGGTGTATGTTTATGGTTCAAACTCTTACCGTTCAAGAAGCGCTCAGCGAAATTGGGCTGAAGGTCTTAGTGTATGCTCCAGCAGGTGCTGGCAAGACCACGCTCGCAGGGACATTGCCACCACCTGTGTTAGTGCTTGACTTTGAAGGTGGCATTCTGGCTCTGATGGGCAAACCAGAAATCTCCGTTTGCCCAGTTAAGAGTGGCGAAGAATTGCTGCAGGTGGTCAAGGAGTTGCAGTCCGACACGACTTTCAAAAGCGTAGTTTTTGACGGGTTGTCGATTTTCGTGAAGCGCAGGGTTCAGGAGTTGCGCTCAAAGGAGAGGGTGACTTGGGATGAGTGGCAACGGCTGACCGCAGAGATCAGGACTGCGATATTGCCGTTGCTTCACATTCGCAAGCACTTGCTTCTCACAGCACTTCCGAGGTGGGTTCGACAGAAAGACGAACGAGGTCGGGAGAACGGTCCAATCATCGGAGCAGTCCCAGACCTTACACCTGCCATCCGCAGCGATCTCGTCGCGTCCTGCGACATCGTTGCCTATCTTGCATCTCCAAATGACCCGTTAATTCCGTCACAGGACCGGAAGTTAATTATCGTCCCACCAAGTGGAGTCCAACTTCTCACAAAGTCTCGCGTTCCTAACCTCACAGAAGCTCCAGCGGACTTCAACCAGTTGTTGCAGATGCTCAGCTTACCAGAACTAAAGCCGAAACCATCATCGGTCCCGATCCTGACTGAAAGCAAGCCTGCACCGGCTGTCTCCGAACGGAGAAATAAAGATGAACAGTCCGATCAACCGAGCCCAACGCAGGCGACATCACAAGAAACACCGCAGGGAGCAAAAGCAGAAACTCCGGTGGAAGAACCAACGAATCGAGACGAACTTACGAGCCGAATTTTCTCACTGGCACGAAAGTTGAACTTGGACACCAAAGCGCTCGGCAGGCTGGCAAAGCAGCACTTCGGCGATGGCTACATCCGCAATTTAACTGAAGATCAGAAACGAACCCTCATTGCATTAATGGAGAAGCAGTTGCAAGCACGAACAGTCATTGAAGACCCAGTTGCAGCGTTCATTACTGCTTGGCGTTCCTACAGGCAAGACAATGAAGAAATTCCATTCGAGCGAGAGTTGGCGGAAATTGCGGTCAAGCGAGAATGGACTATTGACGAACTCGAATCTGTGATTGCTGAGAAACTCCTCGACCGTTCCCACGAGCTCCCATCCGACGACGACGGCTACTGGCTCAAGAAAGTTCCAGAACAGTTACTCCAAGACATTGTTTCGGAGCTGCAACTCGAAAGTGCAAGTGAGGTGAACGGAATGTGAATGTCGTGAATACGAAGAGACGAGAGCTGGATGTCCGACAGGTCTCTCGCGCTCTCAATATTCCCTACAACGACATTTATCGCACCATCAGATTTCACGCAATTGCGAGAATTCCGGTTCGAAAACATCGTGGTCGATTGGTAATTCCAGAAGACGCCCTACCGCTGCTGCAAAGAATCCACTACGAGCGCAAGCATCCAAGAATTCCGAACGGCTGGGTCAGACTGGCTGACTTCTGTCGCCAGCATAACTTGCGCAACTACCAAGCACTTAGATGGGCAAAGAAACTCGGAATAGCGCGTCGGTTTCCTGTGTCCAATGGTTATTACATTCACGAAGACAATGACAAAATCCACATACTCCTATCCATTTGCAGGACTGGGCAGCCACCAAAAGACGAATGGGTTCTCCTGACCGAGGCGGTTAGAAGCAAAAGATTGCGCACACGAGTGCACAGTTTGCTTTATCTCGTCAAGCCAATACGGATTGGGAAGTCAATTTACCTCAGGCGGGATGACCTTGAGTTTCTCAAACAAACCGTAACCCAGAGGTGATTGAGAGTGGCGGAAATCACTCGTTTCCAATTGAACGAAATCAAGCGAGAAATCTGGTTTCAAATCTACCGCATTGACCAAGACCTCGCAATGTCGGCAAAGAAGCCACCCGGAATGCTGAAAAGCAAGCGACGCTTGCTTTTACTGCTCTCCATCCTGAACCAATTCGGTCAGGATGGAATTCTCGAACTCAAAGAAGATACGGAGGTGACTGAGTATGCGGATGGAACCGATGCGAGTGTTGGTCTTAAACCAACGGTCGGGCTTAATCCTGAACGGAGCCGCTGAATTTGAACTTCGACCAGTCATTGAAGCGCTTGGGCTCAGGGTCGTTCACGGGTGGAGGATTAAAAGTGCACATCTGATCGGTCACGACTGCGCGCTGATAGACAATAACTTCTTCGCTGTCACTCGGAAAGGCAACTCCCATGAATTCGTTGACTTCGAGAGACAAGTCACTTTCCCTGCGCCTTCTCTCGGTTGTGTTCTTGAGGAAGATGGGCTTGGCATTGCAACACGCACAGGACAAGGAGGTGGTCAGCCATGAAGGTTCGTGTGAATGCGCAAAATCTTGCGGACATCCTCAATGCAGCTTGCAAGAGCAAGTTACGGCAAGAATGCCTCTTTGAGGTACTGCAGGACAGGCTCACAATCCACGCATCTGACGGAGCTCACTATTTCCAGATTTCGGTCCCGGCAACTGTTGAAGAAACTGGAAAACTCGTTGTCTACGCACCAATGCTTGTCCAGTTGCTGAAATCTATCGGACCACGCGAAGTTTCTATCTTCCCGCACCAGAACATGGCACGGCTAATAGTTCAACTCGGTGACGAAGCGCAGTACCTCTTGCCGCTTGGCTTTAGACAGAACGAAGACGATGATGATCCACTACGAGCACAAGCCACTGAACTTATGAACGAAGCGACTCCAGTCGTCGCTTTTGCGAACCTGAACGCATGGAAGGATAGTAGCAACGCAGTCAAGTCCTACAGAGGCGAATGGGAATTCAACAATATCTGGATAGTTCCGCTTCGTAAGCAACCTGAGTGGGCAATAAGACAAGTCGTTGCCGCCGTAGTTGCCACAGATCAAACCATCCTCGCAGCGTCACTGCTTACAGCAGATCAAGCGGAAGTACTGACGAACAATGAAGCAATTCTGTCTGTCCCACCAGAATTAACCACGCTTCCAATTCGGATGTTGGCACTTGCCTCGAAAGAAGAAAAGAGTTACGTCTACGCCATTCTCGATGACGGTTTCGTTTGTGCTCCCACTGACATGCAAAACAGCAGTCATTATTACCGAGTCGTGAACAATTTGCTGTTCACTCCAGCACACGCACAACCTCGGTTTGACCGTGCAACTTGGCAGCACCTCAAGAAGGCATTCCAGACCTACGCAGAAAAGAAGGTTTCCCGCTACAGCCGTTCTGCGATTGCGCGCTGGGACATCCTTCCCGATGGGTCGCATTACATCTGGTCATCAACAAAACAGTCAATTCTATTCACCGCCGAAAAAGCGGAAGTTATTGGAGAGATTAAATGGACCAGCACTTTCTGGACGGCACTGCTTGAGAAAGCCATCAAGTTCATTCCCACTCCATCGATTATTGAACTCGTCTTCCAGCAAAACACTTGCATGATGCGACTCCACGACCAGTTCAACTACCGCATTTGTGTCTTGATGTCGATGGTCTTTGGCAGCGACTATGAGTCGTTTACAGGCTCGTCGAAGCAAGAAATGCAGGATAGTCCAGTAACGCCCGAAACAGAAGAAGAAACGGAGGTGGGCGAGTATGTCGAGGTTTGACCAAACGAAATTGAAGGTTGCACTGCTTGAACTCATGCGGGAGAGGAAGGTGAGGACACGCTACTACCCTAAAGCAATCAGTGAGGGCAAGTTATCGCAAGCAGAGGCTCAAAGGCGGTTAGAAGCCCTCAACTATGCCATTGAAGTGCTCATGGCTTTAACGCAGCAAGAGGAGGTGACCACAGATGGCTCTCATTCGAATCTCCCTTGACAATGGCAAAACTGCCATTCTGTTTCCGGAACAATACTACCGAATCTTTCAAGCCTTATTGAACACCACCAAGCGAGAGTGCGAAGTGGCGAGGATAGTCGAGAACAACCCAGAGGAATTGATTGACGCCGACGGAAAAGTCTGGGAAGCCACCGAATTTTTCTCAGTGATAGTCGCCCAGAAGATCGGAGAGAGGAAGAGGTCGAAGCGGAGGTGAGAGGCTATGAAGGTCTCATTGCATGGTCTTTACCGCTTCATCCAACTTAAAACTGGCGATGTCACTTACCTCGAACTCGATCAAATTCCCGACCCAGAAGAACGATTCTACATAATGCAACTACTCATGCGACTTGGAACTAACCTGCGTTCAGAATCTGACCTCGCTCGCATAGAACACTTGCTTGACGAAATCGTCAGCAACCAGAACATCGGTGCTTTAGATGCACTGGAGAGGCTCGTGATGCTTCTGTAGGAGATGATGCCCGATGGCACGCTACCATGTTGGAGCACGAGCAGAATACAAGTTAAAACACGAACTCGAAAAGAAAGGTTGGCATGTCATACGCGCTGCAGGGTCACACGGAAAGTGGGATCTCGTTGCAGTGCGGAAGCGCAACGGTAGAGTCGATGTACTGCTCATTCAGGTCAAGCGCAGACAGCCACCAAAGAAGCCTATCGCGACTTTCTATCGGAATTGTTCTGTGCTTGATTGTTTTGTTTTCTTTGCGCCTCGGAAGGGTCCATATCTCTCCAAGGACTGGCGATTTTCGGTTTCCGATTTGAGTTCAATCGTTCGTCAGTTATTGGGTGGACAGCCAACAGTTTCTTGTCCTCAACAACGAGAGCGCACCAAATTCTGTCGCCGTGATTGCCGTAGCGGGTTAACCCATACTCGTCGTAAGCGAGCATGCAGCCGTTCAACAGAATCCAGCGATTACCCGGAACTGCAAAGAGGGAGAAGCGATGGAAATGACCGAACGCTGCAAGGTCAATAGAAACACCAGCGGCACTGTAAGAACTGAACCAAGCCAGAACCCTGCGTTGGGCGGAAGTTGCAGGATTCTCAGCAACGCTCCTGAGAAAATGACCGTGCCCGATAAGGACATTGAACTTGCCACAACGAGAAAGTTTCACCTCAAGAGAATCGTTGAATTCACGAGTGAAGAACCGAGAATGAACCTTAACTCGCCTTTCCCGGAGACCTTGCTCGACTGTCGCATAGAAGAAAGCATCAAGGTTCGTTTTCCTGTGAGCAACTCTCAAGTAAGCGTGATTGCCCGGGACTCCGTCAATTGTCAATTTGCAAACACTCGCCAGTGGGATGAGAAAGTTGTCGAGAAATATGTGAGCACCTTCATAGACCTGCTCAAACCCAAGAAGTTCGAGCTCGTAGGCTTGTTCAGGATAAACTGCTTCGCCGTCCATGATGTCTCCGAGGAAGAGGATGAACACATCGTCTGGTTTGTAGGTTTGGATAAGAGAGTGGACTTTCTCCGCAATAGTGGTCAGCGTCCGACTGGCTGTCTTTGCATCCCATCCAGCGGTCCGCCTTCCGAAGTGAAAGTCTGAGACGAAGAAAAGAAGTTCCATCGCAGTTCTCACCGAGGCATCTGTGCAGACCGCTACCGTCGCAACTTTTCGACTACTCTCATGAAATTATAGCCGGAGGTGGGCTCAAATGAAAGAACTGGAGCAAGCGTTGATCGCACTCGCAGTCATTGACAAGCAAGTCGCAGAATTCTTGTCAAGTTGCGGAGACGAAATCTTCACTGACCCGGTTCACAGGAGTATCTTCAACGAGATCAGAAGCTTGGTCAGCCACAACGGAAGCATCAATCCACTCATCGTAGCAGCCCGCCTCCCTGAGTCTTACAGGAGAATTCTGCATTCATCGTTGCAATTGGCGCTTGAAACCCTCGATTCTCAGTCGAGGATTGCTTTGGCGCGAGATTATGTCGTCGAACTGGCAAAGCAACAGATCGCGCAGAAGCTTGCAACTCGATTGAGCGAACTTTCCAAGCAGTTACAATCGCAGCCGAAAGTCCTCGAAGAAGTCCTTGCTGAAGTGCAGGCAGCGGTCGGAGAAGCGCTCGTTCGATATTCCTCTTTAGATGGTGCAGACCCTGAATTTGAAGACTTGCGTGAAATTTTCAACCGACCAAGCGAGGTAATCAGGACTGGAATTCCAGAACTCGATAATGCACTAAAATCCACAGCGCCCGGCGATCTGTTCGTGATCGCTGGGCGCACTTCCGTCGGCAAAACTGCTTTCGCAATCCAAATGGCTGTTGAATCTGCGCTTGTTCAAAGGAGAGTGCTTTATGTCAGCCTCGAGATGCGTAAATCAGAGATGGTCGCCCGATTTCTCTCTCACATAGGGTTCGTAAATCTTGGGTTCTTCTTTGCTCCGAGACCGCACGATGCAAACGCTCCGCTGACATTGCAAGCCTACAAGTTCTTGAAACAGCTTCCAATCAAAGTCATCGACGCTTCTGCGTTCTCCGAGACCTTCGACACACCGCAACTTGCTATCGCCTTGCAGACCTACTCACCAGACATCGTTGTCATCGACTACCTACACCTCATGGCATCGGCTAAAGATGAAGGGATGGTTGAAGCACTCGCTGAACTCTCACGGGAGTTGAAGCGACTTGCACTTCGTTACAGGTGCGTCATCGTCGGGTTGTCTCAAATCAACAGAACCGCTCATGCCTCTGAAGCCGACCTTGAGCAGATTTACTACTCATCAGCGCTCGGTCACGCAGCATCGCAAGTCTTAATGCTGCGACCTCAGGAGAAGGACAAAGACAAGTCGGAGAAAGACAACACTCGTGACATAGAGTGTGCCCTCGTCAAGAACAGGAACGGTCCACTTGTGAAAGTGATGACCGTTTTCTGTCCTTCAGTGATGCGGTTTGCTCCTCGTGTGAAACCAAATAAGAAACTCGAGCAATGACTGGAGGTGGTTGTCTATGACTGATCCGAAGCAACTCGCAGCCTTACAGTTGATTCGTTCCTCAAAGGCGCTTGTAATTGGCGCCGACGAACTTTTCGAATTGTGCCCATTTCAGCCAGAGGAGATGTTCAGGCTGCAAGACCTCGGCGACGATGATGCAGTGTTTGAAGAGTTGAGGCAACTCTGCAACACCCTGCGAGTGTATCCGAGGGTCGTCTTCATCGATCCGTTCAGAAACGCTTATATCGAAAAGGCAAACAAACTCATGCCTCAATTGGTCGTTACGATTGAATTCAATAATGGGCTGCCCGGCAGAAGATGGACAAATCGCTTTGCTTGGTTGTTTGGAGAAAGAGTTGCATCAATACCATCGTCGAAGGACAAATACGAATTCACGATCTACACTCCACTAACACTCAAGAAACTGCAGGAACTCAAGCAACAACCTGATGAATTCCCAGTCGTCATCGATCTCTTGCTCAAACGCAGAACTCAACCTGACCTCTGGATAACTCCAGACGGGAAGATTCGGTTCGCACAAGACCACGCACGGATTTGGCTTTTCCTGCGACTCGACATGAAAGACCTCGTCTACCGGCTCAACGGTCAAAATGTTTCAGTTCTGGCAACTGACAGAACAAAACTCATCTTTCTCCTGCGATGCATCAGGATGGGATTTCTGCGCGCCAGCAATGAAGACTTGGTCAAACTCATAAACTTGAAAAATGCTGCTGTTAGCCCAGCGAAAGCACCATTGCTGCCACTCAGCCTTCGTGCTCGGTTTGCGCTCTTAGACGACGAAGATGGCGCACTTGTGGATAAGTCTACC
>Ga0080004_1138099_pt1 | contig 12384 bp, 12 predicted proteins | sample WasSprMetagenome_FD_69207 | JGI IMG/M metagenome (GOLD analysis project Ga0080004, IMG submission 69207) | Sulfidic aquatic microbial communities from Washburn Spring, Yellowstone National Park, USA - WS (SPADES assembly) (version 2) | ecosystem: Environmental > Aquatic > Thermal springs > Hot... | reverse complement strand
CATTTAGCCTCTTAAATGTTTAGGGGAAACTCCATGAGCAGCATAATTTCCGGATTTCTGGAAAATAGGGATGGAATTCTCTATATAGACAATGTTTCAACAGTTAAGCTCGCTGAGGAATTTGATGTGCCGCTTTATGTTTTAAGCGAAAACCGCATACGTGAAAATTTTAGGCGACTTAAGGAAGCTCTGCTAAAATATTACAGCAAAACCAGAATTTATTATTCCGCTAAGGCCAACACGAATATTGCTGTTCTGAAAATCCTGGCGGATGAGGGAGCGTATCTTGACGCTGTAAGTCCAGGTGAAGTTTTCTTAGCGCTTAAGGCTGGCTTTCCGCCTGAAAAAATTCTCTTTACTGGAACAAGCGTTAGAGATGATGAACTTAAATTTCTCGTAGAATCCGGCGTACTAATCAATATTGACTCAATATCGCAGTTGAGAAGGCTTCTTAAGATCAATATTCCAGAAATATTATCTGTTAGAGTTAATCCTGAATTAGGGGCTGGGCATCATGAGCATGTAGTTACAGCTGGTAGAAGCTCAAAGTTTGGCTTATGGGAGACAGACGCCTTAGAAGCCTACAGGATTGCTCTTAACTCCGGAGTTAAGCGCTTCGGCATACATATGCATATAGGATCCGGAATACTAAGCGTTGAACCTTTCCTTTCAGCTGCTGAAAAGCTTCTAAGCGTAGCTTACAAAATCCGTAGTAAACTTGGTATAACATTTGATTTTATGGATTTTGGCGGCGGATTAGGTGTTCCATATAAGCCTGGTGAGAAACCTTTGGACGTGAATGATTTTGCCAATAAAATGCTTAGCTTATTTAAAAGTAGAATTAAAGAGTATGATTTAGGCGAACCATTCTTCTGCGTTGAACCAGGCCGCTTCATAGTTTGTGACGCCGGCATACTCTTAACTAGAGTAAACACTCTTAAGATAACGCCCTTTAAGAAATTTATTGGCGTGGACGCTGGATTTAATACGCTGATTAGGCCAGCGATGTATGGCTCATATCATCCAATAATTGTCGCGAACAGACTTAATGATCCGCCAAAAGAGATATACGACGTTGCTGGACCACTATGCGAATCAGGCGATATACTAGCTAAGGATAGAATGCTTCCAGAAGTTTTTGAGGGCGACCTACTAGCGATATTAAATGCTGGAGCCTACGGGTTCTCAATGAGCTCCCAATATAACTCTAGACCGAGATGTGCAGAGGTTCTAGTTAAAAGTGGGCGGTATGCTTTAATAAGGGAGAGAGAGAAATTCAGTGATTTAATTAAGGGGCAAATAATCCCCGAATGGTTGGAAAAAACTTAGGAATATTGATGCTTGATTCAGGCCATATCTGCCATAAAAATTCAGTTTTCACTGAAGAGATTTAGGAAACAGATAATCATGTTTACCTATATTTTTAGTAGCTCATCTATAATGTTGCAAGCAGCTTCTACAAGCAGTCTACCAGAATCGCGCTCAACGATACATACTGGAAGATTCACTTCGTATCCACCCTCATTGAACGCCTCCTCCGTAGGCACGTAGCCTAACACCTCATTAGCGCAACCAATAACCATGGTTAAATCAGCCTTAGAATACGATTTTATCATTAAGCCTAGATCTACGAATACTTCGCCAGGTAATAAAATTGCAAGAAAACCTCCAATCCTAAATCCTTGAATTTCCACATCAGCGATACCGGATGGAAACAGAGAGCGCACAAGATTAAAGAATTTAGCTGACAATAATTTAAACTTAATATTTTCCGCCTCTTTGCCACTTGCCTCTTTAAGTTTGGCTTCAAGCATTACTATATCTTTATCCGTAACCTCCGGTATGGGCTTAAGCTTAAGTTTAACCCTCTTACTCACAAAATTTAACGTTAAATCTCCGCGGCATACGGTGGAGTTCAGAACTTTTAGGGCTTCTCCACCTATAGCCCTGCCCATACGTATTGCATCTTCAAAGCGACCTACACTTCTATCATAAACCCTATGAATTAAGGTGTTTGGGGTTAAAGGGTTTATGTCTCCAAATGCGCCATTAAGAAATAAACATACGCCGCCCTCAACCTTCTCAACAGTTCTTGAGACGTAGCCTGGGTAATCGCCGGATATCATAAGATTGTTTCCCCCCAAAACAACGGCATGACAAGTATAGTTCACTAAGGCAGATATTAGCCTACCTTTATTATCTTCAAACCTAACGGCGGCTAACTCATTATCCACTTTACCCGTCTCAGGTTTCCTCCTATTGATTGTCCACCCCTTAACCTCCCCACTTCCATAGCCAACCTTGGCCTCACATCTGGAGCCAAAAGCCCTAATTATGCCGGAAGATACAAATCCAGGTAAAAGGCTTAAATATTCATCTATGAAGCCGTGTTGCTGTACTGCATGAAAACTTATTACAGATGGACCTGAATGATTATGAACAGCTACAAGAGCTATCGACTCCCTTGGAAAACCCAGCTCCCTCGATATTGTCTCTCTAACTTTATCAGTTAAATCTCTGGTCACATAAAGAAGATCCATGGAAACCAATGCTAAGTAATGTTCTCCATCATAAATCGTCAGGCATCTAGCATATAAGTGATCGTGAATTCCCTGAGATGGCTTATCCCTAGATGCATAACCATCCATTGGAACCCCTATAGGTGGAGTAATTCTAACTTTAGACGCACCCACCTCTAACATGGAAGATAATATGCCTTTAGAGAAATATTAAGTTATTGGGAAAACCCGTATTGCGAGTTACCCTCCCCGGAGGGGTAAGGCTTCCAGAGTTCACATGGAAGGCTTTACGCCCTCAGCTGCCAATTCAGCAGTTAAGGCATAGATTATGTTAACGCACGCATTAGTCTCTACTGCAGATCCTTCAGTAAGGAAGCAATCCAAAATGGTTCGATCGACAAATCTTGAAAAGATTTATTCATACCATTTTAATCATTATTTTCGAGGGGTTTATGGAGAAGGATAAATCCGAGAGTGAGGATCTCGAAAACATCTGTGAAGACATAAAGAGAGTTGGAAAGATTACTGGTGAGCATTTAACTCGCCTATCTCTACTCTTCGGTCCCCGCTTCCAGAGAGCCTGGGAAGCTGTAAGAGAGAATAGAGTTAAAAAATACGTCTTTAAGCCAAGCGGTAGAGTCGTGTGGATTGTCGTCGGAAAAGAAAGGGATTACCTGGTTATGCCAGATGCTGGTTTCTGCTCATGCGACGACTTCTATTATCACGTCATGAGCCGAAAAGCCCACTTATGCTATCACTTAATTGGACAGAGGATAGCTGAAACATTAGGCTGGTATGATGAAATAGAAGACAGCGACGACATATATGATTTCCTAATGAGCGAGTGGAAAAAAGCAATACCTTAAATATTTGCTCAACAAAAACTTTTAGAAGTAGGGATCTAAAATGGCATACTTTGACAATCTCAGCCTGCTTCTGAGAATACTAATATTTGTTGCCTTCATATTAATTTTCTTATACCTCGCTTATTGCGAGGGAGAGAAAACCATGAAAACTGAAGGTAAAGGCGCTGGTGGCGTGGAGAGGCAAGAAACACATTAAACATTAACAACCCTTTACTCCTCAGATGAGGGGTGCTCTCTAAGGTAACGCATCCGCCTCTCCAAACCTCCCCTAATTGGCGGAGTTAACGCAAGAATACAGCCCAACAATATGCACCCTAATGAACGCTGACTGCTAGAAACCAAGGCGGAAACATCATACAAAAATTTTTATGAAACCTATTAATATTCTATTCCCTTTCTGGCTTGGACACCCCTCCTCCATGGATGTTTTATTTCACGCATTTCAGTAACTAAATCAGCCCGCTCAATCAGCTCTTTAGGCGCATTCCTACCAGTTAAAATAACTGTTGTAGACTCCGGTATATCGCTTAAAAGGGTGAGTACATCGCTTAAACTAATAAGTCCAATTGAGACCGCAAGGTTTATTTCATCCAATATTAGAATGCGCGGTTTTCTCTTAAGGGCTTTCCAAGCAAACTTAAGGGCTCTTTCCGCCAACACGTAATCTATTGGTTCAGGGTTTTTTAAATCTATAAATTCCTCCCGCCCAAACTGGTGTATCTCATAGTTGGGTGCAAGCCTCCTCCAAATCTTATATTCACCCACATCCTTCCGCCCCTTCATAAACTGAATTATTATAACCTTGTAGCCGTGTCCAATAGCTCTTAAAGCGAGACCGAAAGCTGTAACCGACTTGCCTTCCCCATCACCAGTATAAAGATGAATAAAACCCACAACATACCACCAAAACAGAATCTATATTTAACGTAAACTAATTATAACTTTTCCTTAAAATCATTCACGTTTGCGGAATTATAAGTTAAACATAACCCCTCATTTGTGGATACTGTTAAGTTAGTTTTATGTGGAGAAGGAGATTCTTTTTGGGCGATTTTCATCAGGTGTCTTCTTAAAGCTTTCCAGAATAGCGGGCTGTTTAAGCATGGTAGGTTTTCGCTGTAGTTAAGGTTGTCCTCCTCTACGTGGCTGAATTGAGGTATAGCGTACATGTGAGTTTTGTTACATGTGACCGTGAGGCTAAAGTTAAGAAGATCTAGAGTCTAACGGTTTAAGGTTATGGTTTTTATTGTAGAGGAACATGATGTATACTGAAGCCTTCCTGAGGCATGTGTTAACAAGCCAATATTCTTAGTCGACAGGTGTAGCATATCGAAGCGTTCGGAACGATTATGCTGGAATGTAGGCAAGAGATTCTGTGGGATGAGTGGGATAGAAATGCTGGTTCAAAACTCTGGAGGGTAGGGCAAAGCGCTTCTTCAACATTCACCTCTAGCATAACTTCATAAGAGCGCGCCAAAACACTGAAAAGACAAACACCCATATTTAACAGTATCTATTCATTAATTGTTGGTTTCAGAAATCTCAAAGAGAGACTGCTGAGATCTAGAAAAGTTATGAGAGACTAGGCATTCATTACATGACTTTGAGGGGTTGAGTTAAGCCTGTTGCTCCTATTAGTGGAGAGATCTATAATATTCTTGCACTTCGCGTGGAAACTCTACGCATGCATTGGGTGAACAAATAAGATCGCGGCAAGCTTCAGTTTACAATGCGCAGACAGCCAGTTTAAAAAAATGAGGGGGATGTTAGATTTAAGCTGTTAGGATGTAAACTATCCATTCTATCTTAGTAGGTAGTTTCCTCTAATCCACGCCGGGATGTAAACTATCCATTCTATCATTAAGTATAGGAAGGACCCATAGAATAGCCCTATTATTATTGGCTTAACTTTTTCTTCAAATAGTCTTACTCCACCTATCCTCAACGCTATATATTTGATTATTAGGGCTACTATGAATGGCGCCCAGAACTTCATTCCATAGGCCATTCCAAGAATTATGCCTGCCGCGCTGATTCTAAGCCATGGAAATCTCTCCCTGGCAAGTGATAGGGCTACAACTAAGGCTACTCCTATAGCGGTTTTTATGGCTGCATCCGTTGGTCCAGGATTCAATGTAAGATTATTGTATACGCTTGAGTCCATCCAGTAAGGTATGCCTACGGCTATATTCTTAACATATGTGTTGAAGAATAGGCCTGCGCCCAACCATGGATATATGACGCCTAGGAATTCGTCTGCTGGAAGTATGCTATGCCACATGAATGTTCCGAATCCTGAAGCGAACATCGTTACAACTATTGTTATTATAGCTATTATTCCAACATCCTTAAGTCTTATGTTTGAGAGTTTGGCTAGTCTGAATGATTCTAGGGTCATGTATCCGGCGCTCTGAACAGTGTGACTGAACAATGTTCCAAGACCATAGGATGTGAACGTGTGGGTCATGAGCGTTGCGCTTGTCGGCTCAACGCGTACAACCGGGGATATTGGGTTAAGCCAGGCTATTAGTAGTGCTGAGATCGGCTGAGGCCAGTTACAGTGGTGGAATGGATGGGCGAAGCCGCTGGCCATATATCCACCTGTCTCAGCTGTAAAGCGGAAGGATCCGAATAGGAATAGGGCTGTTAAAAGTATCCACACTAAGCTCCATAATGGTATAACGTTTGCTACAGCTGCAAGGGCAACGTAGAGCAGCATGGATATTATGAAGCCCCAGATGGCAATTCTATATGGCATAGGCCTATCTGGATCAAACTCTTCAGGAGGCTCCTTGCCGATAATCGACTTAAATATTGGGCCCATCGTGCCAAGATTCCTAACTATCGGTAGGACTGCAAGAGCCAGCAGCCCACCCAAGTAAACCCATATTATATTTGGCGTTCCACCAGCCGGAACCGCGAAGAATATTCTGTTGCATATGTAGCCGAATGAGCCTGTCGGCATCGGCGTCCAAAGCCCCATAGCAGTGTAGGCTACTGGTATTATTACCTGGACGGCTAGCCAACCTATCAATGTGCCCACTATTACATCTATCGGTAGGATCGCACCCCAACTAACGAGCCATGGATCGCATTGAATGTTTAGTGGAACCCACGAGAGAAGCGCCAGCTGTGTTGCATCATAATGTGGCAGAATATATATGTTCCCATACCTTCCTGAACCAGTCCCCCAAGGCGCCGTCTGCCCATATGCAAAGTACATCCAAACAATGTATGGCATTAAGGCTATAAAGTACCATAGGAATGCTATGAGGAAGCCTATAAGGAAGTATTTCCTGAAGAAGCCTACCTTCTTGCCTTCAGCCGGCTGCGTTGTTAAAACCATTTCATTAGTTATATATGATACTGGAAATGTCAGCGCCTCAACATCTATATACAGCCTTCTCGTGAGGAAAGCTATGAAGACCCCAACCATGCATAGCACGCTCAGCAGCGCCCCACCCCAAAGAATTATTGGCAGCACATAATCCCATCTTATCGGAGACCACCATGTTGAGAAGACCATCTTCCAATAATCGAAGTCTTTTCCACAGCCCATGATGTCAGCCAAATACATTTGAATCTTCCGCATGTCTTCAGCTGGAGGTGCCCGCGTCGGCGAATATATGCCGATACCATATGTGAAGAAGAAGGATAAATGCTCACAATACGCGTAGCTAGCACAACTATTAAATATTCCTGAGATTAGGCAGATCATGGCTATTACCGCAACTTCCTGCCTAGAAAATACTGGTTTAAGCATGTTTATCAGAGTGATTATGAATACCATGAAAGATGCTAGGGCCATAGCCATATAGAACCTCATCCAAGCATACGTGTATGGCGCCGCACTTGGGCCTCGACCGTAAGTTGCTCCCTCGAAACCCGGTAGGTTTACGCCCTGATACACTAATGTTGAAATTAACAGTGTGAATAAGACTGCAGCGACAAGCCCAATAACAACAGACCTTCTAGTGACACCTACAACCTCAACTTTCTCCACAATTTACCCTCCAAAGCACCAACATTTTATTTTTTTAAAATTATTTATAAAACTTTTGCTTTATAAGGGCGTGTCCAACCATTATTTTAGTTCCTTCTTGTTTATTTCCTTTTTATGCTTCGTAGGCGGGATGTTAGAGCACATGATGAATCATTATACGCTTATAGATGTGTTGGGGAAGGCGTATTCGGAGTGTTAACAGTAGAGTTTTGGGACGGAGTGAAGGCGAAAAAGAGAGAAAAGCGAAAACAAGAATAAACTTGAGAATCATAGTATACTGCCTAAAAATAGTGGTGGAATGAAGATACAAATAAGTTGGACACATCCTGATTTGCAGCCATGAATTAGGAGGCGCATACTTAGGCTTAATTTAAAGTCCCTAAGAGGATATGATGACCCAATTATTTTAGCTACTGATTTGAGTGGTGTAAGCATCCATAAGCGTTGTGGATTGAGAGAATCCACAGTAGGAGGAAGCTTTCCATTAAGGCGCGCGCTCCGCAGTAGACGTTAAAGCAAGGAGGTTATAACTGAAAATCTCTTCGTTTACGGCGGGGATTGTGAGCCCACTAAACCAGCAGATGAGGGGGTAGGCGTAAAGCCTGCTCCAAACGCTGGAAGTCCTGCCATTCAGGGCGGGGTAGCTCACCCATAAATATCTCTCAGAGAATATATAGGAGTAATCAAGGTGTTTAAAGTGTCCTCTACACAGAGTTCATTAATCGTTATTGGCGTAACTGGTATGCCTGGAGCTGGAAAGGATACTGTTAGGGATATTGTCCGCGAGTATGGTTTTCCGGTGGTTGTTATGGGTGATGAAGTTAGGGCTGAGGCGGCCCGGAGAGGCCTTGAGCCGACGCCTGAGAATCTGGGTAAGGTTATGTTACAAATTAGGGCTGAGGAGGGCCCGGAGGTTTTGGCTAAGAGGTGCATACCGAAGATTAGGGCTTTGGGCTCAAGGGTTGTCATAATTGATGGGTTGCGCAGTCCGCATGAGGTTAAGGAGTTTAGGAGAGAGTTCCCTAATTTTAGGATTATAGCGATACATGCGTCGCCTGAAACCAGATTTAAAAGACTTCTTAAGAGAGGGAGAAGCGATGATCCTAAGGATTGGGAAACATTTCATGAACGCGACCGGAGGGAGCTGAGCGTTGGCATAGGTGAGGTTATAGCCATGGCAGACTACATGATTGTTAATGAGGGCTCTATAGAGCGCCTGAGGAGAGAGATTAGGCAGGTAATAAGGAGGATTATTGAGGATGAGCAGGCTGGCTGGCAACGTAGAGGTTAGGGTTGAGGTTGAAGTTAACCCAACGGAGGATGCGGATAAAGTTAGAGTTGCCGTTCAAAAGGTTCTTGGAAACATAGACTTAGAGCTTATTGAGGAGGGCGAATATAGGAGGCTTACTGGAAGGGCTAAGGGTTTAGAGGCTTTAGTGAGGTTCTATGATCTTCTGAGGAGGGAACGCATATTAGACGCTGCGAGAAAGGTCCTCTTTAGGGGTATTCAGGGCAAAAAGATAGTTTTCTACCTTAATAAGCAGGTTGCCTACGTTGGGCACATATCTTTCTCTCAGCCCTATGGTGAATCGCCGCTCGGACCAATACGCGTTGAGATACAGTGTGATGATCCGCAAAGCCTAATAGATTGGCTAACTCCAAAAACAGCGAAATAGATGATGGTGAGGCTTTATGAGAGGAATGCGTTTAGGTTTATCAATGCTCTTCTGTCTCAAGGAACCTTTACCAAAAGTTATAAAACGATTAGATAGAGTTGATGTTGAGCATGTGGAGATTGTTGATGAGGGACCGCATGCATTTAACAGCCGAAGGGTTGAAATGCTCAAAAGAGCCATTGAAGGGAAAAACATAGGTCTATCCGTTCATGCGCCCTTCGCCGACATAAATATTGCGTCAACATCAGCCATGATAAGGCATGCCATAATGAAGAGACTTAAGAAATCAATGGAGCTATCAGCCCGTCTGAAACCAGATTACTGGGTTTTCCATCCGGGAATACAAAGCGCTGTAAGCGACGCGCTCCCAAACTTAGATTGGAAGATTAATTTAGAATCCACCCGTGAGCTTCTTAAGGAGGCTAGGAAGTATGGTTTAAGGATAACTATAGAAAATGTTCCGGAGCCATTTCCATTCCTAATGAAGAGGGTTGATGAATTTGAAAGATTTTATGGGGATCTTGGAGAGGAGGGGTTGGATCTGGGCATAACATTTGATGTTGGGCATGCAAACATAAATGGGCAGATAAACGAGTTTATAGGGAGTTTTCGGAATAAAATAGTCCACGTGCACCTCCATGACAATAATGGGAACTTAGACTCCCACCTAGGCATAGGATATGGAAGCATAAACTGGACTAGAGTAATAAGTGCCCTCAAAGAAATAAACTATGAGGGTGCGCTCGTCATAGAATCTAAAAGTAATATTGGAGAAAGCATTCAAATACTGAGAACCTTGCTCAATAGATGACCACTAATTTAGCAGACCTTTTTTAGGGTACGCGAAGGCTCTACCTTTTTAGCCATCTTAAGTGTTCGCTTAGCAAGATCCAAAATTCTGCTATTATTGTATCCTATAACATAACTTTCCACGGTATCATTTAGGGGCTTAATCCATTTCTCCGGGAGATTCTTTGCGCCCAGAATTACGCCTAGAATTGAGCCAACCGTTGCGCCGTTACAGTCCGTATCTAAACCGCCCATAACGCTTATCGTTATGCTCCTTTCATAGTCTCCCTTACCGTAGAGTAGCCCCATAACGACTATGGCTGCGTTATTTATTACGTGAACAAAGTGGTAGCGCCCATACTTCTCAATTATTCTGCTCCACGCATCCCTCCAATCAGCATATTCCCTACTCAATTCTACAACATAATTTATAGCCTCAGCGAGCCTAGACCTTTTTGGAATCGCTGCTAAGCCAGTCTCAATAATCTCCTCAATATCATCAGTTGCAAAGGCTGCGCTTATCATTGCGCTGACAAACATCTCACCATATATCCCATTTTTCATATGTGAGAGGCTTGCATCCCTATACGCTAATTCGGCAGCCAGCTCCGGGTTTCCGGGAGCTACATATCCCCACATATCAGCTCTAATCTGGGCGCCAATCCATTCCCTATAGGGGTTCATGTAAGTTGCTGTTTTAGGAGGATCTAAACCATTAACAATGTTCCTATAGGCCGCTCGCTCAGCCGTGTAAACCTGGAGATATGGAGCAAGCTGAGCCATACTTCGCCAACATTTATTGTTGTGAAGTTTGGTCCATGATTCTCTAAAATATGTAGATTTATTATTGTGTAATCTATGTCGTCATCACGGGCCATACGACTTATCTGACCGCGCAGAATACCCACACCAGTCCTCCCAAAATAATCGTTAATATGGTGGAGCTTATCCTTTAACCACTTTGGAGCATCTTCAGGGAGATTTCTTAATGGCGGAAAATAATCTTCCAGCGGATATGCATCCGCAATTTTCAGCCAAAACTCAATCTGCTTACGGCTTAAACCTTCAACAGGTTTACCAAGCAGGCAGCCAGCGCAACGCCCAAGCCAACCACCATAAATCTTATCAAACAACTCCTCATCAGAGAGATTAACACTCACTTTTTCGAGTTTCCGTAGGCGCTCGCTAACTATCTCTGAAAGGCTTGAGGGCTCTTTATATGGAAAATCCGATCTAAATGGGCACCTCTCTAAAACCGCAATAAAACTCCTCAAATCATCCATTGTTTTAATTTCAATCCTCGAAAATTCCTCCTCAGCCACCTTAACATCGTAACCTTCCTCTTTCCTCTGTGTCAATTCATCTATTGCCAACTGTTTGAAATCTTCGACCTGCACGTAAACCACCTAATCCAATAAAAAATCAACGTAATTATTAACGTTTGTACTACTCTCGCTATTTCTTCTACTCTCCTGTAAAAATCTTTTCGGAGAATTATGAAGCCAAGCTTATTATTTGAGATCTTGAGGAAGCGAACTTCCGCTGTATTAATGGCAAAAGTTATAAAATTATGTTGACTACTATAATTCGGAGTAGGCGTATAGGGGGAGGATTTATTCTTGAAGATAGGTATCTTCACAATACTGTTCAATGAATTAGACTTCGAGAAAGTTTTAGAGTATGTTTCGAAACTTGGCTATGAAGCCGTTGAGATTGCTGCGTGGAGGGGGAGCAATCACATAGATATTGATAAAATTCTTAGCGGAGGGGCAACAGAGTATAAGAGAACTGTGGAGAAATACGGCTTAATAATATCTGCATTAAGTAACCACCTTGAGGGTCAACTTGTACTCGGCCCTCATGATGAATCAACGGATGAATGGTTTAAGGGTACACCGGAAGAAAAAGTTAAGTATGGTATGGAGCGCATGAAAAAGACGGCTGAGGCAGCGGCAGCATTGGATGTGCCAGTAGTGAATGGGTTCATTGGAGCGCCGAACTGGGGCGCATGGTACATTTTCCCTCCAGCCTACGAAAAGATTTTCGAGAGAGGCTTCGAAGTTTTTGCTGAACGATGGGGTGAAATTTTAGATCATTTTGCAGCTCACGGCGTAAAATTTGCGCATGAAGTTCACCCTCAAGAGCAAGCATATAACATCGAAACTGCAGAGCAGGCAATCAAAGCCATAAATGGCAGAAAGGAATTCGGTTTCAATTTTGATCCAAGCCATTTAATCTGGCAGGGCATAGATCCAGTCATATTCATCAAGAGATTCGGGGAGAGAATTTACCATGCGCATGCAAAAGATGCTGAGCTTGTTAAGGAGAATCTTCCAATTTCAGGATGCATACCTACCGGCTCATGGCGTAGGCCGGATAGAGGATTTAGGTTCCGTGTTGTTGGCTGGGGGGACATAAATTGGAAGAGAATAATGACCGCTCTACTTGAAGTTGGATATAACTATGTTTTAAGCTATGAACATGAAGATCCAGTGATGAGTAGAGAAGATGGCTGGGAGAAATGTATCGCT
>Ga0080004_1131106_pt1 | contig 12386 bp, 23 predicted proteins | sample WasSprMetagenome_FD_69207 | JGI IMG/M metagenome (GOLD analysis project Ga0080004, IMG submission 69207) | Sulfidic aquatic microbial communities from Washburn Spring, Yellowstone National Park, USA - WS (SPADES assembly) (version 2) | ecosystem: Environmental > Aquatic > Thermal springs > Hot... | reverse complement strand
CGGCGGGGCAAAAAAACAAACCAAACAAAGCCAAACATGACCAAAAAAAAATTTTTGCAACCGGCCGCCAAAAAATTTTTTACCAAACGTTAACTTGACCGACGACGACCGTTAACTTGACAGTGGTTAACAACCGTTTAGACCATAACAGGACACGACTTTTGACAACTTTTTTTAAAGCTCACTTCATTAAAAATTCGACAATTGGCTAACAAATCTCAAGTGAGGTGTTACTATATAACGTTTTGACAAATTCTTAAAAAACGCCCTTATCAAAAAAAATGGGGGGAGGCACCCTTCGGCCTTCGAAAGGGTGCCCTTAAGGTGCTATTACGACGCTTCCTTCCACGTAATTCCCTTTTGCCCTGAAGCCCTTTTGTTTTGCAGCCCTTATTAGTGCGCTCACTTGGCCACGTGATAGGTCCGTTACTCTTTTAGGTTGTCCAGTTTCCTCTATTTCTTTCAATAGTTTTGTCCAGTTTCCTTTTGGAGAATTTTGTGCCAATAGTTTTTCGGCCGTTTGGATATCTATTGTTTCGATTTTCATCCTAATACACCTTATCATATTTGTATTTTTTCCATTCTATTAATTCTCCAACCTTATATATTGTAAAGGATATTAAATCAAGTGAGTTTTTAACAAATTTTTCGATAGTCATTATTTCGAAAGGTGTTATAGGTTGTCCTCTTATTATTTCGTTAACGTTTTCGAATAGTTCGACAACTAATAGTTTATCTATCTTTTCTTTCTCTTCTATTGACCATCTTACTTGTACGTTAACCATTTTTTTACCACCGTCATATAGTAGAACGGTACACCTATATAAACATGTCGTCATTTTAGTAAACCTTAAATACACCATCTGACACTTCATCTATCCTAGCCAGCCAGCAATGACGGCGTGGGGAGAACCTATGCGCAAAGGTTAATTATAAACCTTTAGAGCACGGCAATATTTATTAACGGTTTCCGAACATAAAACAAAACATGGCTCAACCCACAGAAGAGGAGGCAAAGGCCCAGAGTACGCTTGCTGAGAGGATACTATTACATGCACAATTTCCGGATATAGAAAAATGTACGCTAGACGAGCTAAAGGAAGAGATAAAAATGTGGCGAAACCTATGGAGCTGGCTAGACAGCCCAGTAAAATACTATCTAGCAAGGACAGGAAGCTTATGTGGCGTACAAATAAGAAACTATCACCGCTACATAGGCGTACTATTAGAAACACATTGGACGCTAACCGAAATAGAGATAGGCACATACGATAAAGTGTATGACCAAGTGTCAGGCGAATGGTACTATGAAAAGAAAATCGTAAGATTGCCTGCAGGACAGATTGTTGCAATAGACTGGATACAGGAGCGACATAGAGAAAAAGACGTGCTGGGAACAGAAATAGTAGAAGAGCATGTAAGCGAGCAAGAGCCTGAAGCATCAGACATGCAGCAGGAAAGTAACATTTAAATAACAGTACAATACAATACTATGGCAAGGTGAACAGGTAAATGGTGTTAAAAAGCAAAGCAGAGGCAAGAGCCAACTTCGAAGCAGCCATAGCGTACATACCATCACGATACGAGGCAGGCGTAAGGAAAGCAGACTGGCAAACAGCAGCAGCATCAGACCAGGCTGAAAAGAACTTCGCTGACGCAATGAGCAAAGCAATAGCAGCAAAAGCACGCCAGGCTGGAGTAAAAGCAGTATCAAACGCAAATTGGCAAACGGCAGCCATAACAAAAGGAGCGCCAATAATAGGCGAAAGAATAAGAGCAGCACTATCAGACTGGGAAAAGAACTGGGGCCCAATATACGACCAAGTAGCATCAGTAATACCAACGCTCCCAGCTAAGACCACAGATTTTAGAGCGAACATCAACAACAGGCTAGTGAAAGTCGTCGAAACATGGAAGAAGGCTGCAGGCAAACTGTAGCCTTGGAGAAGTGATGTAAATGGCAGCGGCACCAGCAAATGACATGACACTCGTAGGATACGCACAGAGCGTAAACACAGGAAACGTGCTAACAAACTTTAATGCGCTAGCAGACCCTCACATAAGGGTTGAAGGAGTAAACATTATAGTGCCAGAGCTAAACAACATAGCATGGGCCTTCGCATGCGGAGCAAGCATAACAGAGGCAAGAATATCATCGCCAAGCATCTTAAGAGTTTTCGAACACACTATATCGCCACTAAACGTTGGAGCAGAACCTCTTTCGCCAACACCCTTCGCGGACATGAGCGAGAACCCGATACCGCTCGTAGTATCAGAAGCTTTAAGAGCCAGAATGAGAGGCTCAGAAACTGCAGCAGAATACAAGGTCATGCTATTGCTGCTTACAAGAGGCCCTATCGCTCCAGTTAAGGCACCATATAGGACAATACGTGCAACCTCGAGCACAACACTAACACCCTACGCTTGGACAAACGGCAGCCTAAGCTTCGACCAAACACTACCAGCAGGAAACTATCAAGTTATTGGCATGAGAGCCCAGAGCGCTGGACTTATTGCTGCAAGGCTAGTTTTCCCAGGCTACCCGTGGAGGCCTGGCGTAATAGGTTTCGACAGCATATCAGACGTTGAACCCCTACGCTTCAGGTTCGGCAACATGGGCGTCTTCGGCACGTTCAGACACGATGCACCGCCAACAGTCGACTTCCTAAGCTCAAGCGCTGACACAAGCGAAGAAGTGTGGCTAGACCTCGTAGGCCCACTGTAGGCCTACGGGGCCCAAAAATTTTTTTTGGTGAAAGAACATGGCTGCTTCAACGTATATTGAGAAAAAGTATGGTAGGAAGACGAGGAGCATAGAGAACCCTATAACAAATACAGTTGGCACTTCAGCTACGCTCGTATTACAGAATAATCCTGACAGGCTAATGTGGCTTATAGTTAACCTTAGCTCGTACAACGTTTACGTAGCATTCGAGCCAGACGTTAGCACAACAAAAGGCGTTCTACTTTCGGCAAACGGTGGAAGCTACAGTATGAGCGTCGACGAAGACGGTGAAGCGGTAACGCACGAAGTATGGGCAGTAGCTGGAGCAGCAAACTGCCCAATATATGTGCTGGAAATGGAGGCGATGTAGTATGCCGAGAATAGAGCAGTATCTTACAACAGGCGATATTTGGACGTATCCGCAGAGGACGCTAACACAGGCAAAGTTCCCGTTCTGGAGCGCTATAATAACGCAGACACAGGGCTCAGTAAGCGTGGCAGCTGGAGCAACAGTTGCAGTGGACGTTCAGCCTCCAGCAGGAGAAACGTGGCTACTAAACATAGGAGCGTGGCTTAACGCTTACTCATCACTCAATCCTAGCTATACAGAATACCTTGCATATGATGGTACAACAGAGAAGAGCGTAAGGAAATGGTACAACAATACAGGAGACGTTACACCAAACATGAGCCACGCCGCAATATTGACAAACTCACTTTACGCACGACTAAAATTCTATTGCGCATACGCTGTAAGCGGATACTACGGTTATTCTGGCTTCAAGCTTTCACAGCCTCACTGGACGCCGAAGAGGACACTTGCAGCGGACAGCGACCCTGAAACAGTACCGTGGCTTAAGCCGTCAGAGCAGCCAATACCTAACATGCTGAAACCACTGCTAAAGCATATTGTAGACGTATGGGATGGCGTACAAGGAAAATATGTGCAAGCAATATTACTCGAAAAAGATACAGTGCTAGCCGTAGAGCCGACGTCAGGCTTCCCAGTCGAGCGCATGACAGCATATATTGACGCAGAAACCTTCACAAAACGCTATACAGAATTTAAGGCAGACCCTGACAGTACAGGCTACAGGAAATACTTTAAAAAATGGGCTGAGGAGGGGATAAGCATATGACCGCGTTAAAGGTATCGAGGAAAACGGTGATAGGAGGATTCAGTAAGCGTGCAAGAGAGTACCTTGAAGGACTGCTAGACGAATACCGCATTATAAACGTGCCGATGAACGCAGGCTGGGGTACATCATTAGTTGGAAGCGGCAGTTGGAGTCTAAACGCACTCTATTCATATCTATACACTGGCACAACAGCATCAAGCAGCATATTATTATATGCTTGGACATTTGGCTTAAATAGTTCAACCATAAGCAAGCACTACGTTGACTGGACGAAGAGGCTTGAAATACATTTCACAATAGCACGATATAATTCCGACCCAGAATGCGTTGCAAGGTTTCAATTGAAAGAGAGCAACGCTTTAGGTGCTCTGGCACAACGTGGTGTAGGCATCGAAATAGCGAACTATCTGCTGAGAGGTGAAGGGTATGGCACGTCAAGAGGTACGGTGGATTTGATGACGTTAACAGACGGCATAACGTATGAGGTTAAGATTGTGAAAGACGGTAGCGAGCTAGAGTTTTGGGTTAACAACGTGCTTTTAGGCAAGCTTTCTGGAGCGTACGTTCCGAACGTGCCAGGCACAGGCAACTCTTGCCTTGCGGTTTCAATAAACAACGGGCCAACAGGCGGCGTCAACGGTGAATTTCATGTCGGCAACATCCGCATAATACAGGAGAGGTGAGAAAATGAAGCTAAAATATAAGAAAAATATAACAGCAGAGGACGTTAGCGAAGCGTTGGCAGGCAAGATACCGTCTAACAAAATAGTCGTAGAAGATGATGGCGTAAACATTACTATAACGTTGCCAGACGATATAGCGCTATCGGACACAGACGTTGCAGCAATAGACGACTCGCTAAAAATGCTACAAAAGGAGAAGATGAAGAAGAATGACAAGCGATAGAGCGTTAATCGCTTGCATCGGAATAGCCGGTGTAACAGCATTAGGCGTAACATACTTCATCTTAGTAAGACAGGATGGAAGCGTACTACTAAGCCTAGCATCAGTAATAGGAGGAATAGTAGGCTACGTAACCGGAAAAAAGAGCAAGTAAGGTAACAGTGAAACAAAAGTAGGGTAACACTTAAATACCCTACACCACCATATTTTTTTAAGGTGAATAGTATGGCAACGGTAATAGATGTAGTGGTAGAAAACGTTAAAGTTGCAGAAGAAAGGCTAAAAGAGCTAGAGAAACTCATAACATTGGCAAAGAATGCTGGAGAAAACGTTGCACAATACGAAATACAATATAGAGACCTTAAAGCAAAAATCGAAAGGTGGAAGGCTGCACTAAAGGCTGCTGGAAAAGCTGTTTAAGGTGTAGCCCTTGGGCGACATAGTAATCGAAGCGCTAGGCGTAAAGATAACAATACCTAACCCGTTCCAAACTATAGCTGAAAACATAGACGACTTCATAAAAGCTATTGCAAGCCTGTTAGAGGGCTTGCCTCAGAAGATAATAGACACAGTTGAAGGCCTAATAGAAGACCTTGCATCCTCGATAAACCTTATACCATCGTACATTTCGCAAGGCCTTTCAAGCTTAACAGAAGGCTTGGGTGAATGGTTAAGCGACCCGCTGGAGAAGATTAAGAAGTTTTTAGGAGGAATAGGTGAAGGGCTTGCAGGTTTAGGAGGTATTGTTAGGTCAGGCTTAGACAATTTTGCTGCAACAGCCAATCTGGCACTATCGGGCGTAAAAGAAGCTTTATTGAACGGAATAGATGCTTTGGTAAAGGGAATTAATGAGCTGCTTAGCCCAATAGCTGATATACTCTTTAACGGCTTCACAGACATGCTTAATACGTTCAATGAGCTGTTTAATCCTGAGCCAGGCAAGCTGGTAGAGGATATGAAGGCGTTTCAGGAAGCGTACCTTTCAATGCTTAAGGAACAGTATTTTGGCCAAGCTAAGAGGTGAAGGTTAAGTGGTTTCGATTCTTGCATTAATTGGTACAGCTGTGGCGACAGGAGGCTTTGCGGCTGGAATTCCGCCAATAAACAGGTATCTTACGTACGAGTTTAATAAGCTTGCACCTAACCAGCTGCCATCGGAGGCTGAGCTTACAACAGAATTCCATCGTGGAATGATAGCCGAGCAAGAATATTATAGGATGATGAGGATGCTCGGCTATGACACGGATGTTGCAAAAAGAATATTATATGCTGCATCAAGGCTGCCTGAAGTCGAAGACCTTGTAACGTTGAGAATGCGTGGGGTAATAGAAGATAAGCAGTTTATGGACAAGATGGCTTCACTCGGCTTCATGAGCGTTGACGCTGAACTAATATATGAGGCAAAAAAGAGGATTATTGAAGCATCGCAGCTTATAGAGTTGAGGAGACGTGGAAAGATAACGGAGCAAGAATACTACGATGGAATGGCAATGGTAGGATACAGTGAAGAAGACGCAGATAAACTTTACAGCCTATCGCAGACGCTACTGTCAGCAGCCCAACTTACTGAGCTCAGAAGAAGAGGAGCAATAGGAGAACAAGAATACTATGATGGAATGGCAAGAATAGGCTACAGTAAAGACGATGCTGCAAAACTTTACACTCTAGCAAGAACACTTCCACCAGCACAAGCCTTGATAGAAATGCACAGGCGAGGCGAAATAGGAGAAAACGAGTACTATGACATGATGGCTAAGCTAGGATACGCTCGAGAAGATGCTACAAAACTGTTCAACATATCGATGTCGCTAGCACCAGCAGAAGCACTAATCGAATTAAGAAGGCGTGGAAAGATAACTGAAGACGAATACTATGATAGAATGTGGATGCTAGGCTACAATAGAGGAGAGGCAGAAGACATATATGAGGCACAGAGGAGGCTAATCGAAAGAGAGGCAATATTAAGGCTAAAGTGGCGTGGAGAAATAAGCGAAGACGAATACTATAAGAGAATGGAGGCATTAGGCTTCAGCGAAGAAGAGGCTGACATGTTCGAGAGGGCAAGCCTATACTTTCCACCGCCAGGAGATTTAGTACGCTTTGCAGTAAGAGAAGTTTACACGCCAGAAATTGTGGAAAAATACGGTCAGCTAGAGGACTTGCCGCAAAAGTTCCTCGAAGAAGCAAGGAAAGCAGGTATGACGGAGGAGCAGGCTAAAAACTATTGGGCAGCACATTGGGTGCTTCCAAGCGTTGAAATGGGCTACAGGATGCTTCACAGGAGAATAATAGACGAGGACGAGCTTAAAACGCTAATGAAAGTACAGGATATAATGCCATATTGGAGAGACAAGCTTATCGCATTAAGCTACGAGCCTTACACGAGAGTTGACGCAAGAAGAATGTACGAGCTCGGAGTGTTAAGCGAAGAGGAACTGTACAACACATACAGGGATTTAGGCTACGATGACGAGCACGCAAAAAAGCTCGTGCTGTGGACTAAACTTTACACTATAGCAGACGACTTGAGGGCAAGATATAGTAAAGGATGGATAACAGCAGATGACGTGTTCAAGGAACTTATTGCAGCAGGATTAAGTGAACAGGGTGCAAGAAAATGGCTTGAAACAATAGTTAAAGCAGAAAAACCGACACGTGTCGAAGACGAGCGCAAGCTAACCAAAAGCGAGATAATAAAAGGCGTTAAAGCCGGAATAATAACACAAGAGCAGGCAGTAACACTTTTAAGAGACCTCGGCTACGAAGAATGGGAGGCGTGGTACATTTTGGCCATAAACAAGGTGGTTTCAGCAGGCGACCCTGAAGGCTACTGGGAGATGAAGGCTGTAACAGAAGAGTATAAGCGTAGCCAGGGCCTACCGTATAAGCCTGTGCCAAAGGAGCTCATAGACTTGGAGAAGCAGATAAAGGCTCAGAAGGCTAAAATAGATGAGGCTAAAGAAAAACATTTGCCTGACGCGTTAGTAAGCCAAATGATAGCTGAGCTTACAACGCTCGAATACCGTTACAGGCAGCTGATAAAATCATGGGAGAGCATGCCACCGAAAAAAGAAAAGTAATGATATTCGATGACTGGAAAAGCATTATACATTATATCTTTGGCTTTGTCAGTAGCTTTAATGTTGTATGGCTTATATTTGCTTCTGCAATCTTTCTCGCTTATCAGCTCACTGAAAGCAGGGATTTCGTTGAGCTCGTTGGCGACTGTATTGAATTCCTCATTGGCGTTGTTTGTGGGCTGCTTGTTCATAACGTTATCAATATTGCTTTTAACAGTAATAGCCTTCAGCGTTTCACGCCGATAAAGAACGCTGTCCTCTCGCTACTTAAATGACTTTTGCTAGGAAACTCTATCGGCAAGAAAAAAATAAAGTTGGAGAGCCTATCAGCGTAGGCTCTATATTGGCGAAACAGTATTTTCAGCACGAGAACGCCACCATCACGTAATACTCTTGCAAACTCAACGTTAGCCACCTTTATTGTACGGCTCATCTCCTCATAATTCCATGTACCATATTTTTGAGCCATGAAAGCACCTAGTGGAGCGTCAAGGTGAGGCGGGTCGCAGACTATAACATCGAAGCACTTGTCCCTGAAAGGCAAGTGTGCCATGCTAGCCAATATCATAGGCTTTATTTCAGGTATAGCGTTCTTGTATTCGCCGTAGTCGTGCTTCTCTTGCGTTCTAACGTCAATATATATGAAGTCATCTCCTAAGCTTTTGTGCATTCCACGATACATCATCAACGCTCCACAACAGGCATCTAATACTCTCGCCACTACTCCTCACCTGCCACAAACTTTTCGTACCATAGTTTAGCGTGCTCCCAGCTCCATAGGCCAGGATGGCCTTTTATAACGTATCTTACTTCACGCTGTCCTGCTCTTGGGCCTGTTCTGTAAACGTAAACGACATGCCTTATACCGTATTTTGCTAGCTCCTCCCAGCTGTACTCATGCATTTCCCATAGCGCCTCAATCTGCGACTCAGTATATCCTAGCTCTTCTGCAAGAAACTTTCGCCAGTCGCTGAAATCGACTATCGTAGCGCTGTCTACGCCCATGTCTTCAAGGTACTCTTCTGTCCTCTCTAGCCACTCCATATAACGTTCTTCTCTGCTTTTTAAGCTCATTTTATTTTCACCCCTTCGGGCACGTTTATTTCGATACGCTTGCCTTTATACCATGAGGGCAAGGTTTCATATTTTACCCATTTCCTTAAATCGAATAGGTCGCAGTCTTCTTTCACTTCGCTAGGTATTACGTGAACAAGCCTCGGCCTCCTACCGTCTTTTTCGCTAACTCGCAACGTGAACCAGCCTCTATATACGCTATATTTTATAAAGTTCCAGTCGACGTGCGGTGTCGAAACAACTATTTCCACAGCCTTTCGCCACTCTGTCTTCTTGAAGCAGTAGGCTATGTAGTTTTTGCCCGGCTTTGTTTCGAGCACGTAAATTGGTGGCAGCATGTATTCTGCCTGTACGTGTATTAGTGCATCCATTACGTCTTCGAGCTTTGTGTCGTCGAAGTCCCACATCAGCACATGGTTTCCATCACTTAATATGCTGTTCACTCCAACTACTTTAACGACAGGAGCCATTGTGAAAGTGAACCTCCAGCTTCCAAGCTTAAACGATATTATCGTCATCTTCCCTGCCTCCTAGCCAACTCTTCCGTCCTAGCCAAAACTATCCTTTGAAGCCTTGCGTTTAATCCGGCCTCCCAAAGCGCTCTAAGCAGCGGTATTTCGTTAAGTTGCATTATTTCGTTTACCAGCTGGTCTTCTGGCGTCCTCTTAATGTACAACCTCAAATCGTGCACCATAAGCTTATGTAGTACTCCGCCTGTTTCAACAACCTTTTTCGCATAATAGTATAGCATGCTCATTTAATATCACCACTTATCATATACGCCGCACAAGTCTAAAAGCTTTTTGGCCTCCTCTGTTGGCGCAATACGTTTAGGGCTATTGTCTTTTATAAAGCACCATTCTTTCACGTTCTCGATTAGCCTTCTCGCTGTCGAGGGTGCAACCTTATAGTCTTCGCAGATTGTGTCAAGTGTTGGCTCGCCAAACGATGCTATTTCTACGAGTATGCAGTATAGGTCGTTTTTGAACACTCGCCCTTGCTCGAAGCTATATGTGTCGATAAAGTACCTTTCAAGCTGCATTGGCTTAAGTAGTTTTATCAGCAGCTTATAGTCTACGGGCTTTATTTCTGTCCTATTGTCTAATGCTGCCATCGCCTTAAGCAGGTCAGGTATATGCTCTATAACACGTGCATAGCTCCATTGCGTTAGCCCCATTGCAACAAGCTGATACCACAGTTTTCCTTTAACAATCTTGCCTTTAACTTCGCTTATTTCTGGAGTGCTCGGTAGCCTAACGTCTGGTACTGTATTATTAGGCTCAACCGGCCTTTTCAGGTGATAATAGCGTATCACCTTATCTCTTACTACAGCAACCCAATCGTCATCTGCCACTAATGAATACATTAGCACTGGCTGAACGTTTAAGCTAACGCTACCGTAGAAGCCTTCTATTCTTATCTCCTGCGTCTGTGTAACCTTATGCACAAAATGGTCGTGAACTAAATTTGCTAGCGTTGTTATCGTGCTCACCCTTGACCACATGCTCTTCTCTGCTCCTAAATCATCGATTATAATATGCAGTTGTGTGTTGCTTAGCTCGTCCTCTCGACGTTTTAGGCCGGCAAGGGTTATGCTAGTAAAATATTTTGCGCGTGTTCCAAGCGCTCTTGCTACAGCTTTACATGCTACACTTTTTCCGCACCCTGCCGGTGCAACGTTTAGTATCGTTTTCTTTGCTTTTGCTGCAAGTATGTTCATGGCAATCAACGGCCCGAGCCCCCTATGCGTCTTCTCCACCTGCCTCACTAGCCTCAGCAGCTGGTGTTCCATGCTCATCCTCTTCTCCGTACAGTTTTTGAACGTGAAGCGTTATAGAGTTTTCTGTCCTGTCGAGTATTGTTATCCTAACCATTTTCCAGCCTTTCGGCAATATCCTTCCAAGCGATAATACTTTAGTGTGCCCTACTTCACGCACTCTTATGTCGTACATTTTCCGCTTTACATAATTTTTTTTACTTGCTCCCACTATCATTTCTAACCACCTTTATTTTGCCGTATGGGCAGAACGTTCTGAACGAGCATATGTTGCATTTCCATTGGTAGAATGTTGGAAGGAGCGTGTGCACGCCGTTCATTATGTCTATGGCTGTCTGTATGTTCTGTATTGCACGCTCCTCGTTCGTTTGCTCGTGTACGCCGTAGAAGTCATGTCTTCCCCTATCGTACACTAATATAACGTAGCTTGAAGCTTTGGCCATGTACGCGTATATGTTCGCTTGTATGTGTGCTGGTGCTAGCATAAACTTTAGCGGATACGTGCCTGATACTGTTTTAAACTCGTAAACTACCTTGTTTCCCATGTAGGCTACTAGCCTGTCGATGTGCCCTTGTATTGTGTAGCCTTTATAATCCATTTCCACTGGTATTTCTTCGTTGAAGCCTAATATGCTGTGCATCATCCTTCCAACTTCCTCTTCCTCCGTTTCCGGCGCTTCACGTCCCTGTAGCATGAATAGCATTTTTTGTTCGCACCATGCTTGCTGTGCTATTGTGCTCACTCTTATTATCTTCTTTTCTTCAGCCATATTTTACCTCACCATCCCACACCAGCAGCATACAAGGGAGCCGCCTTCTCTCCTATGCCAGCAATGTTCTCCTGTCGGTGATTTCATACATGATGCGTACGGGCCATGTCCTTCTTTTAATTTCTTGGCCATCTTATTTTCACCTCTTTTGTGCAGTACGTGAAGACGCCGCTTGGCCCTTCTATTCTTACGTGGTATCCGTTGTCGCATCCTGGCCTTGTTTCAATATACCACCACGTCATTATGTCGACACGGTATGGCTCTTCAACTGGCGGAAGTATTGCTGAAGCTACTTTGTCGATTAAGTCTATTTTTACGCTGTCAGCTTTTACGTAGCCTTTTTCGCATCTTTCTATTCTACTCTCTGCTTGCATCTGCCTCACCTAATGCTAGAAAAAATAGGAGGAGGATTAGCCAGAATAGTGCTGTCATTTTCATCACCTACGTGTACCAGTATAGTTTGCCGCCCTTGTTCACTATGCGTACTTTTTTGCCTACGAGGCCTTGTACGTGCTTGTCTTCTATGTCGTCTCCAACGGCTGAAATGCCTGCTAGTACGAGTAGTCTTGCTGCACTGCCTGTTATGATGTCTCTATCTAAGCTAAAGATTGCCGAGTATTCTTTTCCGTTTATGTCCACTGTTATGCCAAGTCCTAGCTTCATTTGCCCGATGCTTGTATAGACGTTTCTTGCTATTCTTGCAGATTTTATTACTGCTGTTACGCCTTCACGTGGTATTATTTCCTTTGGTATAGGTTCGGGTGTTGTTAATATCTTACCCATATCATATATCACCTACATAACGGTATTACAGTTGTACTATATAAACATATCGTTAAGTGTACTAGCATTTAGCCTGTTAAGTAAGAGTGTCTATGCAAAAGTTGTCAAAACGTAGCACGGTTTAAGTTTGTTTTT
>Ga0080004_1144895_pt1 | contig 12387 bp, 11 predicted proteins | sample WasSprMetagenome_FD_69207 | JGI IMG/M metagenome (GOLD analysis project Ga0080004, IMG submission 69207) | Sulfidic aquatic microbial communities from Washburn Spring, Yellowstone National Park, USA - WS (SPADES assembly) (version 2) | ecosystem: Environmental > Aquatic > Thermal springs > Hot... | reverse complement strand
CTCTCGGAGGAGAAGTTGGGGGTTGAGGGGCGCTTCACGATAGATGTGCTGAAGCTGAGCGAGCTACAGCTCGCCTACGTCAAGGTGGAGGGCTCTTTCGTGGAGCCGCTCGCGATGAGGGGCTTCGACTGGCAGAGGCTCAGGTCGGAGGTCGACTCGACGAGGCCCGCGGTCTTCTACGGCCTCGCGCCGATATGGTTGGGAGCGCGCGTCGCTGCGGTGCTGAGCAACGTGGTCCCCTGGTACGGAGTCTACGACCCCCGCCTCGCTTGTGCTGTGGTGGTGGCGAGGCACGCCCCCGACGCCCCTCCCATTGGCAGTCGCGTGAGGATACGGGCTGTGCCAGAGAAGCGCTAAGCCTATGCCGTGGTCGCCCTCGCGGTCGCTGGCAAAGGAATGGTGGGGATCAAAATCGCCCTCTCCTTCATCAGCCGCTTTAGCTCGACGCAGAGCGTGAGCACCTGTGAGGTGGGTCCTGAAGCCAAGTAAGCCAGCATTTCCTTTCCTCGCTTCGTTCTAAAGATCCACTTGGACCGAGGAGCTTGTCGATGCCATCAAAAGCTTAGCTGTCATATTTAAGAGCTTCTTAAGAGCTTCGTTCTAGCTTGCTAAGCTGAAGAGCGCTTTCACGCAGGGATACCCTTATTTCGACCACGATTGATCACTTACTATGGTTACGATGAAGTTCAGGATAGAATCAGTGAGCCAAGACTTGCCCGTCGAGCCCTTCGAAATCGAGCTTGCCAGCGGTAATGTGGTGTCCTTCGTCGGCTACAACAGCACGCTCAAGTCGCTGACAGCGAGGGCTTTGCTCTACGAGCTCTGCCGAACCGCGGACAAGCGCATCGGCTTCGTCGCGCGCTTAGAAACAAGGATCGAGAACGCTATTAAGGTTTTGAGGTCAAAGCCCTTCGACACACCGAAGAGTGCGCTGCCATACTTAATGGACAACAGCAGGCCTACCTCTCTACATTACGAGGTTTAATTGATAGGCTTGAGGCCTACGCGGGCATGATAAGCGATGAAAGAGCTAGGAATTTCATGTTGAGCGAGCTAGACGAGTTGAGGAAAAACCTAGCACCGCAACTGAGCGACTATCTCGAAATGAAGCGAATGAGTGATCTAGCGTTGCTTCAGAGAGCCCTAGAGGTATTTGGGAAGAAGCTGGAGGAGGTGAGTAAGCAAGCAGATGGAGAGAGACCTATTGCTACCATTAGACGTCGAGATCGCGCCCCCTCACTACATCCTACGCGATAAGAGGCTAAGGGGCAAGAGCGTACCCCCTAGCCTTGCTCCCGCCGCAGTCGCTACCGCCCTGCTGTGGAAGCTGACGCTCCATCTCTTCTCGATACAGGCGCTCGCGAGGGAGATGCCTGGCGAGAACTACGTCGTGCTCACAACGCACTCGCCCTACATAGCTGGCGCGAGCGACCAGCCCTCCTACTACTTCTCGTTCGAGAACGGAAAGTTCACCTGCGAGCCCGCGACGATCCCTCCTCCAATGGCGAAGGCCGATACCTTGCTCCTGTTGAAATCGATAGAAAAGTAAAAGGCCCAATCCACTTCAAGGACTTTATCTTGTCGGTTAAAGAAGGTGCCTTTCTGATACGAGAACACCATTAGGGAGAACCTCGTGAAGAGAAATTTGAAAGTCTCCATCTCAATCGCCCTTCTCGAGATCATCTCTACAAGGCTTTTTCTGCGCGACCTACGACACGTTTTTATTCCACTCTTGACAGATAACAAAACAATGCCGTGGACTCTCCAAGTAGATAATAAAGGGAAATTATCAGTAAACCTAAATGAAGACAAAAACATCAGCATCACGCCGAGAGAAGTAGCACTACTCGCGCTGGGACTACTCCTACACGACATAGCAAAGCCCTACGCGCTCAAAGGCGGGAAGCATGCATCGTTAGGGTATCACTTGCTCAACTGTGAAAATATAGCGTTGATTTTGAGAGGATTGGGATTGCATAATATTGCGGATAAATTGAATCAAGAAGAATGTGAAATTGTACGCGAAGTCGTATTGGTGCATCACTTCCAAGTAGATGAAAAGGGTCGAGATTCTATTAATAATAAACAATTAAAAAGTAAGTTGGCTGCATGTTTCGCGCATCCTTTTGATTATATTGCTTCATCAATTTATGGATTCATAAATCGAAAATGTTCAGGAAAACTTGAAAAGAAGAGTGAAAGAACGTTTTATTCTGTTAACCCATTTACAAGAATAGTCAAAGGTTATCGTAAAATAGGTGGTGATCTAAGCAGTTTAATTGCACAACAACTTCCTAGGGATATCTTACGTGCTTATATAAAAGAAGCTAGGGAAAGAACCTACGAGCCGGCATGTGATATACCTCTCTACGACCACGCATTCTTCTCGGCAGCTCTATCTCTTTTGTTGTTATCAACAGAAATTACAGGAAATAGAATAATTAATAAAGACCAAATAACTGACGAAAATATTGGAGAAATTCTATATGAGTTGATAAAAGGTTGTAAAGCATCATGGATTGTTGTAGATGCTACTGGCTTATGGAATCTAATCGAGAACTCGATAAAACCCCGAGACCTAGAAGCCTTCGCAGGGTTTGCGAGAGAGGTCTGCTACTTCATCGCCGAAACTATGAGCAGTATCGCGGCTGAACGGCTCGCGCAAGGAGATGATATACTTAGCGAGATAGTGAAGTTACTAACCCCTCTCTCAAGGGAGGGAAGCGTCTTTGTAGCACTTTTACCAGAAAACGTAGCTGTATGCGTTAAGAAAACCCTTCTTAATAAAGTCGCAGAAAAACTAAGCCAGAGGATGGGGCTCAAATCTCTTGATGACTTACTCAATGTTCTGCGAAGTAGCATAGCCATCGGTTTGGTCCCGATTCCGATCGAAATTAGTAGTACTGATAAGATTCTTGAGCAGGTCGCGAATATCATCCAAACTAAACTAATTGAAGCATTTGAACATTGTCATGCTGAAACTTTAGTAACAACCCCTACAAATGAGGTTTGTTGGTATTGCAGAGTGAATAAAATAGAAAATGAAATAGAAAGTATAATAGACACTTACCATTATGGTGCAGAGGAAGTAGCCATTAAAGCATGTAATATTTGCAAAATAATAATTGACAAATATCAAACCATGTCATCTGAAAAATTTGCAAAAATGACAGAGAAAGAGGACAAAATAGGTATAGTAGTTATTGTGCCTAATATAAAGCAATTTTACGGAGAATGGAAATGGAGAAAAGACATCACCAAAATAGATTTTGAAATAGCATTTAATACAATAGAGAAATTCGAGAAAGAGATAGGAGATTTTATTAAGAGGCTGGAATATCATCATAATTCGTTTATGAAACCGGAGCTTAGTGATAACGATATTAGAATCATAAAAGAGAGAGTTTTATATCCTCTAAGAAAATTTCTCTCAGATTTTCGCGGAAGTTTGTGTAGTAGTCATCTGTATGACAGATATCTTGTCGAAAATCTTTGCAAGAGAATTGATAAAATAGTGTATAATATCGAGAATTTTCTATCCTTAAGAATTGATAAAGATTCACTTATCCCACTTTACTATGATTCATATAGCTTATTAAACCTACTTAATGAAGTATGCGAAGAATTAAGGGGTGCATTGAAGGATGTTATGCCGTTGCGAAAGTCTCTAGAAGCATTTAATTCTGCAAAGGATTGTTTCCATGAACGCTTCTTCATAGGGCATCCAGCTAGACTAAAGGCCAGGACTAAATATTGGAATGAGACACTTGAAGAGGTAAGAAATAGGGTAGTGCAGATAATTAGTGAGAACATACTAATTATTCCAAAAGAGGTTAGCGATTACAGCATTATCATTGTTAAAGGCTCTCTGTTATATGAAGTTCTACGTCGGTTGAATGATGTACTAGGAAAATTTAAGTATTTCTCTGGCTCACGGCGGTTTCAATCATTCGCGTGGGAGCTTCTAGACGTCGACGAGCCACTTTTCACGATATCTATTTTCTTGGCAGATGGTAAGTATCCGCTATACAGGCTATTGAGAACCGCTTTTTCCCTAGCCGTCAAACCCTTTGAAAGGGGGGAGCCCAAGTACCCTGTTCGTATTTTCTTTGCTGATTTGCGCACAGGCTTTGATCCAGCGCCAGGACCTCACTTGCTCGTCCCACTCTGGCTGTTCGCGTATATGCTTGAGAAACTCGAGCTTGCTAGCGAGGAGCAACTCCGCCTTGCACACAGGCTCATCTTGGCTACAGGCTATGATCGTGCACCAGAGGCATTTGCTACCGTCGTGCGCAGAAGTATCGAACGAGAGTTACCTAATGAGTTTTGGAAATTCATCTCGGACGAGATGGTATGGTCAACACCAAGCGAATACTATATCCTAGCAAACCTAATTAACCTCAAAAGATATGCATTGACAGGGCGGTAAGGTTTATGAGCATCACCAAGTACGATTCGAGAAAAGGAACTAACCTCTGTGAGAAAGACCTTGAGAAATTTGCGCTTTTCTTGGCTCAGCGCTTCTCTGGAGAGAAAAGTAGGTTGAAGAGATTGTTCTCAGCATTAGCAACTTGCACTAATAGCGAGGAGGCAAGAGCTGTAGTTGCCTTTCACTACCAAAGGGTTAAGAGTGAAGAAGTTCGTGAGGCTTTGCAACAACTCTTTAAGAGCTTAGAAGTAGATAATGAGAAGTTTCGAAGATGTGTAATACCTAAGCTAAAACCTCTCTTTAACTTCACAATGTACTACATGCTTGCTCAGCGGAGGTAGCGGGAAAATGGTCTGGTATGAGAAGCTGGGAAGCTTCGCGGCAATTCTTTACGAGCTGAGAACGCTGAGCCACGTGCGCATAGGTAGCGGTGAAAACATCAAGCTACCGACACCGATCGACAACCCGCAGACCAGGATCCTACGGCTCGAGCCGGGTAAAGCAGAAGGAAAGTGGGTCGTTTACATCCCCGCGTCGAGCCTTCACGGTGTGCTCAGGTCCACTCTCGAGGACTATATGCGAACACAGCTTAGTCCCTATGACAATAAAACTGTAAAGGATTTAAAAAAGGATTTAGAAAATGCTAATGTTAAGAATGTTAATGTAGAGGGGTGGAAAAGCTTCTTAGAGAGAGTGGGAAGCTACTCCGAGTCCATACCAGGTTTTGACGAGTTACCACTTTACAGGGAGGTTTGCTACACAACACTTGAGTTTGATGCCTGCCAAGTACCTCCGGCGTCAGCCGCTAAGAAATACTACTTAACGAGTATTGTAGGAAGAATGGACTCTAATGAAGCACACTTGCCGTGCTTTGTCTGCCAGTTGTTCGGCGCTACTGGCTTGAGGGGTAGGGTTAGGATCCTGAACGCGTATCCAAGCAAGGAGACCATGGAGACGCTTCCTCTGGATGTTATCACGCGCGTGGGTATTAACAGGGTGACGGGAGCGGCAGAGGAGGGGAGGCTCTTCGACCTCGAAGCGATACCGCCAGGCGCGGCCTTCTACTTCTTTGTGGTGATCAACAACGCGTTCGAGAGGGTGAAGCTTCACTACGACCCCCAAGATTCTCAGCGGTGCAAAGAGGAAGAGAGGTACAAGCAATACAAAGAGGGACTAGGGGTGGATGAGGACCTGAACTACATCGCCCTCTTCGAGAAGAGCGTCGAGCTCGTGAGCAAGGGCCTCGTGCCGATAGGCGCCCACGGTACGGTGGGCTTTGGAAATGTCGAGATAACGGAGCTTGCTAGGTTCGAGACGCGGGATGAAAAGACAACTAGAGAATTTATCAAGGTATTAACGAAGAGGGTGAGCTTTACGGGTAATGAGCTCCGGGACGAGCTTCTGAAGATAAATGAGAAATACTCCCAAGAGGGTAAAGACATCTTGAAGGTAAAAAGTGATAAAATACCGGATCTCGATGATAGTTTGTATCCTTGGTTGGCTCGCAAGCTTGCCGAGCTCGCTAGGTCTAAGCTCTCTAAGTCCCAACAGAGCGGTGCCAGCGGATGAAACAGTTGCTCGTGGAGAAGTACTCGATCAGGCTTTATGGCAATTGCAGTGTAGGAGTTAAGGAAGGGGTTGTCAGGACGGCCCTCGACTTCGTGCCTGCCACCACTATCTTGGGCGCCGCGGCGAGCGCCTACCTCTTGTACGCGTGCGACGGGAGCGCATTGTGTTACAATTGTAACGCTCGGTGCCCCCTCCGTCAAATATGGGATGCCTTAAAGCAGAGAGAGCTTGCGATAAGCCACTTCGTTCCAGTTAGCCAGCAGGAAGGGGACCCGCTCAAGGAGTACTTCCTCTACTGGTTCCAGCTAAGGAAAAGGGCTCCAAGGAAGAGCGTTCACGCGCATGTGGCGCTTAACAGAGCGGTGAAGGGCGCCCAGCAGATGGTTAAAGTCGGTAGCAAGTCGGAAGCAGAGCTCAGGGGGTTATTCTACGGCGATGAAGTGTGGGCGCCCCCGTCGAACGAATTCTATGGCTTCCTCGCGGCTAGCTCTAGAGACACACTCGTCGCGGCTCAGGAGGTTATGAGTTTCCTCGACTTAGCCCAGCTAGGAGGTAGAGGAAAGTACTGCTTCGTTGAAGTTACGGGTCGCGAGCCGCTCACCAGCGTGAACGCTTTCTTAGGAGAGCTTTCAAAGTCCTGGGACAAAGGTTCACAGCTCGTGGCAGCGGGGGGTTTGGCTTTCACCCAGAGCGAAGCGGAGCAAAACCTGCTTCGGGCTTATTCGTTGAGGATACGCGCGGTAGATATCGAGCGGATGGTGCCGAGGGCCTACACAGATAGCAGGTACGTCTCGCTCTACGAACTACTCCTTGGCAATGTGGAGAGGATCTACGTATCGACGACCGATCCTCCGCCAGTACTACGTATCGACGAATATCTGCCTGAATGGAGCTTAACGGGAATGCCCGACTTAAAGCTCAGTCCGCTCGGCTGGAACAGAGTAGTTCCAGTAAACTGGGTGAAAGGGCATGTCCAGGCGAAGTAGGAAGGCGGGAGAGAGTAGCTACTACGATGAGAGAAAGGCCGCTCTAAAGCGCTACTACAGGTTCAACGAGCTGTCCAAGGTAATCAAAGATGACCGATGCCTCAAAAAGCTTCAGCAGATGCGCGAATATCTCTTCAAACTCAAAGAAAAAGAACTTGTGCGTGTAATGCACGATCAACGCGGAAAGGGCTTAAGAACAGATCCCGTCCTCTTTTACCTACGCTACCTAATCAATAAGGTGATTAAGAGTTGAATTCGCAAGGCAGTTCCATTACTATCGATTATTATAAGGAGCTTTTCGGAAAGGGGCGGAGTCTTCTTAAGAACTTGTCCAGTAGAAGAGTCAAAGACATAAACGACGTACGAGAGACTGTGTTGAGTTCCGCTAGAAGCGGGCACTGGTGCTTAACTATTCTTGTGTATGCGGCAGACGAATTCATTACCAATGCGCGCGATTTAGTAAACAGAGCGAGCGGGTCCGTCGCGCATGGACGTCAGCGGCGTGGCGGTCCAGGCCCTGAGGAGCTCGACGCTTGGATAGCCTGGCTGATGAAGGGCGTGCTTCGGTACGTTTTCATAGCTGGCGGAGCGGACTCCGCAAAGTGGAGGTACTTGCTAGGCTCCTCACGAGCACCAGCTTTCGCTTCGCGCGCCAGCTTTCGAGTCACCGTGCGGGACGAAGTAAAGAGAGTGATAGAAGCGATGAAAGCTCTGGGGGCCAAGGATCAAGTGCTCGAGCAACGGGTAGAGTCCGAGAAGTACCTTCTCGTCAACGTAGTCGACTGCAAACTCGGGGATGGCAGGTGGGCTAGCGAGCTTTTGAACGACGCCCTCCAACAACTAGGTCAACTAGGTCTTAGGCTTGCTCGGAAGGTCACGCTGGGGATGTAAGCGATGAGCGCTTGGCGCGTACGGCCTGTTAACCTAGAGTTCCAGGTCTTGCTCAAGTCCCCAGCCGTGACCGGGGAAGACCCAGATAGTAGTAGGGAACTGCTGACGATCCTAGGCTTCAGGGAAGAGGAGGCGAAGAAATCTGTTGCGCAACACTACGGCTTACTATCTGTCCAAGAAACGGGCTTCTTGGTCAGGGCTTCCAGCTTTAAGGGGCTACTTCGCGTGGCGAGTGAGTACGTGGTGGAGTTGAAGTCGCTGAACTTGGGTTTAGGGCACGCCGTCTGTAGCTTCCTCGATATCGAAGGGATGGGGATGCCTAAGTGCATGTTGCCACTACCTCTGAAGGAGGAAACTAGTGAACCTCTCAAGAGAAAGTTCCGCGAGATCCTGGAGAGGGAGCGGTGGGTGGTGACTGACAACGACCGTGTGGAGTTCAATAACTACCCATGCATACCGTGCTCGATGTTCGGCGCCACAGGCCTCAGGTCGATGGTCACCGTGAGCTTTGGCCGCAACTTCATACTCAAGGTCGAACCGGGTAGCTTCCACCGCCTCTTCTTCAACGAGGTGATGAGGAAGCTCCAAGGAGGTGATGTACGGCCACTACTGCTTCACGCGCTTAAAGCTGGAGGAAAAATCGCGCTGACCGTGAAGCTGTCTAGCTGGGGTCCTCAGGGGCTTAGGTCCAAAAGTTGCTCGCCGCACGCTCTCGCCGCGGCGATGCTATGGCTCGCTGTGCGACTGGTGAACGCGGGGTTCTTCAGGCTGGGCCGCTTCAAGAGCAGGGGTCTGGGCGTGTTGCAGATCGCTCCCACAGATCGCACTCTGGACACACTGGCACAACTACTGGGAGTGAAGCCCGTCGAGGCCGATATAACTAGTAGGGCCATCGAGATTCTGGAGAACGAGCTGAGGACCAGGCTAAGAGGGATCGACCAGCAACAGAGGTAGCTCCCTGGTGAAGCCTCACCTTTCTCCCATCGGGGTTTTGAGCTTTCACCCACATTCAGCCTGGACTTTAATAACGCGCACTATAGGAGAGGAATGTTACTGAGCTTGTGGTGAGAGGTCGGAGATTAAGCTCCGCTACGCGCCCGAGGAATTGGAGAAGGTCCTCGATGCCTCCTCTAAAGGCTTGGCTTGGGTCGGCTAAAGAGAGACCACTCCGAGGTGGCCACACCATTAGGGAGAGCCTCATCGCCTGAAGGTGTCCACCCCTCTCCCTCCAAGTACTCTCACCGTAAGCCATATTAAGAGAGGCAGGAGGGATATTGAGTGAAGAGGCCGATCGAAGGCACCCCCTATATAAGCTTTCAGAATCTCACGAAGAGAGAATTGAAAGCTCGATGACCGTGAAATAGCTTTATTCGAAGAGGTTGGTGGAATCTCACGAAGAGAGAATTGAAAGCTGAACTCCAAGAGCTCGCCCACGTTCCACCTCCTCGAATCTCACGAAGAGAGAATTGAAAGTGTTAAATGAACCAAGTCACGGGTCCTGTCAGGGTTGAGGAATCTCACGAAGAGAGAATTGAAAGCACAACGCGTGCACAAATACGAATACTTCGGCACATACGTGAATCTCACGAAGAGAGAATTGAAAGCCACTGGCTTCTCGAGCACGGCTCCCTCGAACCTCGGCCCGGAATCTCACGAAGAGAGAATTGAAAGTTATGATTGAGATTATGAGTATCAGCACTAGCACTACGAGAATCTCACGAAGAGAGAATTGAAAGCTCCCGCTTTTCATCAAACCTCCAAAGCCAACACTTCCGAATCTCACGAAGAGAGAATTGAAAGGAGGCCCATGGGGCGCTAGACCCCATGGGCAGGAGGTGGGAATCTCACGAAGAGAGAATTGAAAGCAGCTCCAGCTCCAATCGTCGTTCCGGAGCCGAAGCCTGAGAATCTCACGAAGAGAGAATTGAAAGGGCACGAAGGCAATATTGAAGCACGCATTGATATATGCTTATGAATCTCACGAAGAGAGAATTGAAAGAGATCATCGCTTGCGCCTCTCCTTCACAGGCCTATCTGACGAATCTCACGAAGAGAGAATTGAAAGAGGGTTGGCCTCGAAGACCGTGATCGCGAGCAGTAGGCAGAATCTCACGAAGAGAGAATTGAAAGGGGCTCCACGCTCACTCCCCCATCAGTTATCGTCAGCCTGAGAATCTCACGAAGAGAGAATTGAAAGTAGAATTTGCATGTATGCCACCCCGTAGCCCAAGCAGAACATGAATCTCACGAAGAGAGAATTGAAAGTCCTATGAGAGACGCTAGGTCAATCGTACCATCGGTTGCTGAATGAATCTCACGAAGAGAGAATTGAAAGGTGACTGAAGCGGGAGTTTACGAAGTGTTTGCGAGATACAGAATCTCACGAAGAGAGAATTGAAAGCTTACTTTGCCAGAGGCTCCAGCTCCAGAAGAGGTCGGCCTTGAATCTCACGAAGAGAGAATTGAAAGTTTGAAAGCACAGTGTATCCTGAGCCCATCACTACTTTCGTATGAATCTCACGAAGAGAGAATTGAAAGTCTACGAAGTGTTTGTGGTCTAGCTTTATTCTAATCTGGGGAGAATCTCACGAAGAGAGAATTGAAAGTATTATGCAGAACCTAGCGCCCGTCGACGTGGTGACGCACGGAATCTCACGAAGAGAGAATTGAAAGTACCATTCTGTACTCGTGTCGTCGCAGTGAACGTAATACCTGAATCTCACGAAGAGAGAATTGAAAGGCGACTTGGAAGTGGGACAGGCTCGTCGTGAGCTTCAAGGACGTGAATCTCACGAAGAGAGAATTGAAAGCTTCATCCCCTGCCCCTCCTCCCTTTTCCTTCCCCCTCTGTGGAGAATCTCACGAAGAGAGAATTGAAAGGTGGCGAAGAAGATTCACGAGATTGCACTGGCCTACAGAAAGGCGAAGCTAGAATCTCACGAAGAGAGAATTGAAAGCAATTAACTTCTTTTCGACCTCTTCAAACTCCACCTCGGAATCTCACGAAGAGAGAATTGAAAGATTATGGAGAGGTCTTCATGCCCGGCGACGGCCCCGCGCGAGAATCTCACGAAGAGAGAATTGAAAGGTTTTTGCACTTCGCTAGCAGTTGTCATTGCAAACTGATGAATCTCACGAAGAGAGAATTGAAAGCCGCTTCCTCCTCATCGGATGTCTTCACGGACATGCCCTACGAATCTCACGAAGAGAGAATTGAAAGTATATACTACTTACAACATTACTCGGAGTCATATCATTAATGAATCTCACGAAGAGAGAATTGAAAGCTTTGGGTTCGCGGAGCCCGACCGCCCCTCTCAGGGCTTGAATCTCACGAAGAGAGAATTGAAAGCTGCCCCTGCCGGCCGGCACGGCCCTGCCCACGTACGATGGGAATCTCACGAAGAGAGAATTGAAAGACGAGAAGCCCAGTGTTGTTCAGAATATATGCAACATTTAAAATCTCACGAAGAGAGAATTGAAAGTGAGAACTTGGTGGAGTTGAAATAATAATCGACAACTCTCTCAGAATCTCACGAAGAGAGAATTGAAAGATTGGTGGGACGTTAGAAAGCTCGTCTACGATTATCACGTCTTCGAGATAACCTACAAGTCACGCTCTCATACATTCTACCACTTCGCCGTGCCGATTGAGGAGGTCGAGAAGAGGCTAGCGGAGTTTCAACTAGTAGAGGGCGAGGCCTTTGAACTCGAAGAGGAGGAGAAGAGCGAGGAAATCCCTCCCGACTTCTGGGAGACGATCGAGGGCTACGACGACATAAAGGAGGTGTTTCTCGCAAGCCTTCGCGCAAAGTCTCCTGTCCACATACTACTTGTAGGACCTCCAAGTACTGGCAAATCCTTAATGCTTATGGAAGTTGAGCGTTTGAAGGGCTCTGTCTTCATAACCGCAGGTACTGCGACAAAGGTTGGAATAAGGGACATACTCATCGAAAGGAAGCCCAGATACCTCATCATCGACGAGCTTGACAAGATCACGAACCCCAACGACCTCTCGGTCCTCCTCACCCTCATGGAGAGCGGGAGGGTGGTGATGACAAAGCACAAGACCCACGAGGAGGTGAAGATGAAGACTTGGGTCTTCGCGGCGGCAAACAAGACTCATGGCCTTCCTCCTGAACTCCTCGACAGGTTTCAGAAGTTCTACCTGCGCGAGTACGACCCCGAGACCCTCAAACGCGTCATAGTGAAGTGCTTGGTGAAGAGGGAGGGTGTCGAGCAGACCCTCGCGCAGTACATTGCGGAGAGGATAGTTGCGATCAACGGTGGCGTGAGGGACGCGATACGCATTGCGCGCTTGGCCAACACGAAGGAGGAAGTCGATAAGTTCGTGAACATAGCGAGGAAGTATCGCCAACCTTCATATTGGTAACCTTTATAAATCCCCACCTCCAAGGTATACCTTGGAGGTGAAGGCTGTGCACCCACTAATGACATCCATGGTTGACATGCCCCTCATTTGGAAGAACCTCAGCCTTATTGCCGATGGTA
>Ga0080004_1101171_pt1 | contig 12389 bp, 15 predicted proteins | sample WasSprMetagenome_FD_69207 | JGI IMG/M metagenome (GOLD analysis project Ga0080004, IMG submission 69207) | Sulfidic aquatic microbial communities from Washburn Spring, Yellowstone National Park, USA - WS (SPADES assembly) (version 2) | ecosystem: Environmental > Aquatic > Thermal springs > Hot... | reverse complement strand
GACGTTGTGGCTAGGGGCGAGTGGAGGATGTGTAGGCAGGTCTCGGAACTGATTGAGAAGTTTCTCCCAGAAGCGACAGTTGTAGGAGTTTTTGGAAACGAGGACTACGAGGAGGCTAGGGAAAGGATAAGGGAGAAGTGTAGCGGTTTCATGTGGCTTGAGGACGAGGCTGTAGAGGTCGACGTTTATGGCTTGAGGGTTAGGGTTGTAGGCTCGACTGGCGTCTTGGATGAGCCTACTCCTTGGCAGAAGCGTAATGTCCCGGGCATAGTGGAGACATACAGGAGGAGGCTCGAAAGGCTGGGAGAGCTTCTGGATAAGAAGAGTGGGGACTTGACTATACTGCTCACCCATTATCCCCCCAGGTGCCGTACATTGATGGGGGAGGACGAGAGGTTTTGGAAGCAGATGTCTTCTGAGAGGCTGACAGAATTAATAAAGAAGAAGGGCGTCGACGTGGTTGTTCATGGCCACCTGCACAGGAGCACTGTTCATAGAGACTATATTGGTAGTACTCCTGTCTACAATGTTGCTCTACCCGCAACTAAAAGCGTAACAATAATCGAGCTAAGGAGACAAGGGTTGTTGCAGTTCCTGTAGAATAATCAGCATTCGAGTCGCATCTTCACATTTCAAATGCGAGCTGCCTCATCATCCTCATATTTAATACAGTGCTTCCTTATATTTTTAGTTCTCATATTTATGATGAGATTTCGAGAGAGGATAAAATACTGGTTTTTAAACGATAAATTTTATGGTTTTCTATATTTACAGAAAAATTTAAATAGGATTTACTTTATTTCTTTAATATGGATTCCGTTAAGACAAGCTTTGTGCTTCCTGCAGATCTTTATCTTGAATTGAAGAAAAGAGCTGCAGAGGAAAACAGACCAGTCCGCGAGATTGTTATTGAAGCTTTACTCGAGTATTTTTCTAAGCCTCGCAAAAGCGACAGGAATAGACTTATCCAACTTCTCACTACACCAATCGAGGGGGCCTCTGCGGAAGATTATAAGGAATGCGAGTATGATGACATGTAACCTTTCGGGGTCTTGTTCTTGAAGGCCATGATTGCTACAGAGATAAGGTCTATAGCGAAGAAGAAGCCTTTAGCTAGCAATTTTAGTTCGCAGGAGGATTATCTAAAAGCTTTAAGAATGCACAAGGAAGCGCTGAAATTCTTTCGTGAAAAATTCCCAGAGTTAGAAGTTTATATTTCTACCCATCAAACTTGGAAAAATATATCACGTCTTAGCCTTTAGAGGAACTAAGGTACCAAAGGAAGAAGCCAAGAAAATCGTTTGGGCTTTACTAGAAGATGATAAAATAATTAAGGTTCCACTGTTGCCTGGGCATCTAAAAGATGCACTCGAAGAAAGTGCAAAGACCTGTATACATGTATGGGATTACCTCTGTTTTCTTCCAGTGAAAGATTACATTGACATGGTCTTTTCATGTGACATTCATTTCCAAAAGATTGGAGTAGAATTAAATGTAGAGGTGATAAATCCTCTTGGAGGCTGATATTTCTTGTGATCTGTTTTGAAAGGTTTATTTTTGCTTGTTTTCTTTCCTGAATAGGTGTTGTTGTGAGCGCGCGGTTTGCTGTTGATGCCTTGAAGCAACTGGGGGAGGATGATTACAGGTTGTTGGTGGCTGTGGAGAGGGGGATGATTAATCATGAATATGTGGATGTAAAGTTGGTTGCCAGTATTAGTGGATTGGAGGAGGACTTTGTTAATGCTAGGTTGAAGAAGCTGAACAGGCTTGGGCTGGTTCAGAGGTTTAAGGGCGGGTTTGTAGGATTTGTCTTGACTACTAGGGGGTATGACTGCTTGGCGCTCTATGTTTTGGTGAAGAGGGGGACTTTGTCTCAGCTTTCTCTTACTCCGTATGGCGAGGGGAAGGAGAGCGAAGTATATCTCGGGAAGACTGAGGGGGACAGGATTGTGGTTGTCAAGTTTCACCGTGTTGGGAGGACGAGTTTTAGAAAGGTTAAGCTTGTAAGGGAATATGTAGCCGACAAGAGGCACTATTCCTGGCTGTATGCTGGGAGGCTTGCCGCCATGAGGGAGTTTGAGGCCCTGAAGATCTTGTGGAAGAGTGGTATCGCGGTGCCAGAGCCCATTGACTGGAATAGGCACGTTATTGTTACTGGATACGTGGAGGGCGACGAGTTATACCTTCTCCCAGAGCTGACAGACCCAAAGGCTTTCTTTGAAAGTGTGTTGCAGGAAGTCGAGAAGAGTTTTAAGGCTGGCGTTGTTCACGGGGATCTCAGTGAGTATAACGTGTTGGTCGCTAGGGACGAGAAGCCTGTCCTAATTGATTGGCCTCAGTGGGTTTCCAGCAGTCACCCTATGGCCTCGTTTTACCTGAAGAGGGACATAGTAAACATTGCTGGGTTTTTTGCCAAGAAGTATGGGGTAGACGTTGACCCAGAGCAGTTGGGGGAAGATTTTTTAAGCCGACTATCTGTTAATGGTTAGGACGCGTGTTGCTAAGGAGAATACTTGGCCTTGACGTGTTGCCCGGAAGCTCGCCTCAGGGGGCTAGCCTCCTATTCGCGGCTGTCCTTGTAGTCGACGGGAAAGTTGTTGAAAAGTGGAGAGAAGTCAATTTGGATAAAATAGTTGAGATTGTCTCTGACAGAAACGTCGACGCTCTGGCTCTCGACAATGTATACGAGCTAGCAACGAACATAGACGAGTTAAGCAGGTTTCTAAAGCGGTTCCCGAGGAGTCCCCGCATAATACAAGTAACATTCATAGATGGTGAAACAGTAAGTATCGAGGCACTCTGCGCCTTGACAGGGATTTGTAGCGGGAAGCTAGACCCCCTCCAAACAGCAGAGGTCTGCGCATTGCTTGCATATAATGGCGTGGGTGCAGAGGCACTTGTATTTGAGGAAGAAACACTGATCCGTGTTGGCCGGGGAAGGGTTCCTGGCCAGGGTGGAATGAGCCGCGAGAGATTCAAGAGGAACATAGAGTTGCAGGTGAAGAGAAAGGTTCGAGAAATATCCGAAGCCTTGAGGAAAAACTCTCTCGACTATGACCTCTTCATTAGGAAGAGCGGCGAGGGGCTAACAGGTGCGACATTCATAGTTTATGCTCCCCGAGAGAAGCTAAACGGTCTAGTAAAGAACGAGGATGGACACGAGTTATTTGTCAGGATTGAGCCTGTCGGCCGCGAAAAAATAGAGTTTCAGCCCCTGGGGGCGAAGGTTTCCTACAAACCTTTGACAGAGAAATATCTAATCGTCGGCATTGATCCTGGGATGAGCACTGGCTACGCAGTTCTAGACTTGAATGGAAGGGTTCTTTCACTAGAGACTGGTAGGCTTCTGGGGAGGGGGGACCTTATGCGCAGGCTCTATTCGATCGGGAAGCCAGTAGTTATAGCTACGGACGTTAACCCTCCCCCAGCCTATGTTAGGAAAATAGCTGCAACGTTGGGGTGCCAGTTGTTTGTTCCTAGTAGGTCTTTAAGTATCGATGAGAAAAGGAGGCTGGCTTTAGAGGCTGCCGAGGCGTGGGGATTAAAGGTCAAAACTTCGCATGAAAGAGATTCCCTTGCGGCTGCATACAAGGCTTTCTTGTATTATAGACCCCTATTCGAAGAAGTCGAGAAAGAGGGTGAAAAGTATGATTTGCCTGTTCCAATAGATGAGGCAAAGCTTTTGGTGATTAGGGGTAAGCCTGTCTCAATTGCCATCCAAGAGGCAATGAGGAAGCATGTCGGGCTTAGGTTGCCTTTGGAACGGTTTGAGAAGTTTTCGGCAGGCACAGAGATAGAAAAGATGCAGGGAGAATTAGAGTTCCTGAAAAGGGTTGTCGAGGAACTTGTCCATGAGAATAACCTGCTTAGGCATGAACTTAGGAAGGCAGAGGAAAGGGCTCAAAGAAGCGAGGAGGCTCTAAAAAGGCTTCTACAGTTAAGGGAACTTGGGAAAAGGCTGAATCCTGAATTCTCGAAGATGGAGGCCAGAATTGAGATGCTTCAGTCCGAGATTAATTCTTTGAAGAGTGTTCTCGAGAATACTATTCTAGAGGAGAAAAGACTCAAGGAGACCATGTACTCAGTTGTTCTTGGTGAAAAAATCGCAGTTCTGAAGCTTTCGCGTTTACTAGACAAGTCTGGGTTAAGAGCCCGGTACTTATTTGTGGACAAGGAGCTACCTGAGGACTATTTGTTTAGGGTTCTAGGAGAAATTAAGCCTCCCAGCGCTAATCTATACGTGTTTTTCAGAAACCAACATGAGCTACAGAGGGTTAAAGGTAAACTGCCCATTGGGACTATTCCACTTTCGATTGACTGGGTCAATGGGGTTGAAGATATAGGCGACTTCGTTGTTTTGCCTATAGAGGAAATTGAGAAAGCTGTAAACAGGCAGGACGAGGAAGTGGAAAAGGAGAGGCTTAGAAGGCTCCTTGTGGATTATCGAGAAGAAAGGAGACGTAGCATGGGAAGAATTTGAGTTGTTATATGGTAAGAATTTTAAGAATTTACTGAGAAAAATATCGCTTAGGCTAGAATATTGTGACTTCTCCTTTGAGGAACTTCTCCCAGAGAGTATTTATCTTGTCTAGGTGATTGGAGAGTATTTCTTCCGCTTGATGCTTTACGCGTGTAGCTACATCTTCTGGAGCATTTATAGCAATATATGCCAGTAGAGGCTCATTGATGGGTTTTCCTATTTGGCTTATCAGTTTGATGTAGACTTCTCCGACGTGGTCTAGGGTGCATATTTCGTTTGCGGCTTGGAAGGCGACTACGTTGTATAGTTTTCCTATGTGGCTTATTGGGTTTTTTCCCGCTGTGGCTTCTAGTGACATTGGTCTAAATGGTGTTATGAGCCCGTTGGTTCTGTTTCCTCTTCCTGTTGCGCCGTCGTCTCCATGTTCTGCCGAGGTTCCCGTAACTGTGAGATAGACTCCTCCTCTGTCTGCCCTGGATGGGTCGTCGCCTGTATTGACGTATATTTCTAGGTCTAGGTCTGCCAGGCTAGACGCATGTTCTCTTACTAGTTTCTTGACGTTTTCCTTGACGTCTAGGTATTCCTGAACATTGTGGACGAACCTTGATACGGCCGCCATTGCAATGGTAAGTGTTAGCTTGTTTCCCTTTCTTACACCCATAACTTTTATGTCTTCTCCTACTGCCGGTAGCTCGTTTTTCACCTTTGGAGAGTTTAGTAGTCTTTCTGTTTCGAATACTATTCTCTCTGTGGGGGAGAGAGGGGCATACCCTACACCCATGGACGTGTCGTTTGCACCTGGGTATTTGCTTTCTCTTGTATAGATATCTACTAGGTCAGCTGAGCCTTTCCCTATCCGGTAGTCGATGATTACATGTGTGTCTGGGTCCAGGAACCTCATGTTTTTCTTGATCCAGTCCCTGGTGGCTTTCAGGATAATTGGTCCTATCGGTATGTTTTCTTTGCCGCCCTGCGTCGTAACTTCTGTTGTGGCTCTCCCAGAAACCAGGATATATATTGGCTGGACCACCTCTCCGCCGCCGAATTTGGGGCTTGACTGTCCGCCTACAACTAGGACTTTGTCTAGGTTGTGGTGAAGTATGGCGCCATATCTTTCTAGGTAGTATTTTGATAATTCTCGGCTTGAGGCTTCCGAAATTGAGTCTGCAATGTAGTCTGGATGCCCTGTACCTTTACGCTCAACTATTTCTACTGGGAGCCGTGCAGGCGGTATATAGTTCGATTTTTCTACTATAATGTTCTTTCGAGCCATCAGGTAGAAGCTTTGGTCATATTGATTTATAATGTTTACTGAAAATTACTGCTAGTAATAACGTTACTCTTCATCATTTAGGTCTTTTGATTCTTCCTGCGGCTGAGTCTGTTGTTGCTGATTCTGCTCAAAGAACGTAACCTTTTCAGGCTCGATGGAGACAAACAATAGGTTGCTCCCCCTAATAAAGACCGTTCCTAGCTGTGCCACTAGCTTGTTGAGTTCTGTAACCATTTTGGTCTCGTCCATCACTAGGTTCATCGCGTTGTCTGTTAGGCGTAGTTTCCCTGAATACTCCGTTCCATCCTTGAGCTTTACGAAGACGTTCTTGCCAGTGTAGTTTTTAAGGTAGTCTAGGGGCTGCATGTACCTTATTCCCTTCATAGTTTTGGGTTGTGTTGTCATCACTGCGTGTGCTTGCAGAAGCATATATATGGTTTTCCATTGTTTATACCATTAGAAAAATAAAATATGGCCTCGAAAAAAGATGCAACAGGCACTGCAGCGCCTAACACGGATTATGGTGAAAAGCCAAAGTGCAGTATATGTGGGAGTCCAGATGTTGTGGCAAAGATCGAGGGCAAATACTATTGCTTTAGATGTGGCTCAAAAATTGTTCTAGAGCATTCGACCAAAATCGTTAGGGAATATGTCGAGAAATATATAACTGAATAGGGAGGTCTATTAGTCTCCTCCCTTGTGCCTTGTAGCTTCGTGTCTTCTTTTATGTATTCTTTCAAGCTGTTTTTTCTTCCATTTTCTGTGGTGAGTATATCTATATTTTATGGCCAACAGGCCACGCATTTTTCTGCCGGACATGGTTTTTCCCTTGAAGACCCTGCCAGGGTCTGGCTTTGCCTGGAGAGTTAACGCGAATGCAGGCTTCGGCGAGGCTCCTCCAGCCTCCAGGTGCTCTTTTAGTTTTGCCAGCCAGGCTCGGAGCAAGTTTATGTTTTCTTCGTGTGTGGTTTTCCTGCGTGTGTCGACACGTATGCCAAGGAGTCTAGCCTCTTTCACTGTGAGCCCTAAAGCGTTTATCTCGCCAATGCTGAATCCTTTTCCAATCTTAGTTTCACGCGGTGGAACGCCTCCATATATTCTTAGCTTTACTGTGTTTACTGTGGGTGTAGGTGTCTGTAGAGGTTCTTGTCCGGACATAATTGCACCTATTCCTGGAGACTTGTTTTTTAGATAAATTTTTCGCAACGAGAATCACAATGCTGTTTTCAACGACTCGGTTGCCTTCTTGATTAGGATGCCGACGGCTATCAGGCCCCCTATCAGGCCTACTATTGTTGCTATGGGTGAAACTCTGAGGGCGGAGGAGATAGAGTAGTCGTCTAGGGCTCTCCTCATGTAATATACAAGGATCAGCGAGGCAATAGAGGTTAACAATAACAGCAGAGCTATGTATGTGTCGGGTCCAATGTGTTTTGAGAAAAAGATGTAGAGAGGCCAAATGAAAACAACGAGTGAATTTATTATTATGGCTTTAGATAGGTAGCTCTGTGCTGCTCTAATTGCATCTTCACGTTTAATGAACATAGTTTTGCCCTAACCCAACATTGCTTCTAGATATAATTGTTTTGTTGACGAGAATGCTGGGAATTCTTAACCTACCAAGAGAATCTTAGAAATGATGCCTATCGCATAACCAAACAGGAAAAACCTAGCAATCTCACTATACATTTGACTGTGCCTTGATAGGACTAGGCGCGTTACAGACAGAAGTAATGCTAGAAGTAAAAGTGGGAGGGCTTCATTTCTGGGAATAAGGATCGATACAGCTAAGCCGAGAGGATGTAGAGAAAATAGTAGTGTTGGCTCTATTCTGCGCGGGATTTTGCCTTTCATTGACACTTGTTGTAATGTGGAATATATAAGTGCTAGTACAGGTATAAGGTAACTTATGAGAGAATAGCTAGTAGATATCGTAAGGGATGGAGGTGTTATTGTTATGTTTCCATAGAGTAATGGCGCCAAAACGAGGGGAACAAGCAAAAGAAGAGACTCGAAAAGTAGGGTTCCACATTCTTCATCTATGTGTCTGAGGGATATATCCAAGTATAGAGCTGAAACTATAAGTGGCGACGCCGACAGGATAAGAGGAAGGAGACCTTCGGTATAAATTGGTATTGAGCCATTTGTGAAAATTTGAGAAACAAAGAGAAGAAGATAGGGGGAAAGAGCTATACCTTTAGCCTCAAGTTCAGTTATTGCATAGCCCACTATGAGAATTAAGAAAGTTGCAGTAACAAGGTACATGGTAAATTGTGCACCGAAGAGAGTAAAGAATATAAGCAGAGAGGCAAGGATGTAAACTCCTGTCCCAATTATTAGAGACGCTGGTCTGTAGGTACCAATTTTCCATAGTTTTCTCCAAATCTCGGCGTAGAGAATGAGAGAGATCGCTACAGCCATAGGGTTGAGACTTATGCCTATGATGGATAAAAGTAGTCCCATTAGTGTCGATGTCTGTAGTGGTAATGGAGCTAGCATTATAAAAGGGAGGACTGCTATTGTAGATGCAGATGCATTGTATAGGTAGGGGAATAGGATCCCTATAGGTATCGCTAGGTAGGATAATTTGTATTGTGGCGGCTGGATGTATTCTTCGGCGAGAGTCTTGCCGCCTTCAAGAGTTAAGGCTTTTACTCCTGGAAGTACTAATGCCTTCACAAGGAGGTATGATGCTAAAGAGAATACTCCCGCTATTAAGAGTCCTACCGTTATAAAGCCGTTACCCGTTTTGTCCAATAGCTCTGCGATGAATGGTGAAGAATATTTTCCCTCTTTAGCGTAACTCTGGATGAGGCTTGCTGATATTACAAGTAGGGGTGTAGAGAGGAAAAAAGGGGCTACCAAAGAAATTGTAAGGTGTGGATTGGTATGTTTTCTAAGGAGAGTTAAGAGTGTAAGGGGAAATATTATTATGGTGGAGATTACAGCTGGTGGAAGAAAAAAAGTATTTTGCCTGCTATATAAGATAAGGGATAAACCCGTTGCAAGGAAGATTTCCCCAAATGCGAGAAGATAGTCAGCCTTCTTTAAGCAGACCATTTGCACCTACCTTGAGGAAGCCGTTCTTCTGGGAGGATATTTTAAGCGAGATACTTGCTAGGATAGGGCATCCTGCCCCTCCTTGTCTGCAGAATTGCAGATACTTCTCCGACATAATTCGCCACTCCTTAACTCCTATGAAGATGCATCTTTGACCTCTAGATGTAGGTCTAAAGTAACGACATGCCATTTCTTTACTAGACATGCAAACCCTATGTTGGGGAATTCAGGGTCTTGATTAAAGTTTTTTATGTTGTCGATTGTTGCCTTTTTCTCGATGAGGAATGTTTAGTAAAGCATACATATAAATTCGAGCTAGTAAGTATTTTCCATAGGTAAGGTATGTCGCGTGCAACTGTGTGTCCAGGCTTATACAAGGACGAGAAGGGCAAGTTTTACTGTAGGTTTGCAGACAACGCCGAGATTGACCCGGCTTTTATGCCGTGCCTGTTAGAATACTGGGAATGCCCGTTCTATATTAGGCATAAGCAGACCGAAAAGGCTCTAGAAGTCAAGAAAGAAGAGATTAAACAGCAGGAAGCACCTCCAGCAATTGTCCCTACTGTTGAAATGCCAACCCTCATTGTTTCTCCGACAGAAGTATCCGCGGAGCGCTTCACAGACGAGGTGGACAGGCTGATCGATAGGGCTAGCGAGCTCGCAAGGCTATGGGAAAGTTATGAAAGTGAAGCTAGGAGAGTCGTAGAGGAATGGGAAGAGCTTAGAGACAAGATAAAGCGGGAACTGGCAGGTCTAGAGGCCGTTATCAATGCATATATCAGTGAGAAGGGACGTCTAGAAAAATTACTCGATGAAGGAAAGATCAGCGAGGAAGAGTATACTGACTTAAACTCGAGATTAGAGAAAAAGCTGGCAGAAAAAAATAGCGAAAAGGAGGCCTTGACGAAGAAACTCGCGGATCTTGATAGAGTTGTTTTGCCGCATTATAAGCGTGTTAAGGTTGCAGAGGCGAAGCCAGAGTTGGCCAAACTGAGGCTTGCCTTGTCAAAACTAGAGGAAAGATTCAAGAGTAGGAGCATCTCTGAAGAAGTCTACATGAGGCTCAGGGCCGAGCTTGAGGATAAGATTCAACGTTTAGAGAAAATAAAGGAAGAGGTGGAGTGACATGGAACACTTACGTGAACAGTTGGAAAGATTTAGAGAGAGTTTTCTCAAAGCGGAGGAGCTCTGGAATAACTACTATACCTTTGTGAAGACTACTGTGCGTGAATGGGAGGCTTTCAGGATAGATTTGCTGGATAGGCTTAGCGAGGTCAGGGTCAAACTAGAGACAGATCTGAGGACTACAGAGGAGCTAAGTCTCAAGCTGGATCTCGGCCTTTTAAGTGAAGAAAAAGTGAAAAAGAAGCTTGACGAACTACAGGAGGAGATAGCTAGACTCAAAGAAGAATACCAGACACTGTGGCTGGCCAACGAAGAAATAACCCTTATGTATATTACTCACTGCGTGAAATCTGGACTGCCAGCTAGTCTTTCAGCCGGGGACATAGAAGAGAAAAAGGAAGAACTAAAGAGTGCCGTAAATAAAAAGATGGTAAGCGAGGAAGTGGCCCAACAGCTAGAGAAGATACTCTCAGACGAGGCTTCAATGCTCCTACATCTACACGAAAAAGGGTAGAATCATCTCTACTTTTTTGTTTTCTTCGAGCTTTTTGAGCGGGCTTTTCTCCCTTTCTTCTTCTTTCCCTTTCTCTTGGAACCTTTTTCTTCCCCTTCTTTCTTCTTTTTGCTACGTGTCTTCCTGATTAATAGTTTTACTTTTCCATCTTCCATCTTTACAAGCTTTATCCTGGAAGGATATGCCGCCCCGCTTCTCTCTGCAACACGTGAAAGACGGCTGATAAGTCCCTTGAAATGCGTCCTACAGAGCACTAGTTGCTGACCCTTCAGCTCTATGATTATGTCTGCCGCCGAGTTGCAACCCTGTATCATGCATTGCGTGGTCTCAGACATAGCAACCTTCCACTTTGTGTCTAACCCCATTTATTAGTCTTTACATATAAGAAAAGTATAACCGGTTGCCACAGCAAATGTTAGCTTGGATGTGAAGCTTTGTATTTTTGTATCGCTTTATCTAATGAGTGTAGATCATCCGTCTCTATGTTTGTATAGTATTCATCTAGCATGGGTTTCAGTTTTCGAAAACGATCGTCAGCTAGTATGATCAAAGGATTGCTTTCAGGATGCCTTAAGGTGCGCCCAATATTCTGTATCGTTGTGATTATTGCTACGTCGTCGTGAGTTAAACCAAGTTTCTCTACGTGTATGAAAGGTGGAAGATATGGGGCTCCCGCTACGACAACAGCTTCCGACTCAATGTTTACTCCTTCGCTTTTCCGACCGCGAGAATAGAGAATTAGAACTCCCTTCCAATCTTTGGGGGCTTCTTCGACGTAGTCCGCCCTTAGGCTACGAGCTACTCTTTTAGTAGCAAATACAACTATTCTTTGGAAATGTTTTCTGAGGAGAAAAATCAAATCATTATATTCCTTAGCCATCTTATAGTCCCATTCATGAAATCTAGTCGTCATCCACGTTGCGATGAATGCTTCTGGTTTTCTCTGGACAGGTATTTCCAAAACAGGTATATTGTATATTTTTTGTAAAGGTTTTAGTGTTGCACTTACGAAAATCGTTCTTTTTCTTGGTCGAATAAATTTCAGAATGTGTATCTCTCCCTCCTCTCGCCAAATAAAGGTTCCCCTAAGCTTTGCTATTACGCTTCCCGCTATGAGCGGCTTTCTTCCCTGTTCGAGTAGCTCTACGATCTTCATTTGGGCAGTCTCAATGAATGCTTGCTGGATTAGGTCTCCTGTGGGTTCGTAGTGAATATCCAATTCAGCTAAGGCTTCTCTAAGTTTTGCCTCAGGAATACTATAAACATCAAGTACCATATTATGTGCCTCATCAATTACCTCTAAGTTGACGTCGAATGACAAACCTAGACTGTAGGGAGTAATGTAGACGTGAGCTTGCTGATAGAGCTGAGCATAGTAAGGACAAATCTCTGTGCCCTTTAGCTTTTCTAACAGCTGGTTATAGTCGAAACTTAAAATCATCTCTGGTTTGATACTTGACAAGCCTTTAAAGAATGGACACTTAAATTTTAGAAACCTGCAAAAATAGTAGGTGTTTGATTTATATTCTTCTTTTAGAGGACAGAGTTTTTCGCGTCCAGCAGCTATATAGAATGGAAAATTAAGCAACGCACAGTCCTCGGCGATCCTCTTAGCAATCTCATGAGTCCTAACTCTCCAAGTTACTGGAAACGCGTCTGCAAGTGATATCGCGGCTAGAACTGTGATTGTTTTTCCGAAGCCGGTGGGGGCTTGAAAGCCTACTGAACCTGTGTCGATCATTTCGGCGAGCTGTTTGGCTGCTTCTAGCTGTAGTGGTCTTGGTTTTAGTCCTGCTTTTCTGAAGAATTCTTCTGGGTTCAAGGTGCTATGGGACCTTTGCTTGGACTCTGTTGTCTATGTGGGTTTTTACGAGGTGCTTGAGGAGGGTTTCTTCTACTTGTTTTGTGTCGCCTATGTAGAGTTTGTCTGGGAGTGC
>Ga0080004_1096974_pt1 | contig 12391 bp, 10 predicted proteins | sample WasSprMetagenome_FD_69207 | JGI IMG/M metagenome (GOLD analysis project Ga0080004, IMG submission 69207) | Sulfidic aquatic microbial communities from Washburn Spring, Yellowstone National Park, USA - WS (SPADES assembly) (version 2) | ecosystem: Environmental > Aquatic > Thermal springs > Hot... | reverse complement strand
CTTTTTCAAATTCATCTAACAAAATTAATGAATAAGGCTTTTTTCTAACTTCTTCTGTTAAAATTCCTAAAATTTTTCCATCTTCACTTCCTATTAATTTTTCAATATCTTCCAAATTTTGAAATTCAACCATATCTAGTCTTATAATTTCTTCTTCTCCTCCAAAATATATTCTTGCTAAAGTTTTTGCTAATTCTGTTTTTCCAACTCCTGTTGGTCCTATAAATAAAAATGCTCCTATCAGTCCTTTTTTCTTTTCTATCCCTGATCTATATAATCTTAAAGCCTTGGCAATTTCTTTGACAGCATAATCTTGATTTACTAACCTTTGATGAATAATTTCTTCTAAATTTTCTAATATATATTTTTCTGATTCTACTGGTGCTTTAATTGGAATTCCTGTTATCCTACTTGCAACATCTCCTATCATTTCTTCTGTTACAATTTTTTGTTTTAAATTTTTTGCAAATCCTATTGTTTCTTTTATTAAATCTCTTGCTGAATCTGGTAATGGTTTATATGTTAAAAATCTTTTTGCTAATAAAACTGCTCTTGAAATTGCTTGTGGTTGTATTAAAATTCCATATTCTTTTTCATAAAAAATTGATTCTAATGTTAATAGTGTTATTGCAGAATCTATATCCAATTCTTCAACTTTTATAATATCAAAAACAGAACTTATATTGTATAAAGCATTTAATCTTGATAATCCTTCATCTGTTGTTGTAGCTATTATTGAAAGATCTGTTTCTTTAATATATGTATATAATAGTGGCCAGATTTGGGAAATTTCTGATTGATGAATTTCAGGAAAGAATAAAATAACATTTTTGGCTTTTATTGCTTCATTTAAAATTAATAAAAAGTTTTGGCTAAAACACAAAGGATCTAAACTATAAACTTTTGCTAAATCAATTTCTATGATTCTTTTATCAAAATAATATTCAGGAACCTGATCATTTACTATTAAATACGCCAAATGATAAATTAATGTTGTTCTTCCGCTTCCTTCTCTACCAGCAAAAATTATTTTTAATCTTTCTTCTTTTTTTATCTTATCCAATAATTGATTAACTTCGTTTTTATGCCCTATTAAAATTCCAAGCTCTCCTTTTCTTGCTAAATATGTAAGATCTGTTCCTATCTTGTCTAAAAATGGGGTTGGTGCTGATGTCCATGTTCTATTAAGCCATCTTCCTCTTATTGGAGAAAATAAGAATGATGAGTGTATCTGGTATGTTTTTTTAGCTTTTAATTTATATAATTCCATAACTATAGAGGAGTTTAAATTTTCTGGTGAAATATTATATTTATTTAAAATTTCTTGAACCAATAAGTCTCCATTTATTCTTAATCCTAAAAATATTGATTCAATAGTAATTTTTGGAAGATTTAAATTTTTTGAAATCTCATATGCTTTAATTAAAATTGGTTCTAAATTTTTCAAAATTTTATTAGTAATACTTTCTTTAATATCTATATCTTCAAATTTTTCAGATATTTTTAATGTTTCCTCAAAATCTTTTTTTATTTTTTTATTATCAACCCCTAATCTATTTAAAATATTTTCTATATTTTTTGTACTTAAAATTTTTATCCCTAATAAAATTTGTGTTTTTTTAGGATCTTCAAAAAATTCAGCCTCTTTAACAACATCAAAAATAATCTCTTTTGTATCATCATCCATAAAATCAAAAATATTTGAAGAATCCTCGTATCTTAAATCTTTTAATGGTTCTTTCTTAAACTTCAAAAAATAGAATAAATATATAACTAAAAGCCAGAATCCTATTAATTCAAAAATTTTTACATTAGAAAATATAAATGCTGCTCCTAAAAATATCAACAAAACCCTAATGGAGAAAACTAAAACCTTATATAAAAATCTTTGGTTAAAACTTAAACTAAATATTTTATCTTTTATGTGCTTAACCATATTTATAAATAATATAACTTAAAATAAATGGCATAAAAATCCATAATAAAAAAATTAATAAAAAAGTGATAAAATTTAATAATTGCAAAATTAATCCGATAAAAATTATAGAAAATCTAACGAATGGAGCATAAACATATCCTGGCAAAGATCTATCTCCGTATAATGGTGAGAAAAAGTTTAAAATATTTAATCTAATACTAAAATTTTTTTCAATAATCAAAACAGAATCAAAATATTTATTTGACAAAAACTTTAATGAATCAAAAAACAAAAACTTTAAAAACCTAAAAATGTCAGAAAAAATTTCTTCTATTATATAAACTACAACCATTAGAATAAAAATTTTAATTTTTGTTTTTCTTCTTCTTTTTTCTCTCCAAATATTTTTATAACACCATATTCACCATCATATCCAGGCTCTATATAAATTTTATTATCATTAAATCTTTTTATTGCTTCTATAACTTTTTCAGGTACAACATTTTTTAACTTAAAATAATCATCTTCCTTAAAATTTAAAAAGAAAGAAAATTCATTATCGAAAATTTCTAAAATTTTTTTATAAATATCTATTGTTTTTTTAGATGTTGGGCTTGAATTAATGGCTTCGCTTATTATTTCTGTCAAAGGTACTATATGTTTAAATGGAGGTCTATTTAAAGGATTATAATCTTTATCTCTATCAGCAAGTTTTTCAACCCTTGACATAACTCCTATTGTAACTGGTTTTTTACAAACCCTACATATATATCTATTTTCTTTTGATTCTTCTGGAGAATATCTAACACCACAAATTCTATGCCCATCATAATGATATTTACCTTCTTCTGGAAAAAATTCTATTGTTAAAATAATTTTATTTTTGTCATCTGGATTTTTTAAAGATTTTAATAAAGAATCATACGAATCATCTTCTAATTCAAATACTGTTGCTTCCCTTCCTATTCTATGAGGATATGCTGAATGTGAGTCAGAGAAAGATACAATTTGGAAATCATCAAGCTGAGAAAGCCTCCAATTCATTTTGGGATCAGATGATAACCCTGTTTCTACTCCATAAATATATTTTTTATATTCTCCTAGGGCTTCGTCAATTGAATCAAAGCCAGACATAGAACCAAATAAACTAAACCAGGGGGTCCAAATATGTGCTGGTATAATTATTGCTTTTTCATTTATATCTAGAACAAGCTTTATAAAATCTTTTATATCCATACCTATTGTTGGCCTTCCATCTGAGGCTAAATTTGTGTAAATTGACAATTTTTTATTAAATCTTTCAACAGAATTTAAATCAGGGTAAAAAACTAAAATATGAATTCTTTTTACTTTTTTGTTTCTTGAAAATATTAAACTTATTTCTGTTGTTAATAAAAAATAAGTATCGGAAACTTTTAATTTAAAAAAACCCTTACCATTAGAAGTTAATTTGTCTTTTATTTCTTTAAACCATAATGGGTGCGTAAAATCTCCTGTTCCTATTAAATTTAATCCCTTAAACTTTCCCCAATAATCTAAGTTTTCTAAATTTAAATCTTTTGAGCATGCCCTTGAATATTTTGAATGTAAATGTAAATCCGAAAAAAATTTCATTCTTTAACAAATGGGAAATATATAACATCCCTTAAATATTTTGAGTTTGTTAATACCATCACTAATCTATCTATTCCTATTCCTAATCCTGCTGTTGGTGGCATTCCATATTCCAATGCTTCTATAAAAGTTTCATCGTATGGATGTGCTTCTTCATCTCCTTTCTTTAATTCTTCTTGTGTTTTTAAAAATCTTTCTTTTTGATCAATAGGATCGTTTAATTCAGAAAAGGCATTTATAATTTCTAATCCTCCTATATAGCCTTGGAATCTTAATGTTAGCTCTGGATTTTTGGGGTTTAATTTTGCTAATGGAGAAATATCTTTTGGATGATCTATTAAAAATGTTGGGCTTATTAAATTTTTTCTTATTATTTTTTTGAATATCTCATCAACAATTTTTGCTTTTGTTATTAATTTTGGTTTAAATTCTATATTATTTTTCTCTGCAAATTTTATAAAATCATCTAATGAATTTTCAAAATAATCTAACCCAGTATATTTTTTTATTATCTCAACATATTTTATTCTCTTCCATTTTTTACCAAAATCTATTTTATTTCCCTGATATTCAATTACTAAACCCTTGCCTCCAAATTTTTTATTAAATCTTTTTACAACTTCTTTTAACAATTCTTCTACAAAATTCATTAATCCCTCTCTATCACAATAAGCATAATAAAGTTCCATCATAGTAAATTCTGGATTATGCTCTCTATCTATTCCTTCATTTCTAAAGTTTTTTCCTATCTCAAAAATTTTCTCAAATCCACCAACAATCATTTTTTTAAGACAAATTTCTGGTGCTATTCTTAAATATAATGGGATTCCTAATGCTTCTAAATATGTTCTAAATGGTTTTGCCAATGCACCTCCATAATGAGTTTGTAAAATAGGAGTTTCAACTTCTACAAATTCTTTTTCCCATAAAATTTCTCTTAAAACCCTTATAATATAAAATCTTTTATCAAAAATTTCTTTATCCTCTTTATAAAAAATTGTTCTTAAATATGGATGCCTAACCAATAATTCTTCATCTCTAACCTTATAATATTCTTTTGGAAAGTTTTTTAAAGATTTTGAAAGTAAAACATATTCTTTTGCTAAAATACTTTTTTCTTTACTTTTAGGCAAATAGACATTTCCTTTTATATTTATAAAATCTCCAATTTTAAAAATTTTATTAAATATTTCAAATTTTTTAGTTTTTCCTTTTTGCAAAACTATCTGTATTCTACCAGACTCATCTTGAATATTTAAAAATATAATATTTCCATGATCTCTTATAGCCATAATCCTTCCAACAATCCAAAAATTTTTTTTATTTTTTAAAAGCTTATTGAAATTATCTAAAACCTCTTTTATCTTAAAATCTCTCTTTGATTTTTCTGGATAAATTTCTTTTACAAATTTTTTTATTTCCTCTAACATTATTTCATAAATTCCATTTGTCCTTTTGTGCTTTGTTCTAATTGCGCTGAAATTTGTTGATAAATTGGTAATATTATAGAAACTGCAACAAAACCAACAATTATTCCTACTCCTAAAATTAATATTGGTTCTATTATTGTAATTAAATTTTTTATAGAAATCCTAATCTCATCTTCATAATTTTTTTCTAAAATCCTTAATATCTCACTTAAATTTCCTGTTTGTGATGCTGTCTTTATAATCCCTGAAAAAATCTTCGGGAAAACCTCCTCTTGTAAAATCAGATCACCAAAGTCTCCTCCTGTTTGTATTTTCTTATAAATTCTTAATAATGCTCCCCTCATTTCTTCATGTTTTATAACAGATGCTGTTAGATAAATTGATTGGGCTAATGGTATCCCACCCTCTATTAATGAACTTAATGTAAAACAAAGTGCTCTTATATTTAATGAAAATAAAAGATTTTTAATAAAAGGTATTTTTAATCCTAATTTATAAAAAAAATCCCTTCCTCTTTTTGAAATAGCAGCAATTATTAATATGAAAATTAAAAAGCCTAAAATCATTAAAATTGATTTAATATTTTTTCCTATGAAAATCCCTGTTTTCAAAATTATTTCAGAAAATTTAGGAAGTTTTGTACCCATTTCTAAAACTAATTGAGAAAGCCTTGGCATAACTAATGTGCTTGCCATTATAAGAACTGCAAATGCTGCGATTAATACAATTGTTGGATATATTAATGAAGATAAAATTTCAGATCTTATTCCTTTTTCTTTTTCTAAATTTTCTGTCCAATCTTCGAATGTTTTTAATAAATTACCAGACATTTCTCCTACTTTAATTGTCTCTACCTCTATTTGAGAAAAATCTTCTGGAAATGCTTGAAATGCTTGGTATATAGGATTTCCTTTCTCAACATTTAAAATTAAAAATAAGATAAAATTTTTTAATTTTCCTCCTTTCAAATCTTTTACAAAACTTCTTAAACCTTCTGTTGGACTTGCTCCTGATTTTAATATTAATGATATTGTTCTTGATAAAAAAATCTTATTTTTTAAAGATATTTTAAATATGCTTCTTGAAATTTTGGAAAATATATTTTCTTTAACAGGATAAATCTTTAATGTTGTCAATCCCAAACCAGATAAATATTCTATAACTTCTTCCTCTGTATTTGCTAATAAAATCCCTCTTTGAGTTTTTCCAGATGTATCTACTGCATTAAATTTAAAGAATTTCATTTTACTCCCTTATTACTCTTAAGACTTCTTCTAATGTTGTTAACCCAACCGTAACTTTTTCTAATCCATCTTCAAACATTGTTCTGAATCCTTTTTCTCTTAATATATTTTTGAATTCTGTAAGATTGAATTGTTTTGTCGCTAAATAATTACTTACATCTTCATCAACAAAAAATCCTTCAAATATTCCTGTTCTTCCTCTATATCCACTATAATTACACAATTCGCATCCCTTTCCTTTATATATTGTTTTTGGTATTGGGTAATTTTTTAAATCTTTTTCTGGAATTCCAATATTTTTTAATTGTTCTATTATAGCTTTTTCTTGATGTGGTTTAATATCTTCTGAATATACGCAATTTAAACAAACTTTCCTAACTAATCTTTGTGCCAATACCATGTTTAATGTAGCAGAAATAAGATATGGTGGAGCATTTAAATCTATTAATCTTGGAATAGCACTTGGTGCATCATTTGTATGCAATGTTGATAATATTAAGTGTCCTGTTAAAGCAGCCTGAATAGCTACATCAGCAGTTTCATAATCTCTAATTTCACCTACCATCATAATATTTGGGTCTTGCCTTAAAAGAGACCTTAATCCAGTAGCAAAAGTTAAACCTAATTTAGGATTTACTTGGGTCTGGTTTATCCTTGGAAGTTCATATTCTATAGGATCTTCAATTGTGCAAATATTAACTTCTGGTTTATTCAAAAGTTGTAATATTGTATATAATGTAGTTGTTTTACCAGATCCTGTAGGACCTGTAACTAACATTATCCCATACGTTTTTTTAATAGCCCTTTCAACAGCTTCTTGTATATATTGATTCATCCCGAGCTCTTCTAATGATGTAGGCCTAAAACTTGCTGCCAATAATCTTAATGCAGCTTTTTCTCCATGCATAGTTGGCATTATTGAAACCCTAATATCAAATTCATAATTCCCAAGTTTTGTCTTGAATCTTCCATCCTGTGGTCTAAAATGTTCATCTAATTGTAAATTTGAAAGAATTTTAACCCTTGCTATTAATGCTGGATGTAAATATTTTGGCAATCTCAATATCTCTTTTAAAATTCCATCAATCCTGAATCTTACAAGAGAATAATCTGAAAATATTTCTATATGAATATCAGAGGCATTCATTCCCATAGCATATGTTAATAGATTGTCAACAATTCTTGAAGCAGATAATAATTGCTCTTCTTCTGTTGTTACTGCTCTTGAAAGTTGGGAAATTTCTTTTTCTAAAAGCCCCCTATATTTTTCTTTAAATAATGCTTGATAATTTGTTAATCCATATTGAATCTCATCAGGTAAGCTTAAATACGGCTCAACTTGCATATGTGTTATATTAGAAATTAAAGTTATAGTTTCCATATCTTTTGGATTTGCCATTGCTAAACACAATCTATCATTTTCTATTGCAAAAGGTATAATTTGTTTTTCAACTGCTATTTGTTCTGGCACTAATTTTAAAATAGAAGGTTGGATTTGTACTTTTTTCAAATTTGCTCTTTTGACTCCTAAATATTCACTTAAAAGATTTGCATAATATTCTTTATCAATCAATCTTCTGCTTAATAATATATCAAGTGGACTAAGATTTAAAAATTTTGCTTCTTTTTTTACTTCTTCCCAAGATGCTTCATCTAAAATCTGATTTTTTATCAAAAGATTTTTTAACTCTTCTTCTGAAATTATCATGGCATTAAAGATATAAAAATATTTTTATCAACTATTAATATATTTAAAATTATAAAAAAAATAGAAACAAAAATCCAATAATCTTTAAATGAAATCTTTTCATAAACCTTTCTTAAAAACAAATGCTCAAATAGCAAAAATAAAAATCCTAAAAAAAATATAAGAAAATTAAATGGAAAATCAACAAGCAAAACTGATGATGGGATTATCAAATATTCTTCGTTATAAAACAATGAGTTTTTGAAAGCTTTATTCAAAATAATAACTAAAAATAGAATAAAAATTGTTGATATAATTCTCCAAAGAAAGTTTTTATAAAAATGATGATAAGAATAAGATAAAAAATACGAGAAAGGGGTATATGGTGGAAGAAGAAATTTTGAAATATGGTGATTATGCCAAATTTTATATTGAAAATATGATAAAAGAAAACAATGAAAAGAGAACAAAAATAAAAATATAAAAATTGTTAACAAAAAATATCTAAATTTATTTTTAAAATAAAAATATAATAAAATAAAAGATGTGATAAGGCTTAGGGCATACGGGAAAAATTTGTTTAAAATTATGATCATCAAAAAATATTATAAAACATTTAAGGGATTTTCAATAATAGAAATGATGGTTGTTTTGTTGTTCTTTTTGGGGATAACAGTTATTTTGGCATCAAAACCATTTTCTTTATCTTCAGGATATCAAATTGTTAAAGGTGACGCAGAAAAAATAAAGCAGATTTTAGATACTGCAAGAGAAAAGGCTGTTATGAATGAAAAAGGGTCAAATTGGGGAGTATATTTTGTTGGAAGCTCTTCTACATATTATCTTTTCGCAGGCGATAATTTCCCATCATCAACAGAATATACTGTTTATTATCTATCTTCTGAAAACATATTTTTCGATCCTGCAAGCGGAACAACAAAAACAATATTATTTCAAAAATACAAAGGTTATGCTACAGATACAAAAGTTGAGTTTGGTTTAAAAAATGGAAGTATAAAAGGTCGGGTAAATATAAATTATTTTGGGAATGTTAATTTTGAAATTTATTAGTTATAATTAAAAGATGAAAAGAGTAATAATTTATACAACAAGTTTTTGTCCATATTGCCAAGCAGCAAAGGAATATTTAACAAAAAAGGGCGTGGCATATGAGGAGAAAAATGTTGAGATTGATTTAAAGGCACAAGAAGAAATGGTTGAAAAAAGCAAGCAGCTTGGTGTTCCTGTTATTGATATTGACGGAAAAATTATCATAGGATTTTCTCCAGAAGAAATAGATAAGGCATTAGAAGAATAATTATTTGAAGCCTTTCTCAATTTGCGCCTCCATTTTGTTTATCAAATATAAAGGCAAGTAAAAAGCAAATAAAGCAGACCAAGCCAAAAACCCTGTTGCCAAAATAGTGCCTAATAGAGTTCCAACATCTTTAAGTATTTCTTTTAATTTTGATGCTTTTTCCTCTTTTTCTGGCTCTTTTTCAGCTTCTCTAATTTTTTCTTGAATATCCTTAAGCTTTCCTAATATTGTATTTAATTCTTCTGGTGATTTCTGTTTTATTCTATCTTCAATTATTTTTGCATATCTTTTTGCTATTTCTCTTTGCCTTTTCTCAACTTCTTTTTTTATTTCTTTAGGATTGTTTAATTTTTCAATTAAAGCATCGCGTTGTTTTCTAAGATTTTGGACTTCTTCTCTTAATTGCTTTTTAGCTTTTGGATCCGCGTTTGGATCTTTAAGAAGCATATAAAGTGATTGTCCCTTAGATATAAATTGCTTTCTTATATCTTTAATTTTTTTTTCAATTTCATCTCTTACTTTTTTTTCTACCCCATTCATCTCATCAATCATCTGTTTTATCTCTTCCTCTGTTAAATTTCTTGTTAATCTTCTTTCTAAGCTGTCAAATTCTTCGCTTTCTTTAGTATCTTTGTCTGTTTTTTGATGTAGTTCATAGTATCTTAAAATTTCGTCTTCGCTAACAGGAGTAATTTCTGCTTCTATTTGCTCTATTAATAAGTTTAAATTTTTTTCTAAATCTTTAATCATTCTATCAGCATTTTCGGGATTAACTTCTTTAAAATGTTGTATCTTTTTCCAAATTTCTAATGCCAATTCTTTAGCAAAATTTGGGCTTGATCCAGGTCTTCTAGCTAAATCTAAACAATAATCTAACCCTCCTAATGAACTTAATCTTGCAAAATAACCTATTACTTTACCTTTTTCTTCGTCGCTCATATTAACAAATTCATTTTCAGGTATAGTAATAAACAAATAATCTAATTTTTTATTAATTCCCGATGCCAAAGCTTTATCATCAACAAAATTCAATGCTGATTCCCAATCTCCAACTTCATATCTTTTTTTAATATTAGCATCCACTAAAAGCGCAAGTGATTCTTTTTCTTTCTCGTCTAGGGTAGGAATATTAAATAATTTTTCATTGTAATTATCCTGATCATCAAAAAATTTGTTTAATTCGTCGGCTGTTTTGGGAAGATTATCTATAATGCTGCGTATGGTAGCTTTCTCTTTATCTTCAAGAAAGTCAAAGTTTTGATTAATAAAATTGTCAAGATCATTTCCAGTTATAGCCTTAATCGCATTTTCTACGTCTTTCTCTATGATTGGTTGCTCATCTTTATATTTCTTCTCCACCAATTTTTTTGCTATATTAAAAGATAAATTGCTAATATAGTTTTCTAGTTGTTCAATATTTTGATCGCATAAAACTCTCTTTTCTTTTTTATCATCTAACTCATCTTTTAAATTGTTTAATTGTGCATTTAATTCTCCTATTTCCCTATCAATATCTTGCCTTTCTCCAGGAGTAAGAGCAGGAGAAGTTAGCTGTTTTTCTAACTCCCTTTTCCTATCTTCAGCTTTTTTAATATTTTCTTTTATTTCCTCAATCTCTTTTTCTAATCTTTCTCTTTCTTTATAAATTCCAAATTCTTTAATCTTTTCGAAATAATTTTTCTTTATATAATCTTCTGGAGTTTCAGAAAATCCTTTGACTAATACATTACAAAAATCTTCAAATTCTTCTCTTCTTTCTTCTGGTAAACCATCTAAATATTCCCCAATGTTTGTTTTTTCTCTTTTAGGAGTCTCATTCAATTCCTTCAATCTTTCCTCTGGCTTTTTGGGTTTTTCTTTGGGTTGCATATTAATTTAATTATAATATAAAAAATTTTAAAAGTCAAATTTTTAAAGTCAAATAAAAAGGGGCTAGGGAGAGAAAAACTTGGCCCCTTAAGAATCCTCCCTAGCCCTGGGGCCAGAAGATTATAGACCCTCCCAACAAAACTTTTTGGAGGATCCACAAAATCAGTTTAAGCATATTGTCTCACCTCCTTTTTCTTTATTTGGTTGGGGAGAGGCCTATGGGGGCAAAAGAGGGTATACCCCTATCCCAGGCGCAAGGCTTCTCCTCTCCCCAACCGTGTTCTAATTAAATTATAAAAAATTTTTTATAATTTTCAAATGAGGCGAAAAGGGCAAGTTTTTATTCAAAATCCAGGAATACAATATCATTATAATATTTTGGAAAAATTTGAAGCAGGAATTGAGCTTAAGGGTTTTGAGGTTAAATCATTAAGAGAAGGAAGAGGAAGTTTAAAAGGAAGCTATGTAAGAATTAAAGATGGCGAAGCATTTATTGTAAACTTTAATATTCCTCCTTATCAGCCTAAAAATACACCAAAAGATTATGATGAGAATAGAGAAAGAAGATTGTTGTTAAAAAGAAAAGAGATAAATTATTTGATTGGGAAGTCTAATGAAAAAGGCTTAACAATAATTCCTACAAAAGTTTATTCAAAAGGAAATTTGATAAAGGTTGAGATAGCTGTTGCTAAGGGTCTTAAAAAATATGAAAAAAGAGAAAAGATTAAAGAAAAAGAGTTTAAAAAAGAGGCAGAAAGAAAAATGAAAGAAAAATATAAAATTTGATTTTTAAAAGTTTCCTATATAATAATTATATTAGGGGGTGAAAAATGGATTTCGGAGAGAAAAAGGAGATAGGGAGCTGGGGCTTCTCTAGCCTAATAGAGAAATAACTGCCAACCAATCCTTTGCCTACGCTTTAAGCTAAGTAGGGCTTCATAGGGCCTGTTGCTAGGGCGGCCTTATGGGGTGATGGAGAACCTAGCTTTGAAAGCTAATAGTTTGATTGAGGCTATTAGCTTTCGAGATCTTGCTCAATCCAGTTTCAGTCATTTTGCCGGTTTTATAGGCTGAAACTTGATTCAAAAACCGGCTATCCAGTAGTAGCCCTATCCTCCTTTTTCTTCTCACAGGGGTTCAATTCCCCTCACCTCCACAAAAATGTCTTTATCTTATATCGTAAAAAGTGGTAAAATTTAGATATGATTGATTAAATTTAAATTTATTATATGGCGTTAATTAATTTTTTAATTGTAATTTTTGGCTTAGCTCTTTTTGAGATTATTAGTAGTATAGATAATGCTGTTATTA